>SDBU01005663.1_pt1 | contig 14878 bp, 15 predicted proteins | sample 2277071 | NCBI WGS metagenome assembly SDBU01 (sample SAMN10397929, study PRJNA504765) | marine sediment metagenome | isolation source: marine sediment core GS08_GC12, 126 cmbsf | place: Arctic Ocean: Gakkel Ridge, Loki's castle | collected 2008
CCTTGAGTGCTTGGCGAGCGAACGAACAAATTTATGGTCAAAACCATTCATTGATTCCGTCTTCAAAGAAGCGGTTCAATATTTAAATCATTATGTCTCAAGAACAGAAAATAGAAAAACAAAATCTCAAGCCGCGGCCTCCAATCGTAGTTGTTTTAGGGCATGTTGACCATGGTAAGTCATCTATTCTTGAGGCGATTAAGGATTTGAAAATTACAGCTCAAGAATCTGGAGGCATTACCCAGCATATTGGCGCTTACGAGATTGAACATCAAGATAAACAAATCACTTTTATTGATACACCGGGTCATGAGGCATTTTCTGCAATGAGGTCTCGAGGATCAAAAGTTGCTGATATTGCTGTTTTAGTAGTGGCAGCAGAAGAAGGTATAAAACCCCAGACAAAAGAAGCAATATCTTTTGCTAAATTAGCTGGAGTTCCTATTATTGTGGCTATTAATAAGATAGATAAGCCAGAAGCAGATCCAGAGCGGGTTAAAACAGAGTTGTCTCAGCAGGATATTATGGTGGAATCAAGAGGCGGAGAGGTGCCATCAGTTAATGTTTCTGCAAAAACTGGCCAAGGGATACCAGATTTATTAGAAATCATTTTATTAATAGCGGAAATGAACAAATTACAAGGAGATATTGATAAGCCAGCAGAAGGAGTAGTGATTGAAGCTTATTTAGACAGCCAGCGAGGCCCTACCACTACTTTGCTTTTAAGAGATGGTGTTTTAAGAGAAGGCGATATAGTTGGTACAGCTTCAGCTTTTGGCAAAGTAAAGATTTTAGAAGATTTTCAAGGAAATGCTATGAAAGAGGCACTGCCCTCTAAACCAATTATTGTTTTAGGTTTTGAAAAAGTTCCTCAGATTGGAGAGAAATTTAAGGTTCATCCTACTATTGAATCCACTAAAGAATATATTGCTAAAAAAGAGATGAAGGCAGAAAAAAAAGAGGTTATTGTAGCTGATCCGTCTCGAAAAATATTTAATTTAATTTTAAAGGCAGATGTTTCTGGTACTTTAGAAGCTATAGAAGGTATGTTAAAGAATTTGCCTCAAGATAAAGTTATGCTAAGAGTTGTTAAGAGCGAAGTCGGGGAGGTTAATAAAAATGATGTTAAATTAGCTGCCTCGGCTAATGCTAAGATTGTTGGTTTTAGAGTGAAAATAAGCCCTTTTGTCCAGGATTTAGCAGAAAGAGAGGGGTTGAATAAAATAAGGAATTATGAGGTTATTTATGATCTTTCTCAAGCAGTTCGTGAAAGTATGGGCAAAGTTCTTTCTACTGAAGTGGTGCGTCAGGATTTAGGAAAGATAAAAGTTTTAGTTATTTTTCGGACAGAGAAGAGCCGCCAGATTGTAGGGGGAAAAATTATTGAAGGTTTTGTAAAGAAAAGAAGCCATATTGAGGTCTGGCGAGGAGAAGAAAAAATGGGTAAAGGAAAAATGCTTAGTTTGCAGAAAAACAAAAAAGAGATAGAAGAAGCAAAAAAGGGCGATGAAGTAGGTATGCTATATGAGGGGAGTGCTAGAATTGAGGAAGGAGATATATTAGCAATATATATTGAGGAGAGGCAGAAAGAAGAGCTATAAAGTTTCAATTTTCAATTTTCCTGCCTGCCGGCAGGCAGGCAAGCATCAATGAAATTCCCTGCCTTGTCGCCTGCCTGGCGTAGCCATGGCAGGTGGCAAATTTAGGGTGAAACCCTTCATAATTTACAAGATTTACAAGATTCAAAAAGTACGGAGACCCGACGTCAGTAAAATTTGCTAAGATTTACAAGATTACAAAAAGGACAAGACCCGACGTCGTCCGCTTACGTTCTTAATTTGTGATTTTTAATTTTATATTCTAATTTCTAAATTCTAATATATTATGGCCAATAGACGCATCGCTAAAATTAATGAACTAATAAAAAGAGAACTCTCGCAGATTATTCTGCGAGAGATCGAGATTTCTAGAGAAGCTTTAATAACAGTTACTAAGGTTGATTGTTCTGCTAACTTAATCCAGGCAAAGGTTTGGGTTTCTGCTCTTCCCGAAGAACAGATGCCAAAAGTTCTTCAAATTTTAAACAGACATATTTATGAGATTCAGCAGATGCTTAATAAGCGTTTGAATATGAGGCCTATCCCAAAAATTAAATTTATAGAAGAAAAACAAGCAGTAGAAGCTGCCAGGATTGATGAGTTTTTAAACCAAATTAAGGTTGAAAAAGAGGATAAAAATTGTTAGGATGGGTTAATGGCCACGTAGCCAAGTAGCTAAGGCGGCAGTTTGCAAAACTGTTATACGCGAGTGCAAATCTCGCCGTGGCCTCAGAAAAAATATGCCGCGGTGGCGGAATTGGTATTACGCGAAGGACTTAAAATCCTTTGGGAGAAATCCCGTGTGGGTTCGAGCCCCACCCGCGGCACTTCCTAAAATTTATATGGGAATGATATTTAAAAAACATATTAATCAAGATTTTTTTAAATCTTGGAATCCGATTATGAGTTATGTTTTAGGGTATATTGTAGCTGATGGTGCTATTACCGTAAGCAAAGATAGGAAAAATCATCCTTTTACATTAAATATAACTTCTGCTGAAAAGGGGAATATAGAGAGAATTAAAAGGGCAATGGTTTCTGAACATAAGATTGGTAAAAAATATGGGAGCAGTCCTAAAACAATAGCTTATCAATTAGCAATTCGTAATCCAGTTTTAACTGAAGATTTAATAAATTTGGGAATATTGCCCAGGAAAACATATAATCTAAATATTATTAAAGTACCAGAGAAATATTTTTCTGATTTTGTTCGAGGTTTTTTTGATGGCGATGGTACAGTTTATATTTATAAGGTTAATAATGTTTTTCAAATTAAGGCTGGGTTTGTAAGTACTAGTTTAGATTTTATTACTGATTTTAATCAACGTCTTTGTAAAAATTTAGATATCCCATTAAAGAATATTCATCAACATTTACCCAAAAGAAAAGGAGAAAAACTTATTAGATATTGTTTTGATCTCTATATAGATGATTGCCAAAAGTTCGCTAATTTTATATATAAAGATAATCCGATTTTATATCTTCCTCGGAAAAGAAAAATTTTTGAAGAATGGAAATTAATAAAAAGAAGATCTTATATTAAACAGAAATATCCTTCAAAAATAGGATGGCAATTAAACCAAAAAGTATTGATTAAAAATTAATTATATATAAGATATTTATAAATCAGAAAAAGCAGTAAAATGGATATTTCAAAAATAACAGATTATCTTTATGTTGGCACTCAACCTAATGTGCCTGATTATAATCTTCTGCGCGATTTAAAAATCCATTTAGTTATTAATATGAGAGGGCAACACCCTCCTCATTTTGATTTAGGTAATCCTCCTATTAAAACAATATGGATTAAAACTTATGATAGTATTTTAAGGCCGGTTTCGGTTGAATTATTAAAGCAAGGAGTAGATGCATCTTTATTAATGATTCAGGAAAATAAAAAAGTTTTTGTCCATTGTGCTGTTGGTAAACATCGTTCTGTAGCCATGGCTACAGCAATTCTTATTGCTAAGGGTTATAGTGCGGATCAGGCAATGGATATGATTAAAGCTCAACGTCCAGTGGCAGACCCAAGAGCTTGGCATGTGATAAGAAAAATTAGGAAATTTGAAGAATATTGGAATAATTTATCATAAATATAAATATAAAAAACAGCCCCGATTATTAGGGCTGTTTTTTAATTAAGAATTATTATAGTTTTAACTTTCTAAAACCTCAATATAGGTTCTTTTTGCTCCAAAGTTTTTTGCTTCATTATAAGAGTCAAACCAAACATCAATGTGGTAATAACCCTTTCTCTGGTTCATTCTATCTTCTACTGTGAAGATTTTATCTCCATAAAGCTCTGGAATACGAACTTTAGTTCCAAAAGTTAAGAGATTATTAGCTATAATTCCATCTCTCACAACAGTTCCAGCAGCAGTGATAAAAGGCGTACTATCAGTTTGCTCAACAGTGCTTGAATAACCAGTAGCGATTACTCTTATTTCTCGCTCTATTCGCAGCTCTGGTAAAGGAGAGATTGGCATAATACTATTTCCTTGAACAATAGAAATGGTCTCATAATTGTCTTCTAAAGCTTCTGGTTTATTAGAATTTATTTGATAGAAATACAAAAGACCGGCAAGGACAATAATTACCACAAGAATTAGAATATATTTTTTAAAATTTTTATGCATATTAAAATCCCCTCTGAACGGGGGACCACGGCCATATTAGCTTATTTTAAGGAATTTGTCAACCCCTTTTATACCACTTTTATACACAGCTCAAATAAAAATAAATAAGCACTTCCAGTACCTATTATTTTTATCTCGCCTTCGCCAAGGCTTCGGCGAAGCAATGGAGTATATTTATGACTTCGCTCGAACTTATTTTATCAGAAACTCCTGAAAAAACCAGTGCCCGCCGCCCGTAGGGCGGCGGGGCAGGAATAAACCCAAAAACGAAACTGCTCGGGTGCAAAAATTTACTTTGGGGTGTGGGGCAAAAGGAAATTTTTTGCGCCCTCGCCGTCGCGGAAATTTTTTAGGAAAACCTTAATACCAAATTCAGAGAAATTCTCACTTTTCACGCTAGTCCTGCCGATTTCTTCCTACCCCTCACCTATCTTATAATGATAGTTCACATTTTCTTAACCCCTAAAAATAGATTAATCCTTTGTTTCTGGCGCGTTGTGAGCTAAAATTACATCTACAACTTTTTGATATTCTGTTGGATTTATTCCCAATCGCACGGTCTCATATATTCCCCTCATCACCTTATTAATTCTCGTTGGCTTCATTGAAACCACCTTTTTTAGTTCTTCTACAACACCCTTATCTGCATATTGGGACAATAATCTGTCTACCACGGGCTCGTAATCATCAATTTTCTCAGAATATTTTAAGTGGCCGCATATAGACATAATAATATCTCGTATGTCGCGTGCTTTCTGCTCCTGCACAGGAACACCTTTGTCATATTGAGTTTCTGGATCAACAATAATGAGTTTTCCCTCCGGCGTTATAATAATATTGGGCAAAATTGTTTCTCCCCATGTTTTTCCTTTTCGATGGACACGCAGCACTGCAGTAACAATTTCTTCAGCTATTTTTATCTTGCCATCTAAATCAATATCTTTTGCAAATTCGCACGGCCCAAAGTCTTTTATTTCCTTGTTGTGCGCAAATAAGTCATGACAGTTTATATTCGGCAAGTATGGCATCAAAACAACATTTTTGTCTTCGCACTCTATTATTGGAATATTGCTTCTAGATTCGAAGGTTCGCTTCCAGTCAGAACTGCTCGCTTTCGCCATTCTATCGCCGGATAAATGTTTTGCTGCCCGATCGAGTGCTCGATGAATCCATGACATTGGATAGTTATAAACTGCAAAAACCCTTCTGCCATCTTCAAGCGTCATAATCTTTGTCCTCGTACTAAAATTACCTACTCTGTTGTCGTATTCTGTGGCTGTATTTTGGCCGGCCAAAAGAGAGGGCATTGAAAAACAGTATTTTGCCTTAATTTTAACTATTTCCAGCACCGCTTGTTCTTTATCTGTTTCAGACAATTCGATCTTTCCATCTTCGTTAAATCGTGCATCTTTAAAGTCACCCAATAATTCTTGGGCCGATTTAAGCTTCGGTCCGTCCTCTTGTCCTTTATATTCTTTATGTATCAGTTCTAGCGTTCTCTTTAATTCTTCTGCGTCTTTTTTTTCGCTTTCCGCTATTCTTTGCTCAAAATCCTCCATGCTTACTGGGTCTGATTCTTGCGGAATTTTTTTTTGTTGCACAGCTTCTTCTTCCGAGCCAGATTTTTGAATTTTTTCAGGGTTAGACATGTTTGATATTTTTTGATTAATTTATATTAATTTATATTATCTAAAAATTTGGGTAATTTCAATAGCGCGCCGAGCGGAGGGAAAAATGAAGCAAAAAACCAATGGGCAGCGCAAAGCGCTGCCTACGAAAAAGTCGGAAAAATCCCAGAAAGTCAAATAATGGAGCGGGTGAGCGGAAACGGGTAGTTTGCCCGCCTGCCTGTCCGGTAGGCCAAGGCCCGGTATGGCGGTTCTCTACGCAATACCCAATAAAAATAAATAAGCACTTCCAGCATCTATTATTTTTATCTCGCCTTCGCCAAGGCTTCGGCGAAGCAATGGAGTATATTTATGACTTCGCTCGAACTCATTTTATCAGAAACTCCTGAAAAAACCAGTGCCCGCCGCCCGTAGGGCGGCGGGCAGAAAAACCCGTCGGCTCGCGGGCAAAAAATTTCCTCCCCTGAAATCCCTCCATTTTTTGCCCACTCACTAAACAATGGGCGAAAAATATGATAAAATAAAATAAGTATGCATCCTCCTAAGAAAAAAATGCAAGTGGGGATTATCCGTTTTCCCGGCTCCAACTGTGATTTCGATACTCTCAACTTCTTCAAAAAATTCGGGCACAAGAGCAGATTCATTTGGCACAAAGACACGAAACTTCCGCGCATAGACCTGCTCGTATTGCCGGGCGGTTTTGCATTTGGCGACAGATTTTATAAAAAAGCCACAGCTAAATACATTATTGACCCTGGCGTATTAGCCATAAGATCACCGGCAATGCAAATCGTTCGTTTGGCAGCCAAAAGAAAACTGTCAATTTTGGGTATCTGCAACGGTTTTCAAATTTTAGTAAAAGCAGGATTGTTGTCTGGTAAATTAGTTCGGAATGATTCGGGAAATTTTTTTTGTGACTATGTAAAGTGTAAAATAATAGGAAATTCATTCTTCCATGATGAGGCGTTGCTAAACAAAACTTTCATCGTTCCTGTCGCTCACGGCTACGGCAAATATGTGATTGGCGGAAAGGAACTGCAAACTCTTGAAAAGAGTGGGCAGATATTTCTCAAGTATGTAGATTTCAATCCAAATGGTTCGGTAAATAATATTGCTGGTGTGAGCAACAAAGATGGGAATATTTTTGGCATAATGCCCCATCCAGAGCGCTCGCCGGATGGTAAATATTTTATGCGAGCAATAGAAAAATATGTTAGAAAATAAATCAATACCAATAATACTCGCTGAGGCGATGGCGAGTGAACATACAAGCTACAAAAGCACAAAAAAATTTTTTACGAAATTACCGACAAAGGGCAAGTATGTCATTCAAGGCCCTGGAGAGAATGCAGGAATCGTTGACCTTGGAAAGGGATGGGCACTCGCGCTTCGTATCGAAAGCCATAATCACCCTTCATTTATTAAGCCATATCATGGTGCGGCTACAGGCGTTGGCGGTATTTTGCGTGATATTTTTACCACGGGTGCGCGACCGATTGGCCTCTTGAATTTCTTAAGGTTTGGTACGAACAATAAGGGTAAGCAATTGCTTAAAGAAGTTGTGCGTGGCATCGCTGATTACGGGAATTGTGTTGGAGTACCTGTTGTCGGAGGAGATACTTATTTCGATACCACCTATGACTACAACTGCTTAGTAAATGTTGCCGCGTTCGGATTGGTGAAGAAAAAGAATATCATCTACGGAAACGCTCTGACAATCGGCAATGATTTGATTTATGTTGGTGCAAGAACTGGCAGAGACGGTATCGGTGGCGCGCAAATGGCTTCGAAGAATTTAGACTTGTTGCAAGAATCAGCAGTGCAAGATGCCGATCCATTCCTAGAAAAGTTGCTTCTCGAGGCGTGTTGTGAACTAGCCAAGACTGACTGGGTTGAGGGGATGCAAGATATGGGAGCGGCGGGTTTATTGTGTTCAACTTCAGAAGTAGTGCTACGCGGGCGAAAAAAGACCAGAGCAAATCTCGGCGCGAAAGTTTACCTAAACCGAATCCCGACAAAAGCACCCAAAATGTTACCTGTGGAGATGTTGCTTTCAGAATCACAAGAACGGATGTTGATAGTTGGACATAGACGCCATCGAGAAAAAATTCTGAAATTATTCAAGCATTGGGATTTAGAAGCATGTATAATAGGCACTGTGACACATGATGGGAAATACACCATCATTTATGATGAAGAAAGAAGAAAAAATATCACTTTACCAATGGAGTTTAAAGATATTTTTCCTGATGTCCATGAGGATTGGGAGATAAAAAAGTGGAAACATCAAAAAAGTCGCCATGTTAAGGCAAACCATCTTCTGCAAAAGGATATCTGGCATCAGTATGATTGGATGGTTGGTACGCGGACTATAAAAGGCCCGAACGAGCCAGGACATTATGCGGTTCTTGATATACCAGAAGTAGATAAAGAATTAGTAGTGGCGTGGAGTTCTGACGAAGGTAGGTCAAACAGTAGCCCTACAAGAGGAATAGAGCATGCCTTCGACCAATGCCTTTCTCGCTTGAAATCGCTTTCAGCAAAACCACTAGGATTAACCAACTGTCTTAACTTTGGACATCCACGCGACTCAATAGGGGCTTTTGCCGAAACCATTGATACGCTTACTCGTAGATGTAAGGCGGCAGATGTTCCCGTGATAAGCGGCAATGTAAGTTTGTACAACGCACATGGCAATCACTCAATAAAACCAACGCCAATTTTAGTTATGGTGGGGGTGAAAAAAATGAGAAATAAAGATTTTTCGCCCATTGTTTAGTGAGTGGGCAAATTATGGAGCGGGTGAGCGGAATCGAACCGCCGTCGTTTCGTTGGCAACGAGACGTAATAACCACTATACGACACCCGCTTAAAAGTGCCGGGGGTGGGAATTGAACCCACGACCTAACGATTTTCAGTCGTTCGCTGCTACCACTGAGCTACCCCGGCTTATAAATAGTTTAGATAAACTCTAAATATAAAATAGCAAAAATTAGAAAAATTACAACCTTTTTTAAAGATAAAAATACCATATGGTGCTTGATTATGTTTATTTAAACTTATTTTGGAATTGATTTATAAATTCCCTCTATCCAACCTAGAATTTTTAATAATAATTCTGTGTTACAAATTTGGATATTAAATGTACCAAAGGGAAGCGTATCTTTCTTTTTTTTACTTGATTTACTTTGTTGTTTTGATGTTTTATAAAATTGTTTAAATGGAATACCTGATATATTATGCCAATAAGTTTTTGCTTTTTTTTCATCAAGATGAGGATGAATATTAATATGTCCTCTGAATTTATTTTTAGGTACTCCACAGTATTTTCTAAAAAATTGCATCATTAGTTGAATATTTCGAGGATCGGTATTGGAAAACTGAACCCCACTACGTAAAGTTTTAGATCCTTCTCCCCAATATAATGCTATGCCAATAAGCCATAGTTCTCTCTTTGATAAGCGTTTTACTTCAGATTTAGCTTTATCAATAATAATTTGTCTTCTATTGTTTTCTCTTATTAATCTAGTTTTTCTTCGTTTTTCAATAATTTCTTTTTTAATTCCCTTTTTTGATAATTTTTGTTTTTGTTTTTTTGTTAATTCTATGTCGCGGACCCAAAGACTAACACTACTTTTAGATACTTTTATTTTTTGCCTAATTTCGTTTAATGACCAGCCTTGTTTACGTAACTCTCTAGATAATTTTTTCTCTTTTATTTTCATAATCGAACCTTTTTAATGTTATTATTTATATTATATCACAGAGGTTCAATTATAACAATAAAAAATGTATTAAGTAGGTTTAATACATCTTTTTTTATGGGCGTACTCTGATTCGAACAGAGGACCTTTCGCATGTAAAACGAGTGCTCTAACCACTGAGCTATACGCCCGATTATTATTAAATTAACCGTTTATTGTGCCCTCGAGAGGAGTCGAACCTCTATCACAGGCTCCGCAAGCTTGCATTCTATCCATTGAACTACGAGGGCAGTAATTAATTAGGAATATAAATTTGATTTTTTAAACGGGATAAGGGCAAAAATAATGGCTTCAGTGTAGTATTTTGTCCTGTCAGTAGCATTATCAGTTAAAATACCTACAGCCCCGTTTTCCTGCTTTGAATTTGTTTTTCCGAACACTATATCATCAGCTTCTCCTAGCTCTTTACCTTCCTTAATGAGTTGGGCGATTTTTGGAGGTAAAAAAAATGTTGCGCTTTTTCCTTTACCTATGCATCCTTCTTTTGATTTAACCACAACCCAGGCAAAAGATTCCATTTCAGATCCTTTTGCTTCAATACCTCCTTCAATACCTACCCAATAATCAGCTTCTGCATTCTCTTTAGAAGCATTATTTGCTCTATTCAAAGCTCCTTGAAATGATTCTAAATTTGTTTTTGGTTGATCGCTTACTCCTGAAGAAACCGAAATTGTTTCAATCTCAAATTCCTTTTCTGAAAACATTGTTTGAAAAGCATTAAGGGTAGCCTTAATTTTCACTGGATTTTTAGAAGCAATAATGATTTTTTCCATAATATTAAAGAAAAGTTTGTGAATACTTTCAGCATTCAAAACTTCTATGCGGTGAGGGTGGGATTCGAAGCGTTGCCCGAAGGGACCGCTGTCTCGCTTTGCTCGCCACGGTTCAGGAGGCAGGTTCTCAACACAACCCTCTCTGATAAAAATTTCAATACGCTTTCAGCATTCAAAACTTCTATGCGGAGGGGGTGGGATTCGAACCCACATGTCTGTTTTAGAGACGCCGGTTTTCAAAACCGGTGGAATAGCCGTTATCCGACCCCTCCAATAAAAGAAATGTATCTTTTTCAGCGTTTAAAATTTCTATGCGGAGGAGGCGGGAGTCGAACCCGCAAGTGGATGTTTAGACCACTACAGTTTAGCAAACTGCTGCCTTACCATTCGGCGCACCCCTCCTTGTCCTTTATTTAAACTTAAAAAAGGGTTTTAGTCAAGAAAATTATTCTCTCGCAACAACAATTCCCCAAACCTCTTTAGCCCCTGCCTGATTAAGGGTTTTGGCGCATTCTTCCATAGTGGAGCCAGTAGTAAAAACATCGTCTATTAGTAAAATTTTTTTGGCTTTTATTTGTTCAATATTCTCACAAGTAAAAACTCCTTGAATATTTTGTTTTCTTTGTTCTGAAGAAAGCCCGATTTGGCTTTGACTTTCTTTAGTTTTTATCAAAACATCCTTTATTAAAGGAATTTTTAGGAATTCTGAAAAATGATTGGCGATTTTTTCTGTTTGGTTAAATCCCCTTATTTTAAGCCGCTTACGATGCAAGGGTACGGGGATTAAAATACCATTATCTAGTATAGAAAAACTATAATTGTTTAACTGCTTTAAATGAGATATAATTAAAGAATAAAGCGGGAAAGAAAGATTTTTAATATAGGGAGTATATTTAAACTTATTAATCATTTTTTTCACTATTTTGTTTTGGTAAGGAGTAGCAGCGAAAAGCCCGGCTAAATTAGTTCTCGTTCGGCAATTTTTGCAGATTTTTCCATCTATTACTCTTTTCTGACATACAGGGCAAAATTGATATTCTAAAATTTCGACCATACTTAAACAATCATAACAAATATGGCTTCCTTCTCTTCCACAAGAAATACAAAATTTTGGGAAAATTAGGTCTAATAAGAATGATTTAATTGAAGCTAAATATTTTGACATAAATATTTTGTCTGTTCTTAATATTATAGTATAATATATTAAACACAAACTTTTCCACATAGCTTTTTATATTCAAGAATAGTATAATGTAATTAATGAAATGGAAAATTCCTAAAATAAAATTTTTGAAAGACAAATCCTGGAAAAAATTATTTAAAGCAAGTTCGAAAAATTCTTTAGGAGTAGACATTGGCACTTCTTCTATTAAAATAATAGAGTTGTCTAAAACAAAAGATGGAATAAAATTAGAAAATTATGGAGAGCTGGATACAGAAAATCTTTATAGTGAATTAGAAGAAGATTTTGATAAAAATATTATTAATATACCCCATCAAGATATAGCGAGAGGAGTGAAGGCTATTTTAGACGAAGCTAAAATTAATTCTGAAAAAGCTAATTTTTCTATTCCTGATTTTTCATCTTTTTTTACTACCATTAGTTTGCCAGTAATGGATAAAGAAGAATTAGACACCGCGGTTAGATTTGAGGCCCAGAGACATGTTCCTTTGCCTGCATCTGAAATAACTGTGGATTGGCAACTTATTAAAGGAGTTCCAGGAAGTAAAGAGAGTACCTCTTTGAAAGTTTTAATAGTGGCGGTGTCAAATAAAATCATTGATCAGTATCAAAAAATAGCAGAGCTTTCTTCTTTAGAAATGGAAAGCTTAGAAGCAGAAATTTTTTGTCTCTCCAGGGTGGCGATAAAGGGGGACGAGCCAACGCTTTTATTAGACATAGGGGATCAGAGCAGCACAATAAATATTATTAATAAGAAAACACTGAATTCTTCTTATAGCTTTGATACTGCGGGTGATGCATTGACCAAGATTTTAGCTAAGAAATTTAAATTAAATTATAAAACAGCTGAGGAGATGAAAAGGAAATATGGATTACTGAAATTAAGAAAAGATGTTAAAGAGGCCTTGCTTCCGTCAATTGATTTAATAATAGAGGAAATAGAAAGAATTTCTGATAATTTTTCAAAAACAGAAAATAAAAAAATAGAAAAGATTATTTTAACTGGTGGTGGGTCCCTTCTTCCTGGTTTGAAAGAATATCTTTCAAAAAAACTTTCAATAAAAATTGAAACAGTTGATCCTTTTTCTAATATAATTTATCCTCCTATTATAGAAAAAGATTTAAAAATAATGGGACCGAGCTATATTGTGGCAATTGGAGCTGCAATGAACGGGCTTAATTAAGCGAATATGACTAATCTTATACATAAACCTAAAGTAGAAGTGCCAAAATGGCAGACAAACCTGTTTCACGTTTCTTTGGTTTTATTAGTAATAGCGGTTTTAGGATATTTTATTTTTATGATTTTTGAGAAAAGTTCAAATTCCCAAAGAGATAAAGCAAGTGAAGAATTAGTAGCCTTAGAAGTAGAAGAGGATCCCCAATTAGTAGAAGAGGTTTTAAAATACGAAAATAAAATTAATAACTTTAAAATTTTATTAAATGAACACCAAGGAGTGTTAGTTTTTTTAGAAACACTAGATAATTTAGAAAGCCCGAATACTAAATTTATTGATTTTTCTTTAGATGTTCCAAGTAAGACGGTTAATTTATCTGGTATTACTAGTAATGTTCAAGAATTATTAAAACAACAAAATATGTTCAATAATGAGGAGTTGATTGAAGAATTTAAACTAACTGATTGGAGTATTAATAACGAGGGTCGTTTGGATTTTAAATATAATCTCACAATAAAAGAAAAGGCATTTGATTTATGAAATACGTTATAAATAACCAATTTTTATTCACTATCGCGGCTCTTATTATTGCTTTAGTCATAGGTTTTTTTCTTACTGTTCCGAAATATAATGATTTTAGCATTGCTATAAAAAATCAAAAAAATATAGAAATAAATCTTCAAGCCAAAAAAGACCGTATTGTAACAGTGGATGAAGCATTAGAGAAATTTAAAAATTATCAGGACGAACTTAAGAAAATTGATCAGGCTCTTCCTGACACAGAGTTTCTTCCTAGTTTAGACCAATTCTTTAAGAGCATAGGCGCTAGCCATAACATAGTTTTAGCTGGCACTAGTGGGATGAGTTATGTTGATAGAAAAAAAAGTAGTAGCGAGATTAAGGATTTAGGCCCTATAAGCCAAAGAAGCCCGCGAGAAATTACAGTCAATCTTTCTCCTTCTGGAAAATATAATGATTTTAAGAGTTTTTTATTAGCATTAGAAAATAGCGCTCGTTTAGTTGATGTAGAGCGTCTTTCTTTTTCTATCTCTTCAGTAGATAAGGGGGATATTTCTGCCACGATGACCGTAAATGTTCATAGTTATTAAATTTTAACTTTATAAAGTAATCATGGATATACTTAAAAAAAAGGAAAGACAAAAAAATTTAAAAATAATTTTACCGGTTATAATTTTATTATTAATAATTATTTTGGCTTGGGGTTATTGGCCAGAAAAAAAGGCGGTTAGTGTTGTTAATCCTCCTATAGAGATTAAGGAGATAAAAATAGATTGGGATTTATTAGATAGTTCTCAAATTAAAAGTCTTCAATTTTTTGAATTATGAACTTAATTAAACAATTAATAAAAGAGAAAATTTTAGATAAAAAAACGGCTGATTTTTTAGAGGAGGAGGTAAAAAAAACCCAACAAACAACAGAAGAATTAATTTTAAGAAAGCAGCTGTTAACTGAAAAAGAATTATTTCGCATTAAGAGCGAACTTTTAAAAATGCCGTTAAAAGAAGTTGATCCTGATGAGATGGAGCTGAAAGTATTAGGGGCAATCCCAGAAGAATCAGTTAGATATTATCGAATGATTCCTATCCAACGCAAGGGAAATGTTTTAGAAATAGGGATGATTGACCCTGATGATTTTAAAGCTCAAGAAGCTTTAAAATTTTTATCTCGGCAAGGAAAATTTAATTATAAGGTATTTTTAATAACGCCGACTACTTTTAATAAGATTTTTCAAAAATATAAAGGGCTTAAAAAGGAGGTAGGAAAAGCCTTGGAAGAGTACACAGAAATTGAAGGCAAGAGGGACGATGTTATAGTAAAAGAACGTTCAGTTTATGAAAAAATGGTTGAAGAGGCGCCAATTACAAAGATGGCATCAGTTATATTAAGGCACGCAGTAGATGGAAACGCCTCTGATATCCATATAGAGCCGACTAGGAACCAGTTAAGAGTTAGGTTTAGGTTAGATGGTATTCTCCATTCCAGCTTATTGCTTCCCTTAACAGTTCATTCAGCTGTAGTTTCAAGAATAAAAATTCTTTCTAATTTAAAGATTGATGAAACTAGAATTCCTCAAGATGGCAGATTTTCAATGGATG
>SDBU01005664.1_pt1 | contig 14876 bp, 25 predicted proteins | sample 2277071 | NCBI WGS metagenome assembly SDBU01 (sample SAMN10397929, study PRJNA504765) | marine sediment metagenome | isolation source: marine sediment core GS08_GC12, 126 cmbsf | place: Arctic Ocean: Gakkel Ridge, Loki's castle | collected 2008
TTGATTTGGGCTATAATACTCAATCCCTGTGATAGCGGTCTCAAAATGTCCCCCAGCCACATCCCATAATTTTGTAGCAAAACGTTGAGCGATAACATTAGTAAAACTTCCCGCCGCCGGGGTAGTCCCACCAATAACGGTATCATCTATGGTTCCGCCGTCAATGTCCGGTGAGGTAAATATGGCGTCCTGGAATTTTTTAACCCCATCAACGATTGTCTCGCTGAACGCTGTGAAACCAATAAGGAGACAGGCCACACATCCTATGATAACCATTAGCTTTTTCATAATTGTCCCCTTAAATCCCCTTGAATATTACTTCGAGGCCATAGGTTCGGGTGTTTATGTTTGCCCATGCGAAATCTAGCTTATCATCTGGGCCAAATTCCATAGGGCGCTCTAAATGCCAAATGAAATCCGTGACCGCAGTCATGTCCTGGGTAAGTAGCACGAGATCGAAAGCCGCCCCTATTCTATGCTCCAGGGTTGCTGTTAAATCCCCTGCCCCTCCAACCGCAGACAAATGAATCCGTATTTCTTCAAGCTGCCAAGCCGTTCCAGGGGCAAGCGTTGAATCTATTGCTATGGCTCCAGTAGCACGGTGGACTCTTGTGGTTGCCATTTTTAACTCCTATGGTGAGGGGCCATAATAGGCCCCCACTGGTTAATTGTTTCACGGTATACCGTCATGGTGACACCTCCTTACAATAGTGCAACGGCGCGGGCATCATGGTCGATCGGGGCATACAAAAGCCCAAACCTGCCAGCGGAAACGCCTGTGCCTGCAACGCCTGTATCCTGTCCGATTGTCCCGACACTTGTTACGCCTGCCAGGGTCGGAGCATTTCCGAGCATCATGGGGACAGAATCATAGGGCGTTATGCCAGCACTTTCCTCGACATTTGTGGCGGTTCCCACGGCATCCCCAACCAGATAAGCTCTGGCTCCTGCAACGAAAGTATCCATACTGGAACTAAGGATTGAAAGGTCAATAACCGTGATTACCGGCTCTGAAGATGTCCATGTGAATTTTAATGTAGTCGCTCCTGCCCATAGAGTAGTCACTTCAAAATAAAGGCCCAGGACAGCGATGCGATTATAGACCGTGAAAAGTTCAACCTGTGCCGTTGCCAAATAAGCCGTGCCAAGCAAGACGCTGGTTTCAACGTGCATGCCGGATTTCATATCTCTGAGCCTTTCACGGGTGCTTTGGTTAAAATTCTGCATTTTATTTAGTCCTCCTTTCTTTTAAAGTAACGCCTCGACATATGCATCATCGTCGAGAGGGGTGTATAGTATTGAATACCGAATCGACCCCTGTGTAAGATCAGCGATTGTAGTCAACTCACCGATAACACCATAACTTGTCACACCGGCGGTTGATTCACGGTTTCCAATAATCATCGGAGCCAAGGGCCAGTATGATATCCCCTCAGAATATGTTATTGCACAAGCCGTAGCTGAATCATCACCTGGACACGTCAATCGGTGCCCGACCACAAGACCAGTAACATCAGTTGAAACAGCACAAAGGGGTTGCACTGTAATTACCGGAATTGTACTGGTCCAATTGAATTGATGCAACTGACCGATTGGCACAGAAATCAAATCAGCAAGCACGACTTCGCCCCAAAGGGCATGAACAATAATTCTATTGTAAACGGTGAAAAGATTAACTTGAGCCTGGATATGGTATGATGTCGCTAATAGGTCTCCGGTTTCAATCAAGAGACCTCGATTGACATCACCGATCCTTTCCCTCATTGAAGCATTATATAGAGTCATTTTCTCAAAGCCTCCTTTTATCAAGGCGACCCGGAGGTCGCCCGATTAAATGTTAAACCTTTGTTACAGATTCCTGAACCGCGCCCTGATAGCGTCCACCGCTGCAAATGGCCCACACACAAGCAGTGCAAGCAGCACCTGGATCGGCAATATCAAGCCGAAAGCCGATATGACCGGAAACCAACTGATCAGAATCGAGTGGAATCACGTAAACAATATCGTCTATTGCGGCACTTGCAGGACTGAACCCTGTCGCGGGGGTAGAACTGGAGGCAGTCCGAGCGCTCATGATATCATTACCATCGGTAATCTGAGATGTAGGCGCAGCAACGGTCCCCATCGCGTAATAATCAAATACTATCTTGGTCGCCGTAGAGGGCGATCCATCTAGGGTTACCCAATTACTACATGACTCGACGGTGATAACAGTAGCAACCCTCGCCGTAGTCATGAACATCATGAAAATATCGACATGATGCCAATACTGCATATTGATAACCGGAAAATGATGAGCCGCTGCATTCAGATCATGTGCCCCGACGATCAGATTAACAAAATGCCCTTCTTCTGGTATGCAAAATCCTTTACCCATGATATTTTCTCCTTTTATTGGCCGGAGCGTGAACTCCGGCTCAGTTAAATTACGTTTTTATTAATCTCTGGATTCGAGCGCAATACAATGCGACTGGGTATAACTCGATCCACCTTTATATGGCGTCAATGCTTTTGCTCTGATTGGTTGTCCGTCAATCCTCATAATAAACCGGAAAACCGCTTCGTCATAGTCGAATCTGAGATGAATACTCATATCGGCTTTGAGCCCGCCTTTCTCAGCGATAACATACCCATTGACAATGTCGACAAACATAATATCCCCGATTGTTCCGATGCTTGCGCATTGCTCGATAGGAAAAACTGGACGTCCCATCAAAGCACCTCCGGGGGCATTGACTAGAGTATTTCCTGGGGGCAGGTAAACGGGAACACCACCCGTACCGACCGAAATACTCATCGTTAAGAGCTGCGGAAGGGTATTTTGATTGATAAGCCAAACCGCACTGCTGAGGGAGCCGGCGAACATACGCGAATACATTTTTATTACGTTCTCCGCCACAATGGTGTCCGGGTCTTGCCCGACTTCTTTGTCAACCTCGACGAGGCTGCCTGCATTGAGAAAACCAAGAGGTTCCCCGCCACCGGTGCCATTGAGTAAAAGGTCATCCAATTTAAATCCATAACCACTGTTGAACCCTCGTCGAATTACACTTTCAAGTTGAGCCGAATCTGATAGATTTTCCTCGGTTGCATAGCACAACCCAGCTGCTTTCTTTAACTGCAATTCAATCCTGCGAAATTTCGGCTTGGAATGTGTAATCTGACCAGCCTCAGGGACCATATAGACTTTTATGCCACCCCAAGTTGTAGATTCCCTTGAATCCTCATCCACGCCATTGATAACCGTTCCGTTTGAATTTCCAGTTATCGGAATGCGCATACCAACTTTTGTCCATAGTCCGCCAGTTTCAAAAAGGTCCTGTAACAATTCAGTGGAAAAATCTTTTTGCACCAGAAATCCTGCTCCCGATGGAGTACCTTCGTTCAATCCAGTAGCAGCATTCATGATATTTCGTAAGCGAGGATCTATCTGGCCTCCGGGCATACCGGCATTTTTAATCGCCATAAACTGCTCGCCAGGACTTGCAAACCGGTCTTTCTCGGCGCGATCTATTCCAACCTTAATCCCGGGAGTAGAGGGAATAGGTTTCGTCGCGGCGGGTGCGGGAGTTTCCAGTAATTTCTGGGTTTTCTCCTGGCGCTCCTGTCCTTCCACGATTCTGTGAAGTTCATCAACCTTGTTCAGGATTTCAGTTTTAAGATTCAACTCCTCGTCGGTTGGATTGCGGTTATCTGAAATACATTTTGCATCCATATCGCCGATTTTCTTCATCAATGCGGCAATTTCTTCCCGGTACTGCGTTAAAGTCTTCATATGCAATTCTCCTCTATTTAGTTGTGGCCATTCCTATATCGGCCCGATTTAGTAAATCTTGTACGCTTCCCTTCTCGTTCTTGGTTTTCTCGGCTTTCTCTGCCTCTCGCAGACGGGTTTCTTCCGCAATTTGGGCCTCTCGCTCAGCTTGCAGGCGGGCCTCCTCCTCAGCATCTCGCTGATTCGGATCACCCTTAAATCCCTTTGCCAATATCTCTTTGGCTTGACTTCGAGAGCACCCGGCATCTCGCAGGGCTTTCTCTAAATCTCGCTCATTAAGGTCTTGTTTTATGTCTCGCAATTTATCCGGCACATTCGCAAAAACAGATAGATCAAATAGGGTGGCTTTCGCTTTTTCCTCGCCGTCCTCTTCAATACCGTCTATCATTCCCATTTCAAGGGCTTCTTCGGCGGTCAGCCATGTTTCGGCAGCCATGAGGTCTTTGATTTCCTCTTCTTTTTTACCCGTTTTTTTGGAATATGCCTTTGCTAAGATAGTAGAGTCAATTTTGTCCAACAAATCGGCCTCTTCCCGTAATCCTTCGGCGTTACCAATGACAATCGTCCACGCCTCGTGGAACATGAAAAAAGCATTTTCTGCCATAACAGTTTCATCTGGTGCGATGGCAATGATCGAGGATATCGAGGCGGCTATACCGTCGATATGAACAATAGTCTTTGATTTATGCTGTTTGATAGCATTCGCTATAGCAGTGCCGTCAAAAACATTACCCCCGGGGGAATTGATTCGGATGTGAATAGTTTCCGCTTTGATATCATTGAAATCCTTGACAAAAGTTTCAGCCATGATCCCAAACCAGCCAATTTCGTCATAGATATAAACGGTTGCTTCCTTGGCGGTTTTATTTTCAATCCGATAACTCCCCCTGGCTTTCGGCTTGAATGGACTGCGGTTTTGTGATCTCATTTTGCTTTTCCTCCTGGGTTTGCAGGGCAATAAAAAACGGCGACAAGTATGGATGATATGGGCACCCACATTGCCACCGTTAGTTATTCTTGCGCCCCCTTTGACCCGTCGACCTCCGGGAGAACCCTAGTTTTTATTTAATTTAATAATCTAAGTTTATCTTTTGTCTCTTCCGTTACGGGTTCTTTTGGTTGTTCAATTTGTTTCCCGGTATTTTTAGCAAGGTATTCATCGAGTTTACTAAGCGGAATTAAACCCGTTTGTATAAAAAGCTCATCTGCTAATGGGTCGTTGCTCGGATTCATGTCCTCTTTTGCTCGGACCTCGTTAGGAGTCATTAATGTATTCTGAATCATTGTTTTATAATATTGCGCACGGTCTTTGGAGTTTGCCCGCAAAAGGCCCTCAACGATATGTTTCCAATAATAACCCTGCTTTCGTTGTGTCGGCGTAAGTAATTGCATACCATAGTTTTGTTCGAAACAAACAAACCACGGCAACATTGTATCAATCACAAAACTAGCATTTTCCGCCTCAATATTATTGAATGAAGATTTTGTAAGCTCCTTTAATTTATGGACTTGTAAATTATACCATCGTGCCACATCGGTGATCATAAACTGGCGCGAGCCCAGAAATTGAGAATCTTCTGGAGAATGACCGAGTTTTACGGGACTTAGACCTTCTTCAAGAAACATCATCCGATGTGATTTGCTTAATCCACTATTGTATTCTATCACCGAATCCCTAAGATTGTCTCTTGCCGTTGTTGATAACGGTCCAGGAGTAGAAAAAATTATATCAGGATGTGTTCCGCTACCAAAAAAACGGGACCCGAAGGTTTCCATGGCCATTCCCAGGCCGATTGACTTCCGGGCCATCGCGATTACCGAATATCCTATAAAACCATCAAAACCGAGGCCGGGAACGTGTAAAACCCGCTCTCTGGAGAGCGTTATGTTGGCCTCCCCATCCATTCGAATCTCATAAACCAACTTACTGTCTTCTATTTTGGGAGTGACGCGATCGGGAGTAATGGGCCAGAGTTCGGTAATTTCTCCCATTTTGTTACGAATGATTTCAGCATAACCGTTTCCCCACGTTAAAACATGAGCCATAAGACACTCTCGGCCAACCTTTGCGGTCATATATGGGTTATATTTGGTATGCATAACATCATACACACGTTCTCCCGTAGCATGTTCGTTGTTTTTGCCCTTTCTATGCATCAAATGAAGGGGGAGGGAACCAATTGTTCCCGAAATTAGGGTAACTGCATTCCAAACGGCCGAATAAGTAAGGGCGGTTTGCTCGGTAACGGTCTCCCCGCTTATGGATTGGGAACCGACCAAATTCCAGAGAGAACGATCCCATGCCTTTTCATCGGTAAGGCTGAGATTCTTAATTTGTTTTCTTGCTCTGGCTAAATCTTTGCTGGTAGAGGTATAATATTTCCCGTCTTTATTCCAAGCCATAGATGCCTTCCGCCGAACAAAAAAAAGGGCGACAATATGGTGATGAGGCACCTCATTGCCACCCTTAAACAAAAGAATAGATTATGCTATGATTTTTTCACAAAAAAGGGGAATGTCAAGGATTAAAATGGTAGGTATATCAAAGAGTGTGAAATGAGGTAGTTTTAGCGGAAGATTTTACGGTTTCAAGTAACAAACTTGGTTGGAAATGTTGATTTAGGCGTGCTCCTTTCTTTCTATTTTCTTCTGCCCACATTGGTTGAAGATTTTCTAAGCACCAACATCTCTTAAAATCTATATGATCAGGACTTGTAAAATTAAAAACTGAAAGAGGGATTTTATGATCTATATGAATTTTACCTTTCAGAAATATTTCCCACGACATCCCTGGTGTGAATAACTTTTCAAGATGTACTTCTAATTGCTCCAATGTAAAGCCCACTATTGATTCCCAATCATTTTTTCTATTTTTTCCTCTAATAGATCTGTAAATTGCTCCTGCAACACGACTATCTAGGGTTTCTTTCAATGATTTTTCTTTTGATATTGTCTTAACTCTACTTTCCCCTATTCTTTTTTCTATCGTTTCACGCATTATACGAAGTTCCGTACCTTTGCCAATAGACTTTAAAACTCCTTGCTTAATCCATATTCGGATAGTCCTGGTCGTTACTGAATAATATTCGGCGACTTCATCAATGCGGAACTTATTTTTATTTATTTTTAAACTAAGCATAATTATCTTATATCATATTTTAATATTCTTTTTAAATCATTTTCAAAGTTCGACATTTCTTATTCTCCTATTTTGATTGTTTTTTGACAAATATTGTAACAAAATGCCAAAAAATGTCAAGCTTTAAGTTGCTAATATCATTATTTTATTTCGGATAATTTCAGAATCTTGCCGCGTAAATTGTAACTCATGCGATAGATTTCCCTTCCCCTTTTTCCTCAATTTCCCTAAGTACCTGAAGTTATTACACTTAAAAATATTGCTCATGCGTTAGATTTTGGCATGGTGTTTGCTATATAATAGGGTATGAACACACGGGAAAATATAAAAACGGAGGGATTGAAAATGCTCACTAAAGAAGAAAAACAGCTCAAGGAGGCCATGAAAATATTGCTGCGTGACGGTAAAAATGGGAGATTATTTGAGGCTGCAAAAGCACGATATACCGCCTTAAAAACCGACGAGCGCATCAACAATCTGGCTCATGAGCTCACCAACATTGACTGGACTGAGGAGAAGAAAAGAGACATAGAGGAAATCGACATTATTCTGGGTGAATGAACGCACGGACAAACCACAAACATTAAAACGAAGGGAGAACGACAATGAGACCAAAAATGACAAACAAAGAAATGAATGAACTGGAAAAACCACAGTGTCCAGAATGTGGAAATTGGAACACTCGGGCCCTTAGGAAAAGGCGAGTAGATTTCTATGGTATTCCTGTCGTCTACCGCTGTAGTTGTGGATGGGAGAAGGAAATTCTTCCCAAAGAGTAGCCTAACAGCCCCTGCCCGGTTCGACTCCGGACATAAGCTTTGGAGTAAACATCAACCATCAACTGAAAGGAGCACGATCATGGAAGTAGAATACAAGGAAGGCCAACAGTTCTGTTACGATTGCGGACAAGAATTCGTTCCAGAAGGTGAGCCCGCAGAAGATGGCACCATAGTTGTTACCTGCCCAAACCCTGAATGTAATCGAGGATCATGGGCAAAAGTTGTAAACGCCTAACAGGCCCGGCCCGGTTCGACTCCGGGCATAGGCATTGGAGTGTTTTGTTAACCACCAAACTGAAAGGAGCACGAAATGGGAGCTTATTGCACACAGAATGATGGAGATTGCTATACATGCAGTCTAGTCAACTACAACAGGGATTGCCATAACAATCCATTGGATGGCGATGACATTATCCCAATACCCCCCGAAGGGATTGCGGGACTTAAACGGGGCCAAATAATGGAAATCCATCACCTGACGAAACTCAGGCCAGGCGAAAATTACGAAGATTGAAGCTTTTAATTAACCACAAAAAAAGGAGAAAGTAATGCGCGCAAAAAACGTTGCGAAAGAAATTTCTCAGGAATGTCCGATCAAAGAGGGCATTCCAATCGGAATATGTGTAGCGGCTGCCAAAATCCGGGCGAAAAAGGCAAAAACAGTGAACATGCATGATGCCGCGCTCTGGCAAGGCATCAATAGAGGGTTAGGATTAGCCGCTGCTGGAAAAAAAGAGCAAGAATGCTATCTTTGTAAATACAGCCTCCGTCACTCACTATATGAGACTGGGGTCCATGATGGTTTTCGGGCGGCGGCCGGCGTTGTTAAATAATGTCAACTCAACGAAGGGAGCACGACAATGAAATTATCAGAATGGGACAAAGGATATTGCGACGGATACAGGTCCAGATTAAAAAATGCCAGAACATCTAAATACCTGGCAGGCTACGCCCAGGGTAGCATGGATAAGAAATTTGATAGGTTTTGGAGAATTCGACTCCGGGCATAGGCAATGGAGTTTTTTAATCATCTCACCTCACCGCCGAAAGGCAACGAAAGGAGTAAAGTTATGGAAATAGAAAAATGGAAAGATGGAAACTGGAAATTTTCAGATCATTATAACTGGGAATTCCTTTGCGAGCTGCAAGGAATCTCCCCGAAAGATACACTTATGATCTATCCTGGCACCCCTCATTGTAAGAGCGACTATCGAACCAGGAAAACAGTTCGTCGGAAAATAGAGGATGCACTAAGGAAAACCTGCTCGGATGAGCAGCTTTTGACGATTGTGAAAATATTAAACGTTAGGATCGGCTAAAGCCCACGGCACCGCCAAACGGCAAAGCAAAGGGCATTTCAGGACACTCAAAACGAGTGTTCCCTGGAGTGCCCTTTTTTTATTGCATTAAGACTATTAATCAATCATCAAACGAAAGGAGCGTGATCATGTTACAAAAAATGACAAAAGAAGACGTGACTCCGGGAGTAAAGAGTGCCGTAAATGCTTATTTGCTCGCCAGGACATACGCAGAAACAAAAAGAAAACAAGTAAATAAAATAGAACGTGAGATTTTAAAGGAATGCCCCTTACCTGGCAGGGAAGAGAAAAACATCACAAAACCATCAGAGGCCTGGCAATGCACCGATGAAAACTTGATTGCCGAGTATTACGCGGAAACCAATCACCGTCTCAAAAAGGTAGGAATAAAGCCCGCGGATATGCCGGATGATCATTGCCCGGCTTTAGTCGCTGAAAATATCCAGTTGAAGACTGAACGGCGAATATTCGATAATGCCGCTGAAATGTTAAAACTTGATGTGGACGGGCAGGAATTGAATAATGGACTACTCACCCTGGGAAAAGGAAACCGCAAAAAGTTTTTGGATCTCGTTGTTGGCTTAGTTGTCGCATTGCCAGGCTTTAAAAGTCCGCTTAGAAACTAACACTTAACCGGGGGCTGCGGTCCCCGGAAAGGAGCATAAAATGACAATCTACCTTCCTGCGTCCCTACCGACGCGGGTAATTTACAATCGCATCCTGTTTTACTGCCGACTACTGGCAGGCGAGCAGGAATTGACAATCATTTTTGACATGGGGGATTGAAAGATGAAAATTACAAAACCAATATCGGAAATGAGCACCGGGCATTTGAGAAAATTGAGACTGAAATTAGAGCGCGCATTTGAAATACGATCGCAGGAACAGAAACAAGAATATCGGGAATTGCTCAACAGGTGGGACAACATGCCGATCGAAAAACTCGAGGAAATTAACGAGGAATTGCTCGACAGGTCCTTGGAAAGTCGATTTTTTCTTCCTCTGGCTAAATAATACTTTGACATGGGAGATTGAAAGATGAAAAAAGAACTAATCTTGAAAGAGTTCGCTGGTCAAAAATGTGACGTTTATATCTTTACACGAGGTGAAAGCTCTTATGTAAGCTTTCGGTCAATGCGGGGTTACGGATACCCCACATTAGACGAAAAGAAACTTGAAAAATTAATAAAAATAATCAGACAGACAAAAGGGAGGGATTGAGATGGATCTCACCACAACACAAGCCGCCTACTTTCTCGGCGTCACCCCCGGAAGAGTCCGGCAACTTGTTCTGGCTGGCAGGCTAAAGGCTATAAAAAATGGCAGAGATCTCTTTGTCAAAAAAAAAGAGCTTGATCGGTTTGAACGAAAAAAACATGGTAGACCCAAGAAAGTAGTTCAGGATTGAACAGTTTTAAAACGGCAAGTCAAAATAGACTTGCGTAAAATTCGGATTGTTCCACCCTTTTTCACTGCATCAAGGTGGCCATGCTCAATCCATAATCGTATAGTGCGATCGGTTACCGAGTAATATTCGGCCACCTCGTCGACTCGGAAAAGATCCTTTTTCGGCAGTCCGGAAACATCTTGTACCATTATTTCTTCTTTCTTAGACTTTTCTACCACGTTTTTCTTCTTCCGTAAGTCTTTTTTTTGTACTTTAGACCTTTTCACTGTGTTTTGCCTCCTTTAGATACTTCTTTTCATTCCAAAAGTGAATTCTTTTATTGCTAAATCCAGCGTTTCTATTCCCTCAAATTTAGTAATTAGTCTCAATATTCCTTCTTTCGTGGCATCTTCGTCCTACCACTTTCTAAAAAACGCCATTCTATCGGGTAACGATAGGTCCACACTTGCCACGAGGTGATTAAATTCGGCCAGGTCCTCGAATCCTAGTTGTTTGACGCGTTCTTCAAGTTCTGTTTCCATAGTTTTTTTCCTCCGTGTGCTTCGAACATAGCTTGTCTGATCAAATTATTCATTTTATTTCTCCTCAGTAATCCTTCTTAACCGCCAATCCGAGCTTCACCATTTGCTCGTTGAGATTGACCCAGGAGTCATTTCCCATCGACTTATAAATGATGGCCAACAGGCGCCCGTACTTCCCCTTCTTGTCCTTAATGGTCTGGATAATTACATGACCCAGGCTTTCCTCGCCTGCAATATTTATAAAAAGCTGCTCTCTCAACCAATCCCGGCTTATGATTCCCTTGGGCTTTTCCGGTCCCCGCATTTCCGGGGCATTGATTCCGAAGAGGCGCAATCTTTCTCCGTGAATCCATACACCACAACCTAATGAAATATCTACGGTTATGGTGTCCGCATCGTATACGCTTTTGACCACAGCCTTATAGTGGTAGAGAGATAGGTTCATTTGTTCTCCTTGTTAAAAAGTTAATATGCCACAAATTTTGGACTTACATAACAATAAACTCCCTTTATTCTACAGTTTTGCCATTTAGTTTTATTAGGTCGTTCCAATTATTGCAATGAGAGAGTTTCTGATCTAATTTGTCAAGTTATTTCAAATATTTAACTAAAATATCAGTATGCCGTGATCCTCATAAACTGATTTAAGTAGACCCCCCCGTAGCATGGCGCGGCCTACACCCATTATCATCGCAACTGCACCGTCTATCCGTTCGATGCTCTTTTCTTTATCGGGCTTAACATTGCCCGCCGCATCGGTCTTGATAGCTACGTTTGACACATTCCAAGCTAAAACGGGATTGCCGCCGTGGGCTAAATTGCCCTTTAATACCATTGTTTCAACCTCTTTTGTCGGCGGACTCATGGAAGCAAACCCTTGACCAAATTGAATCAGGGATCGTTTACCCTCAATCTCAAATCCCAGATCCTGTAAATCACCAGTAATCTTCTGGGAGCCCCAACGGTCAAAGGCAAGCTCCCTAATATGATAATCGGTCATATCTTTTTGTATCTGAGCGATAATAAAGGTATAATCAATAGTGTTTCCGGGCGTTAAGGTGATAAATCCCTGCCTTGCCCAAACATCGTAGGGCACTTTGTCGCGCTTGACTCGTTCCGCCATATTATCTTCGGGAAGAAAAAACCGACAAAGGATTTCATGCAAGCCATCCTCTTCTTCCGGGGGGAATACTTTTAGCCAGGCCGTCAAATCAATGTTTGAGGATAAATCAAGTCCACCATAGCAAGACCGCCCCTTTAACGCCTCGGGATCAACAGGAAAATCACAAGCATTCCACTTATCAACAGATATCCATTTTGTAATTGATTGTGCCCAGATACAAAAATTTAATCTTTTAACAATATTCTCCTGACTGGGCATAGCTTTTGCTTCTGATACCTGGCGTTTAAGATAGGTCGTAAAGGGTTTCCCGAGATATTTTAGATTCGGGTTAGCTTTTGAATTATATGTTAGGGTTCCAGAGGCAAGTGCAAAGAGTCCATCGTCATTATCTACACCAATATGGAAAAAATTTCTTGCTTTCGATTTTCCTATTTTAATTACTTCACCGCTATTTTTTGCGTTCTTGTGGGTTGATGTCCTCCACCGCCATTCCCCTTTGTGTGTTAAATAATTTTTCCCCTCACATGTTGAATTCCCGTTTGCAATTCGTATTTTTGCATTAAGCCGGGCAGCCAATGTTCTAAATCCGTCCGCAAGCCTGTAATTCCTGGCAAAGCCAAGGCGATACCTATCATTCGGTCGGTCATAACATCCATCGCCTTCTAAATAACCAGATATCATTTCTTGTAAAAATTCATTACTTTGCCTCCATGTGGCTGGCTTTAGATATTTATTTACAGCTTTATTTCCTCCGATATATAATTTAATTATTGACAAAATCACAGATGATTCAATTACCAAAATACCTCTATTCTTATATTTATGGGAATGGATTGTACCACCAAAAGATTCCACCATTGGCTTGATTTTATATTCCCATCTCTGCATCTCATTTTCATGACCATGTAATTGAATCCGATAATGCCCCCCGTTTTTATCGTGCGATTCAGTACCTTCGGCAAGATACAACCCTACCAACCATCCAATGAAGTTTTTAATTCCAATAGGCAAAATAACATCTGGCAATGGTAATATTGTTTGTGAAATGATATCGCCAATTTGAAGTTCATCTGTCCTAACCTTTCCTCTTAGCGTAGGCCACTGGTGATGTGCTGTACATCCCACTTTTTGTCCACTTCGTAACTCTATTCTATAATCCCCTCCGACCGTACGGGATGATTTGGAATATCCAAGCATTTTTACCCAATGTCGACCGTCCCATAATTCAATTTGATCTTGAGTATAATGCTCACATAAAGATTGTAGAGAAGTTACCGTAATTCCCCTATTTATTTTTGCATATATTGATGTATCGCCAGCTAAACACCAGACCTTCGGATTTCGCCAGTCATCACAATCCGGGCAGCCGTCCTGGGGAATGGTCTTGCCTTTGGCCTCGCACTTATCACAAACATCCAGGCCGGACATAAGGCCAAACCAAGCATCATCCTTGATAATCCCCTCAAGGATTTTGGCCGTGTGCTCATGATGCTGGTAGCAGATAGAATGCCTGTCGTATCCAGCATTCGTAATTTCGAAGATCAAGGCCTGCCTGCGAGTCTTTGTTCCTGCGCTCATTTTGCGAACCACAAGGTCATTCGGGTGCTCATGGATCTCATCTATCAGGGCCATGTGGGGTTTCTTCCCGTCAAGTCCTTTATGCTCAGATGATACGGGACGAAAAAAGCTGTTTGATTCTAGGTTAGCGATATTATGCCTATCTATCACAAGCATTTCCTTTAGGGATTCGGACCCTTCGGCGTAAAGACGGGCGTCCCGAAAAAGAATGCCGGCTTGATCTCTGGTAGTAGCGGCTGAGTATATTTCCCCCCCAGGCTCATCATCAAAAGTAAGGCCGTAAAGACCGATTCCCCCGGCAAGCGGGCTCTTGCCATTACCCTTGGCTTCCTCAATATAGGCAGTCCTAAATCTCCTTAACCCGTCTTTCCTCTTCCAGCCAAAAATTGACCCGACAATAAATTTCTGATGAGGGGTTAAAATAAAAGACTTTCCGTCAAATTCTCCTTCATAGAAAACAAGGAACTCCTCAAAAAAATCAATGATATGGTCTGCAGCGATCTCGTCAAAATAGATATCGCGCCTTTTCAGGTCTTTCAGGTGCCGCTTGCAGGCGAGCTTAACCCATTTATTTGCAATGATCTTGCCCTTGACAATATCCGTGGCGTACCGGGTGACTGGGTGAAGTTTCTTGATTTTAGGCATCTTTGGTTTTTTCTCCAATCCGTCTTATTTCGTTTTTAATGTCGTTTATCTTGTATCTAATTTCATCAAGTTCACGCATAATTTCTTTCTTATGTTCTTTTAGGGTTGCTATTAAAACATTGTAGTGTGCGTCATCCACTGTCTCTCTCCTTTTTTTTAGGTTTTCGCGCCATAATGTATTTTTTTGAGAATCCATTTTATTGTGCGTTTCAATCGGGATACTCTTTTGAAGACTAATCCACCTATGATCTTGAAGTCTTCCGTTCCTTCCTTTTCTGCTATTTTCATCATTTCGCCTTCATAATATTGATGATCATCAATATAAAACCTTATTCTTTTACATCCCCCAATTGCCATCCCGGTTACATTTTGAGGAGAGAATATTCCCTTAAAAGTAATAGTCTTATTGCCTGCCGATATCCTCGGGTGATATTTCTTATCCTTTCGCAATACCATCAATAATCTCCGCAATTATAGCTTCGGGGTTTGAGACTAAATCCTCGTAATAAATAATTATAGTTACAGGATTTGACACTAAATCCTCATGAATTGGTGGAAAATCCTGCCCTATTATCATAGATAAGGTACT
>SDBU01005665.1_pt1 | contig 14876 bp, 40 predicted proteins | sample 2277071 | NCBI WGS metagenome assembly SDBU01 (sample SAMN10397929, study PRJNA504765) | marine sediment metagenome | isolation source: marine sediment core GS08_GC12, 126 cmbsf | place: Arctic Ocean: Gakkel Ridge, Loki's castle | collected 2008
CATTCCAAAGATAAGTTCCTACATCAAGATTTCTAGTCCAATTAGATGAATTAGTTGTCCCAGATAATCCTGTTGTTACATTTCTTAAATCCCAAGAACCAGTTTCATTTGTCCATAAACTCATATTTACTATTGTTGCACCACTAATAGTAGCTGTAGCATTGAAAAATATATCCCCTACAAGAAGCTCTTCATTATCTACAGGTATACCTAAAGTTATTCCCCTCTCTATTAGAAATGGATAAGTAAGTCCTGTTCCAGAATTATACAAATTGGAAACTTCAGTGGGTGTGAGTGTTTTATTAAATATACTTACTTCATCAACAAGACCCCCTATATCTCTGTGGATTCCACTTTCATCATCAGCTATAGATATATTTTCTGCAGTTACAGGAATTGTAGTACATACCGTACTTGTTGAATTAACTAAAGTCCCGTTTAAGTAAATAGATAAAGTCCCTAGATGATCTTGAGTGACCGTTATGAACCACCAATTCCCATCTATCAAATTGAATCCAGTTGTTTTTACTGTACATGACCCATTTACTATAAAACTAATATCGTTTGTTGCTACAAATTGTCTTATCAACCATCTGACTCCACTCCCTCCTTTAGAAATAAAACTTGAGGAGTCTACATTTTCCCATATAGGTTTTGTCCAAAATGAAACAGATAAATTTTGGCTAACATTAATTGTAGATAATTTTGTTGATGTTGTATCCCCATCCCCTGTAAAATTAAATGACTTATTTATCTTTCCAGTTACCCCCCTTTCTGCACCAATATTTACTCCATTAAAATTCCCTGTTGAATCTATTACGGCACCTGAAGTTCCATCTAATTTATAATAGGCAACAGTATTTTTTGGGAGGATAGATCCATTCCAATTTGCCCATTCAGTTAATGTTTCTCCCCCAGTTTTAATAATCCAATCGACAGTTCTTGATGGTTTCTTTTTTGCATCTAATTTTATTGTATAAATTCCTGCATCTTTTTTAGTTCCTTCCACATATTCTTCCCAAATATTTTCTATTTCTATATGTGTTCCTATTATTTTATTTGAACAGATTTGATTATAACTATTGTTTGTAGGATTCCATTCTCCATTTATACAGACAGTCCCATAATCTTCAATAACTTTACTTGTTTCCCCAGTTTTAATGTAAAAATTATAGGACCTTACATCTTGTTTTATTCTACTACCATCGTCTCTAACTGTTTCAAAATATACTTCATCTACTAATGGTCTGTTCTCATGTAGATTTATTTCTATTGTAGAAGAACAATCAGTATAACAAGTTTCAGTATGTTGAGATAGATAACCTTCAAATATTATAGCACCGAATCCGAATGCGTTTGTTATTTTAATCGGAGCATGCGTTTCTAATAAAGGATAATCTTTTGCAAGTTTTCCATCAAAAGTTGTAGTCATTGAATCCTTTACATTATCAAATGACCAAGCACTAGCAAAGCTAACCATAAAAATTGCTATTAATAAAAATGCAAATATTTTTTTCATTTTAAAATCCTGCAACCTCCGCTTCTTCTCTTGTCCTAGGGATTCCAGAATAAGTAAGAATCATTGTTATAAATCCCGTAACAATAGTTATTATGGGAAGCAACAATACAAAATTTGATGTTGTGTTCATATTTGCAGCTATAAGATTTTTAAATGGTAGCAAAGGAAGTAATGTCTCATAAGAATTTGAAACATAGACTGCTAAGATATAAGCAATTATTATTAAAATGAAATCTATCATAAACATAAGTTTTAATGTTGAATTCCGATTCATGAATCCATTAATTATTATTGCAAAAACCAATCCAAATAACAAAAAGATCCCCATAAGATCTGCAGTACTTAAAAACGCAGCATTAATTTTTCCGATAGTCTTTGAACTTTCCTCACTAAGGTTTACTTGTCCAGCTTGAATATCTCCGGATAATGATGTATCTACTATTCCAAAGAAGTACAAAAAAGCTCCGAACAATATTACTACGACTAGGGAAATTGCTATTAATGTAAATAGGGGGATGGTTGTCTGGCCACGTTTATTCATCTTCATATCCCTCGTAATTTATTATATCTTCTTTTATTCTGTCAGATTTAACATTGTTATAATATTTATGCTTTATGAATAGTGCCGTTATTTTTCTATAAGATAATTTACTATATCCTCTTCTTTCTCTTTCAATTATGATGTCTTGAATTTCCTTCTTGAAATTTTTATCAACCCTGATTAATTCACTTTTAGTCATCGTGGCTGAATCCCCCTAGTTAAGAAATCTCGAAGTTTTAAATCCTTAGCACCAAGAACAAAAAATATTATAATCATGGCTACAAATACAACATAAAGTCCCGCCATTAATATTTGAAATATCATTGTGAAGAAAGCCTGGAACTGTTTTAATGTTACCAAATTACTTGAAAGGATTAATAGAATATTTATGAACCATGTGAAAAACGCATAGGCTAAAAACATTAATCCTACCTTAGGATATTTCCAAATCTCTATTCGGATAACTCTATTAAGTTCATTTCTTCTATTTCTTGCAGGAAGACCTATAGATCCCCAAATGCAAAATAGAAACATCAAGAATACTACTGCTGTTAAGATAATATAAACAAGTGCCTCTCCAGTTGAAATTTCTTCTTCTTTTTGTATGATGTAACAGGATTTGAACGGAGCATTTAGATTGCTAACACCTTGTACAAAATAGGTTCCGTTCTTAGAAGATATTGTATTGTTTGGCCCGAAAGAAAAAATTCCATTAGCAAGGGTCATCGGAACATTTGAAAAAACTTCTATAGAATCAGGGTCGGTAATTGTTATATTTAAGTAACTACAAGTTGGACAAGCTTGAGTGATTGTTACATTTTCATCTGGAAGAAATTGTCCCATAAATCCTGATGCTTCACATCCTTCTGAAGACACAAATGAAGAGAGAGTTATTGTAAATACTAAAATTACTAAGAGTGTACACCTTCTTTTGTTAAAATTCATTGTTTCTCCTTAATAGTAGAGATTAATGGAGTTTAAATATTTTGGGATTTTTAAGTTAACTTATTTTGGAAGATTAATCATAGCACCAACCCCTAAAACTTCATCTTCTAATTTACCTGTTAATCTTGGTGTAGTCCCACCACCTAAATTTTCAGTTCCATATCTTTCATAAAATTTATATGTTTGACAATTCTTATATTTTGTACAATCTCTTCTAGTTCTCTTGGCTACACAGCAAGAAAAGTATTCACATATTTTTGATTTCATTTAGATTCCCCCACATCAGAACATCCCTTCTTATGATAATTAAAAACTGGAATAGTCCGACAACTAAAACCACATTCACAAAAATAACGATCCTTAAAACACTCAACCAATGGACGACCACTCATCTTAATATTCTCCTCTCTTTGCGAATATCATTTTTTATCCCACCTATGTTTGAAGCGATTTAATTTCCAATGATTGCATCCTTTTATCTGACATTGATAATCAACACAATAATATCTTTTCCCATCAATTATTCTAACTTTTGATCTTGGGACATGATTTCCATATATCCCTTTATACCTGTGGTTGCATTTCTTCTGTCCTTTTCTCATTGTAGCATCTTCTTGACTTCTTCTCCAAGCTTTGTTCTATCAAAGAAACCTTTTTTATTTAATTTTAGTAGCCCGTGCCTTCTTAAACACTCTAAAATCATTAATGTATAAACATTCTGTATTCCTTTCTCTAATTCTTTCTTAGTCGCTTCTTCTTTCCCTAAATCAATCCAGATACATTCCATAAAAAAATAACTTTCTCTTTTTGTTAAACTATCAATTCCAAAATCATCTTCTGTAAGTTTATCAAGTCTTTTATTTGAAAATGATTCTAATATTGTTAAAATTCTTGATTGCTTTTTTTTGGTGTTCATTTATCTCTCCTGATAAACAGATTTACCTTCCTGTTTAAATTTAGCTATTAGTTTAGATTTAACAAGATTATTAAGTTTATTATTAATGTTAGTTGAGATTCTTGAACTAATTATGATTCCCCTCTTAGCAACTCTTTCTTTAACTTCTCTAACAGTTACAGGAACTCTAAAAAATCCTTCATCTACTAAATCTGAAACAATCTGATTATAGTCTTTTCCTGTTTTTTTTGACTTTCCACTTCCCCTAACTATCTCTGGCTTTTTTATTTGAAAGCTCCCCGTAATCATGGGTTTTAAATTTATTTTAAATCCTTTCTCAACTAATCCATGAAGTCTTTTCCCATAGGATTCAAATTCTTCTTTAGTCATTAGAATATCATGTTTTTTTGCTTCTTTAGATTCGCTGTGAAACAACCTCCCCGTTCTTTGTATCTCTTCTCTCTTGCTTCCAAATAAAAAATCAACTTCTATTACGTGTTCTAAATCTTTAATTGAAATTCCTAATTCCATAACTCTTGAGGCAATAAAAACCTTACTTTCTTTTGCTATTTCTATTCTATTCTTTGTAGCCCCATGAATAAACGGAACTCCTAAGATGTTGGCTAATCTTTCTCCAATGGCAATTTTATCAACAAACAATAAAGTTTTTGTATCTTTTGCTATAAGATTTGTTGCAAACCTAATTTTTTGCTCTAAGGTATCAAAAATATAAACATTAATATCATGGTATTTTTTTCCTAACAATTTCATTAAATCTTGCCAATTTAATCCTATTGGAAATCCTGTAAGAGCAAAAATGTAAGAGTGTCTTCCATCTTCTCGATATGGACTTGCACTTTGACCTATTCTATATTTTGTTTTTAATGTCGCTAATCTGCTAAAGGTATCTGCGGGGAGAACATGGCACTCTCCATAAATTGTTAATCCATATTCTTTGTCTTTCAGTTTATCGTGTCCTTGATAAGTGGATAAAATCAAACTTCCATCTTCAATATTTTTTAAAAGTTCTGGAGCATATTTAGGAAAATAATCTTTTCTCATCTGTTCTAAAATTGTAAGATTTGGAGAAATATATAAGTTAGGTAATAACTTTCCATCTTTCATAACCTTTATTCTACTTAAAGCATAACAAGAAAATATATCTTTCCCTGCTCCTGTCATCCAATAAATTCCGATAGCTCCATATTTTAAGAAATTATCCCATGCTTGTTTTTGAAAAATATATTTTCCGTCAAAGCTTATGGTTGTTGGATTGGGAATTATATCTTTTTCATCAACTTGTTTTGGAACAAATGGCAAACTTCCATTTTCTATAATCTTTGCAATTAAATCAAATTCCTTTCCTAACTTAACTCTTGCAGTTCCTTTGCTAACTGATGATAATAAATCTCCATACCTATCTTTTATTTCATCTTCTTTTCCTTCTGTAAAAACTAAATTTCCATCACTAACAAAAATCTTCTCTGGCTCTTTTATGTTTAATTCTTTTCTCAAAAACTCTGGCATCTCTCCCAACCATTGAGTATATTGATTTATTTTGAAAACATTATATCCTTTAGTTGTGTGGTCTAACCATCCAAGAGAGAAGGGTATAAATTTAGGAACAGCAATAAACCATTCGTTTTCTCCACTTTGATTTGAATAAGTATGCCAGTATTCCTCATGCCATTCTTTGAGTAAATCTTTATCCCATTCAAATTCCTTCTTTGAATCATCTAAAAGAGAAAGATTATTTTTAGATAAGCTACTTATTTCAGTTTGTAATTCTTTATTCTTTTCTTCAAGTTCTTTAACAAGTTTAGTTATTTTTTCACCCATATTAATGTCTATTACCTCTTTTTTCTAAATCTATTATTTTACTATCTTCAAAGAATGGACAACCATGAGAAAAACACTTCATTGTAGTCCTTCCATTTTCTTGATTCTTTCTATGTCTGCAATAACCACTATGATCTATATATCTACATTTCATTTTTTACTCCCTTGTTTAGAATTGCGAACAATCATAAAAATCCACAAAGCCATTATTATCGTAGATATTGCTATTGACCAAAAGGCTTCTGCGTATATTGGTTGAAAGATATTGCTCATTCTTCTTTCCTCGTGTTTGCGAATATTGTTAGTTCTGCTAGAATCCCCAATAGACACAGATTTATTAAAAATAATGTATATTCCCATGTTCCAATCCATGTAGCAAGTATAGCCCCAACAATTAATCCGACATAATATAATTTCATTTTTCGCTCCTTGACACGTTTGCGTCGTTTAGTAAATCTACTGTATCTGATATAGGCATTGTAGTATATTCATATCTTCCATCACCACGTAAAACTTTCATAATTGCAATTTGATTTTTTAATATTTGTTTTATTTCTTTTTCCATACTTAGTTTTCTCCTTTTGCGTCACTCAATTTTAACTGTTTGCAAATATCTTCAAATAAATATGCTTTAAATTCTTCGTCTATTATCTCTAGGTGTTCTGCATATAGTTTTGATACATGATGAAGTTCGTGTAATAAATGGTAGAAGTTCCCTGGCTTATCACTATTTACCCATGCTATAAAGAAACTATCCTTTGGGCTTTCTTTATATATAAATTCTGCTATTCCAGTTATTTTATCTTCTTTACTAAAATTGAAAGTTACTCCTAGTTTTTTAGTCTGATTAATTAAGTCTTCTTGACTACATCTTAAAACGTATAATCTCCATCCGAATGGTAATTTTATTTTATTCATCGTCAATTACCTCAAAAGCGAATCTTTGGAAGCAGTTCTATGTCTAACTTCTGTTCCAATATCCTCATTAATAATTTATTTTCTCCTTCCATTCTAAAATACTCTCTCATATGGTCTACTTCTTGTTGTGTATATTTTTTCTCTTCCATACTTAGTTTCCTCCCTTTGCGAATAATTTATCTTCTAGTCTAACTACTATATACCAAAATATATTTATCGTTCCTGCGAATGTACTAAAAACAGTTGTCCCATCCACTCCTGTTAAAAGTAAGTCTATTAAAACCATAAATAGACATATTGATCCTATTACTAAATTCCATGTTATTGTTATTCTCATTTGTTCTTTATCACGTCGTTTAGTTCGTGAACCTTTTCTTCAAGGTGTGCAACTCGGATACTTAAATCTAAAATTGCTTCTTTTGCTGTTTTATATTCTATTCCCATATTCTTATTTGTCTCGTTTCACGCACTCCCTTATTTCTTTGAATAATTCTCTGAACTTTTTTGATATGTCCACATAAGCATAGATTAATATTCCTAACATCATCGCCATTAATATTCCGATGATTATTCCTATAATTAAAACAAGTGCTGGATTATCTATCATTCTTTCACCTCTTCGCTGTCGGCTACATTTACGTCCTTTACTTCTTTCCATTTAGTATCATCAATTTCTATAGTCTGCTCCCATGTCTTTTTTATTTTTGAGAATGGTGAATGACTATTATCAAAATCTATTGATGAATCTCCATTTTCAAATTCCATCAAGGTTATTCTTTCTTCACTCATTTTGAACTCCCTTCTGATTTCGCATGTTTCACGTCGTTTAATTCTTTTTCCGTAATATTAAAAAATTGTATAAACAATGGATTTGAATGATATATTACATCCCAAATATCACTCCTTATGGTTGCTAACCATTTAATGGCTTCTTCCCTTAATTCATTTATATCTATTGTATATTTTCTTCCAGCATTAGCCATTGCACCCGCAAAACTTTGTGGATTAACCTTGAAATCTTTTAATGTTTTATACTTCATGGTTCGTTCACCCCAACTAAGGCGTCTTTAAATTTAAAATCAAACAACACCTTTCCTTTAACGGAATCGAAATACCAATCCCAGATAAGTGGTTTTTTGTTATCCTCAAACTTATAATCTTTATACCAATAATCTATTATTGTTTTTATTGGAACAGTCACTGTATGTGTAGTCATAGTGCGTCCTCCAATACATTTACATCGCCTATGGCTTTTGCTATCATTGCATTTGTAACTAGCTCCACTTTAACAATATGGTGTATAGGTATTATTTGTGTCGTAACTTTAACAAGAGTTCCTTCTTTGTGTGGAGCAATCTGTTCATCCCATAACCTTCCAGAATCCCAATCGAGAGCAGTACATCTTTTCCAAACATCTTCGATTAACTCTATTTCTGTTTTCTCTATTACCTTATAAGCTCTAGTCTCAACTTCCATTCTTACCTCCGACATCTTTCAATACATTTACGCACTTATCAATTTGACATTCTGGACAATCATAAGTTTTATGGTCGTCTTGAGTTCTCAAGTTTAAACTTTTCTTTTTACATTTATTACAAATAAAAACATTTGGAATACAAGTTTCCTTAATCCACTCTTCCTCTTTTATAAAATCTATTGAGACTCTTAATTCTGTAACTGTTTTTAATCCGCCACTAGAGGTTTGAATCCTCATACTACCTTTATAAAATCCTTTGATAAAGAAAGTGTTGTTATTCTCAACATAGTTTTTATCTAAGGCACAAGGAACTCTCTTGTTTTCTTTATCACAATCTACAAAGTTAAATCCCTCCTTATCACAAAATTCTTTTATAATTTTAGCTTGTTTTATCATTGTCCTTCCTCCGCTTCGGTAGTCACTAAAAATACGTCGATATGAACTTTTTTACCATCGAGCTTCTTCATCCATTCTGTCAGATTAACTCTTCTACCATTTCTTGTCCAAATATAACAAAAATTATCTGCCCCGTAATTTATTTCAACTTTGCCCCTAATATGTTTAGGTTTCATTCTAAATCCTCCTTAGGTGCTGAGTTCACACAATTTGCGTCGTCCTTAGATTTATTCTTCCACCAATTTTTTCTATCTACGGCTGATTTTATTTGCCCCTTCAATGAAGAGGTTCTTTTATTTAATTCTTTAATCTTCGATTTTTTCTCTTCAACAACCCCAGACCAGTATTTATCATCCTTTTCCCTTTCTTCCCAATTTTCTTTACGCTGGGATTTAAATTCTTCTTTGATTTCTTGTAGATTGAAACCCACTATTAATTTATCTAATTTATCTATTGGTTCTTTGAGATGTTCCCTTAATGTTTTCATTTTTCTACCTCTTTGTTTAATATCTTATTTTTAGTCCCAGTAAAATCTATTATCAAAGAATAATTATTTTTTAAGTTCCCTTGGGATATACCTTTGAATCCAATAATTATTGGATTCCATCCTTTAGATTTTAAATATTCTCCGATTTCTTTCAATAATTCTTTATCTTTCATTATGTTTTACTCTCCGATTCGTTTAAGGTGCATTTGGCGTCTTTAAATTCAAGCCACCTATTCAACCAGTTAATTAACTTCTTTACTTGTGTTTTATTTAAACTTGCTGAAGAGGCTTCTCCCCAACTAGAAGCCATTATGTGAACCTTTTTAGTATCGGACAAATGTGAAACTTGTAAACTATCTCCAGAATAATCACTATCTTTAACTTTCAGCATTTTTGGTTCTTTCATTCTGCTTTCTCCTGAACTAAGTCTTTGCCACACCATGGGCAATATTCAAATGAATCTTTTAGTTTCTCTCCACCCCTTAATCCATACATTATAATTGCTGAATCCAAGATGTTGCAACCATCTTTCCATTTCCCACAATCGCAATTCTTATAAAATTTATTCATCTGCTTTCTCCTGCTTGGCGTCTCGCCAATCAATAAATGATTTATAACATTTTGGACATAGGTGAAATTTATCCTGATTAAATTCTACTTTATCTGCCCATTCTTTTCCAGCTCCTTTCCAACCTATTTTTATCTCCTTACCACATCTATCACAAAATATTTTTATCATTCTGAAACCTCCGATAAGGCGAACTCTGATTTTAAAGCTCTTTTTACTTCTATACTTTCTTCAGTATCACCAAAACAGAAATTGTCTATTATTTTTGTTATCCTTGCTCTTTCAAATCTTCTTCCCTCCTTCCATTCTGGTGTAAATGAAACTTCTGGATAAATCATTTCCATTATTCTGAACCCTCCGAAAGAGCAAACTTTTTCTCATAACAGTAGCCATCAATAGTCCAAAAACTAATATCTAATTCATCCGCAACTATTCTTTTTGCTTCTGTGATATTTACATTCCCACATACCTTAGACCATACAATCTCTCTTAGTTTAGGATATTTCCAATCTGAATCATCTAGCTCTAGCAACTCACCCCATCTCTCAAGCTTCTTTAATTGATGATGTAGTCTTGTATGACAATCGTGACACATCGTAAGCAAATTATCCATATCATTATTCGGATTTGGGCTTCTTCTACCATTACCATCCTTATGATGAATATTTAACCTTGTCCTAAAGACTATTATGTGCTGCTCCTGTGTCATTCCACACTCTTGGCACTCAAAGTTATCTCTTTCAAAAACTGCCTGAGAATTACCACCAAATAATTGGTTGTCTCTATATTGAGCCATTTTTTTTGGATTCTTCTTGAACCATTCTTCTTTTTGCTTTTTAACCTTCTCTGGATTTTCCTTTCTCCACTTCTTCGCTCTTTCTGCTGTACTAATCATTTTGTCCTCCGACGTCCTGCCCCAATTTCACGCACTGGTCTTTTAATAATTCAGGATTCTCATAGATGTTTCCAATTACTCTTTCTATATCTCCCTCTTGGTCTTCATAAAAATTATAAAGCCCTCCTTCCCACATATATCCAAAACATCCTTCATTAAAAATTATTTCAACATTTCCAACTCCTGCAACATACATAATATCTCCTTCATAAATCTCTTTTCCATTTTTATCTTTGAGACCTGTAAATTGCATTATTTCAAATCTCTTTGTTTCATCCTTAAAAATAGAGTCTGATATTTTCCATATTTCCCCAGAGAAAGTTATTGCATGAATTGTAGTATCTAAAATAATAGTTTTTGTTTCTTTATCCCATGCTCTAAACTTTAGTTCTCTCATCTTTTCACGACCTCTTGTTTTGAACAAGTGCATTCTCCACAAGTAACACACCACCCACATTTATCACAAAAATAATGGTCTGGATTCTCACAAGGATTATTCATTCTTTCACCTCGCTATCTTTTGATTTTACGAACTCTTCCTCAAAATCTTCTGGTGTTGGCATCTTTCTTAGAATTTCTAATTCTTTTTTTAGTTCTGAATTTTCTTTGATTAATTTATTTTCATTTTTAGCCCATTTAGATAATATACTTTTCATCTTTTCGTCACTAATATCTGTTTTATCATCTTCTAGTGTTTGCCATAAATATTTTTGTTGTTTAGAAACTTCTTTCATTTGTTGAGAAAGATGATTGACTTCACTCTGTAAATCAACTAACTTATTAAAAAGTTCTACATTTGAATTATCAATCTTTTTTGCTAAGTTATCAAATATTCCAGAAGCCATTAAGTAATACCAATCATAAAGCTTATGGTCAAATGCTGGTGGTTTCTTACAAATTATTTTGTGTTCTTCTGAATGAAGTTTCTTCGCTAATTCTCTTGCTTCTGGTGTTATGAATCTTTCTGCCATTATTCAATTACCTCTTCTGATACGTTTACGAATCTCATACTGAAAACTTTCCTATTTTAAATAAATAATACCCATCTCTTTCTTTAACAAGTTTAAAAAATTCAATTGAGTATTTTATAAGAAGCATAGACCCTATTAACATTACAAATAATGCTATACCGAATAATATCTTATTTATCATTTTTCACCCCTTCAGTTGTTGATACGTTTGCGTCTCGCAATAATTTTAATCTCCTTCTAAATGTTCCAATGAAATCATCATAAATGGTATCTGACATTCCGTTACCTCTAGCCCATTCGATGTGTTTTATTTCTTTATATAAAAAATCTATTTCACTTTCCATCTTTCACCTCGTCTAATTCTCGGTTTGCGAACACATCCCAATAATTTCTTGCTGTTGAATAATTATATCCTAATTCAACTAAAGTTTTTACTCCTTCTTTCTTAGAATAACCTTTCTTAGATAACTCCCTGACATCCATTTTTAATTCTGATTTTTCACTATTCTTCATTTTCTCTTTCCGAACTTATCTCGGTATTGTTTAATTCTTTCTGCTGGGCAGAGATTAATGTAAATCGAAGTTGTGCTAATATCTTCATGCCCAAGTAATCCAGAGACAGTTGCAATATCAATTCCACTCCTGATAGCTTCTGTTGCGAAACCATGCCTAAGTGAATGGAAATGAATCTTTGGCTTCTTTACTTTTAGACCAGTTTCAATAGCTGACTTAATAAATGCTTTCTGTAATGCTCTCTGTTGGCATTTGATTGGGATATAATTAATGTGTTGAGGTTGCCAAGACAAAGGCAAACTTACTATTCTATCCTTTGAGTTTTTCCCCATGTTTACTCTGATTTGTTTATTTCCAAAATCAAAATCATCTTTCTTTAGGTTTACTATCTCAGAGATCCTTAATCCAGATTCAAAGCCCAATATGAAAGCTACTTTATGGTGCATGAATGGTGTAGCTCTTAGAAGTTCTACATATTCATCTTGGTTGATTTCTATTGGTAGAGGTTTTGCTTTCACTTTTTTTCCTTTAGTTTTTGATTGTCTCATGTTTTTATTATGTGAGTTCGCTTTATATAGTTTATGGTTATTGCGAACTTATGATTTTCATTCTATCGTAGTTACAACGCTTATGCTTTGTTTTGCGAATAGAGAGCAGTTATAAATTCTATAATTTCTTTTAAGCAACCATTAGTAAAATATGTTTGGTCTTGTGGGCAGAAAATCCAATGAAAGAATGTTCCTACATGAGAATTATTAATTACTCCTATCCATTCTTCCTCGTGGTTATAGACATAGTAAATTTGTTTTTTTCTATGGTCAAATCCATGTAGTCTAAATTGTAATAATGGTTTTTTCATTTTCGTACCTCAAGCCTTATGCGAATGTGATTTAATTGACATGAATAATGATTGATTCTTAGAGCATTTCTTACAAAGAAGTACCCCATCTGATTCTCTTTTTTTTAATTTCTTGTATTCCCCACAACCAGCACAACAATAATCTTTCCAACCATAACCGTCCTTATCGGGTTTACTATCTTCATATTTTCCCATTTTTAGTTCTTATGCGAATCTCTTTGGATTCTAGCCCCCATTAGTATATTATTAATCTCACAAATTCTATCTAGCTTTCTAATAAGTTCATTATCTTTTTTGTATTGCCAAAACTTCCAGGCAGAAACATCCTCTCCTTGTGTTTGTTCTCTCAAAACATCTCTTTCAATTTTTAGTGCTTCTAGTGTGTTTCCCATTTTAAGGCGTGTGCGAACCCCCCATTTCATCTAAACATTCAAATAATGCTGTTAAAAAGATACTGGCTAAGCAAAGGAGTATCTCATTATAAAATCCTAAAAGAATAGCTCCAACTAAGGAAAAGTATTTGCCGAATTTTAAAAATATTCCCATACTATAATTAAGGCGAATTAGCCTCTTGCTAAAATAAGATTACTACTATGACCACAAGTGGTCTTCCATAGATACTTACTTATTTTTTTAGTTATTGAATCTACTGCATTCTCCATTTCTTTTCCACAGGTTGTGCATCTTGGTTTTTCCATATTACTTAATTACTATCTTTAGCGAATAGTTCTTTAATTATATTTTCAGCTTTATCAGCCCTTATTAACTTTTTTGACATAGGACAAATATAAGCTTCATAAACTTCTAAAATATTATCTTTTGGATTATAAAACTTTGAAGTACCTTTTATTATTATAATTTCAGTTCCCATATTATTTCTAAGACGAAACCTCAATTAACTTTACTTTCATTCCACCTAAAATAGATGGAACATTGATTTTAGCTTCGGTTCTATTTTTGTATTTATATCCCCTAACAATATATTCTTTAGATAAAGCATCTTCCTTAGATATTGATTTTCTTCCATGTTCTATTTCCATTTTCATCTCATTATCCTCCTTGATGATGTCTTGCATCGTTTCGTTTTTGAAGTCTTCTGCGTCTTTAATTTCATTATAACTCCCATTTGTATATTTTCAGATTCTCTTAGGTTTGCAATCTTCTTTAAGATATATGTAACTGGAAAACTATAAACAAAGGGTTTCAATAATTGAATTAATAATCTTTTCTTCTTTTTATTTAATGTCATCCCTTCCCCGTCTATAACTGAAGTTCCTGTTTGTTTACGACTATTTCCTAATAAGTGAAAAAATTTATTCTCCCTCTTTCCATAATAATTATTAAAATTCATAAATCTTAATTCAAAATCATCTTTTGCTAATTCTAAAAAACTCCCAACGCCCAAAGCAACAGTATGAACTGGAGGTAAATCAGAACCCCAAATAGTTTTTTCAAATTTTAAATTATTTGTTTCAATAATTATTACACCATTTTTATTCAATAGTTCTTTACATTTTTTAATGAACTTTGGTATATCTGTTAAGTGTTCGATTACATCTGTTGAATAAATCAAATCAAATTTATGTTTTGTTTCAAATTCTAATATATCTACTGCCCTAAAATCTACACTATTGAATCTATTCATTGCTTCTTTTATTACTTCTTCTGATATATCGATTCCTATTACCTTATGTCCTGCTCTTTGCAAAGCATAAGATGAGTTTCCATAACTACATCCAACTTCTAATATTTTTAATCTCTTTTTTATTCCTTTTAGATATTGATAGATTGGGTAATATGATGGAGCTTGATATGCTAAATATTTTAATGGATTTTTTTTACTTCTTAACTTCTTAGAATATTTTGAATAAGTATCATACCCTCCAATATCTGAACCTTGATATATTAATTCATATATCCATTTTGTATCTTGGTTAGAATCGATAAATTTTGTATTACATTTATTACATTGGAAAATATCATATGAAGTTCCTTTAACATAACCTTCTACTGTTCCTAATCTTTCATTATTTTCACATAAACATATTTGACA
>SDBU01005666.1_pt1 | contig 14870 bp, 8 predicted proteins | sample 2277071 | NCBI WGS metagenome assembly SDBU01 (sample SAMN10397929, study PRJNA504765) | marine sediment metagenome | isolation source: marine sediment core GS08_GC12, 126 cmbsf | place: Arctic Ocean: Gakkel Ridge, Loki's castle | collected 2008
CACCATATCATATTCTTCACGCCATTGTTCTATCAACTGTTTCATTTTATCCGAAGCCAACAACGCGATGGCGTTCGGGGGTATTTGGCCGCATGTAACCAAGTGTAATTTTTCAATGTTTGTTTCTCGTACTAATTCATTACCTAAATCTTGTGTGAATTCTTCCGGTGCGGCCAGATAGTCTGAAAGCCCAGGCTCACGCTGTTGTGAAAACAGCCGATGTTGGGATGGACGGCGGAAATCACAATCTACAAGCAGTATGTTAAATCCTGACTGCGCCATTGTGATAGCGAGGTTACCTGTTGTCAGGGTTTTACCTTCGCCGGGCACTGAGCTTGTAATAAGCAATGTCTTTACAGGGTTATCGACATCTGCGAATTGAATACTAGCGGCTAGTGACCGATAGCTTTCAGCAATATCTTTTGCTTTGATATTAATGAGACTACGTGATGCCAATTCATGTCCTTTGCGTTGAGAAGAGCGACTGTGACGCTTTTTGCGTTGTTGAGAATGGGCAACCATTTCCGAATTGTGCGCGTTATTCGCGCCATCCTCTTGAATCACTTGTGGGAGACTGGAAGGATTCCCATGAGCATTATCGCTATTAGCAGGCTCCGAGGGCGGCGGTAAAGAAGCAACAGCATCACTTGCCTGGATTCGTGGAATTATCCCAACTACGGGGACATGTAACCAACGTTCGACATCCTCTTTACGTTGTATCGAATCATCCATATACTCAAGAAAGAACGCAACACCCACGCCCAACATCAATCCCAACACAGCGCCAAGTGCCAATGTCAGTTTCTTTTTGGGTTTGATGGGCGATTTTGGCTCGGTCGCATCAGTAATAATTGTGATGTCTGACGTCTGCATCTCTTTGAGCAACTGCATTTCCTGGTTTCTTGTCGTGAGCAAAGTATATGTATTTTCATGCATCTGCTTCCGGCGCTGTAAGCGCATCAGTTGTACTTCGGTATTAACCAGGTTGGGATGGTCTTCGTTAAATTGGTCGATTTTTTGTTGTTGTAATATTTCCTTTTGTTCCAGCCCCCTGATTTTTACGGTTAAGTCTATCGATTGTTTAATCCAATTCTGCCATTCTGAGATGATATCGAAACTTCCTAAATCCTGCTGCTTTAACATATTTGACAATTCAGATTCCAATCGCGCTTCCGCAGATTCAATCTTCCGTTGTAAAGAAATTACTTCGTCACTTTTATCGGTAAACTCCTCCTTTTTGACATCCAGTTCTAATTCCAAATCAGCAATTATGCCTCTAAGTTGTTCAATCCGCGAAAAACCACCACCAGATAGTAGCTGAGAAGCCTGGATATTAGGGTCAATCTGTTTCATTTTTTCGTCCAGCATGTCCTCTGCTAAATCCAATTGTATTTTTGTAAATTCCTTCTCCATCCGAGTATTTTCTAAATATTGATACATCTTACCTAACTGTGCAAGTACGCTGGGGAAGCCTTTCGAAGAATCAGAATAATCAGCGATGAGTTCCTGGCTTTCTAAGAACTCGTTCAGATTTTGCTCATCTTCCTCCAACATTTTATCGATGGTTGTCATCTGTTTTTGCAGAAAAGTAGTCGCTCGCTCGAGGTCTTCGATTTTACGTTTATCCAGGTAATCAATGTACACCTTGGCTGCAATATTAGCCAGCGCGGCGGCATTTTCCGGAGAGTCCTCCTCTGCAGAAAGTTCCAGGATATCCGTATTTGGAGGCGAAGATAAGTCCAAACTATCACTAAGCTTCTCCACCATGGCCAGCGCGGCGGCGTTTTCTTTTGGAGAACGCTCCAAAACCTCATCTTGCATCGCGGTGATATCGGTGCCATAATCCCGCGGTAGCGGAGGTAAGTCTAAACTTTTTATATTTTGGTACTTCACGAAATGGATTGCAACCTTATTGACAAGTCGCGGACTTTTGAGAATCCGCCGTTGCGCTTCTAATTGTAACGATGGACGCATCAATTCCAATCCCTCAATTAAGATAGGAGTTGCCTTATATTTTTCATAAAAGAGGTCCACTTTAGCTTCATAAATGGGGTCTGTGGTCAGAATATAATACACCGCAGCAAGGAATACGACCATAAAGCCCAACAACACAAACCATTTACGCGCAAGAAGAACATAGAGATAATCGCGCAAATGAACTTCGGCTTCGATCGATTCTTGATATTCCCCATTACTTTTATATTCGTTATTATTTCTATGCATCATAGTTTTTGAGTGTATGGGATTAGCAGCAGATAGCTGATGTTCACTCGCTTTTTAATATCTCCTCCCCATCAAAAGAAGTACGGTTAACCCAATGGCTGAGACATCTACTGCTAATCGTACAACCTGCCTCCAAATCCCAATATCCTCTTTCTGTTTCGGAATAAAAATTGTATCTTCTGACCGCAAAGGCGGCAACAAATTAAATTTCCCTTCCGTCAAAACTTTTTCCAAATCGACTTCAATTCGACCCTGTTCGCGCAGTTTATCCCGATTATATCGGGGTTCACCAACGACTTCATCTTGCGGTTCGCCTTCTGCTTCTCGAATAATTGTCACCTCTTCTATATTCGCATCACCCGTTGGACCGCCAGCAATCGTTATGGCATCCAAAAGACTTGCAGTCTGCGATAACTCATATGTACCGGGTTGTCTGACCTCGCCTATTACATTAATAGTCATAGAAGGCGAAAAAATTCTATGAATGGGAGAAATACGTTTTGCTTTCTCATCGAGAAGCACCATAACGGTGTCGCCTTCAAAAAGCACAGGATTGCTCTCTATATTACCCGTGGTAAAATACTTTGTCACATCCACCTTTACAGACTGGGGACTGTGCGGCGCAGTGTGGAGAATATTCACTTCATCCATACGAGACGATTCCGAAAAACCCCCTGCCTTAAAGATTACGTCTAATAAGCGCGCGTTTTCAGGCACACGATACGAGCCGGGACTCCTGACTTGACCGACAACATTTATATTAAAATTCGGTTCTTGAGGCAACTGAGTGCTTTCAACAAAAATCGCTGCACCCGGAGCAACGACCGGATTGGCATTTGGGTCGCTGCCGGTGAGAAAATCACTCAGGGCAATTTGCCGCGGCGCGTAGTTTGGGGAATTAGGTTCTAACAACCAGATCTTGCGCAAATCAGATGTTTGTGTCAGTCCACCTGCCAGGGTGAGGACATCTAACAATGGCAGTGCCGTTTCCAATTCATGAATACCGGGAGATGCAACTGAACCCAATACCGTGACCACTTGCTTTGCACGTTCTTCCCGGCTGATACGGGGGATGAAGACAACATCACCTTCCTGGAGTGTAGGATTCGCGGATAAATCATTGTGCTGTAGAAAAAGAGAAAAATCGAACTTTTGTTCCCGTACTTGACCATCTTCATCTTTGCGGCGTAATGTTACCTGCTTTAAATCAGCCAATTCTGTTGTGCCACCTGCACGAGAGATGAGTTCTTGCAAGGTTGTATTATCAACAATTTTATAGTATAAAGGTTCATGAACCTGACCGAATATGTGTACAGTAAAACCTTCAAACGCGCGAATGGAAACCGTCACTTTGGGATTTATGATAGTCTCGGAAAGACGAGTTGTTACGAGTTCCTGAATTTGAGCAATTGTCAGGCCATCAACATTCAAAATACCCAAAGGCGGTGGTAGTGAAATCGTACCATCCGGCCCAACAGGCACCACTCCACCCAGGTATTCCTGTCCCCGATTAAAAACAGCAATATACAATGTATCCCCAGGCCCCACTGCATATTCTTGGTGAACAGTAGTAATGGGAGTGGACGTTTGTGGCGAAGCGTCACTAGATTCCAAACCATAGACAAGCGGGGAGGCATGAAAAATAGCAATAGAAATAGAGGTGAGAATGACGAAATGGTATAATCGAATGAAAGACAAGTGTAAATGACAAAAAAATTGTCTCATATAAGAATTACTACCCCCTTGGTAATAGAGGTTACTGTGATTATGGATAACAACATCGTTTTTTGTTTGGATAATTGATTTCACAAAAAAAGACTTAACCTCATTCAAAAACATTATATTATACTATATAATGAAATGAGGTGTCAATCAGAATTTCTCGACTTCTGTGAGAAATTCTCAAAGGCTAGATACTAAATTTAGAATCCACCTGAATTTCCTCATATAAAATATGTGAGGAAATTCGGAAAGCTCATTTTTATATTTTCAATTAAAAAAAGCATTTTCCATTCGAAATTTTATCCATTAGAGTTTAACAATTTGTTAAAAGACAAAGCTAGTTTCCAAAAATTCTTTGCAATTTTAGCTAGCGGATTTCTTGCTAACGGATTAAAAAGGTTATTCGCTAAAACCCCCGTATACCTAATCATTACTGTAATTTTGATTATTAAAATTTACATTTCATACTAACCACGGAGACACATAGACGTAGATTCGCTTATTCAGCAATTCCAAGCGCTGTTCTCGACGCATCCCGCTAAAAGATTGGTCGTAGATGCTGTAGAGAAAGAGAAGTAAATTTTCGTGGAGATAATTCGTTACCACCTTGAGTTTATCGTGGTTGGTAAACGGAGATTCCGATTTACGACTGCGGGCTAAAACTCCGTAAAATTGAGACAAACTCTTCAAATCCGAGTCGTAGGGAACGAAAAACAGGAGGTAGATGCCCATAGAAGTATTTCGCGCCGGGCATCCAGTCTCTTTTAGGGTATGTTTTCTTTCTCGTTCTTTAATTTACCAACCCACCGCATAGCCATCTCGCCGCGGGTCGGAGCCGCCGATAAGTGCGTTTGATTCGGGGTGGATTAGGATTGCTTGCGCACTGCCGGGCCCACCCCAATCGCCTAAGATTTGAAGTTCGTGTCCCTTCTGGGCAAGCTTCTCGCATACGTCTTCAGGGAATCGACCTTCCAACTGAAGCGCGTCAGGACAGGTGTGCGGAACTGTCGATTCCATCGGATTTTGCAGGCTGCGCCAGCGCGGAGCTTCGACGGCTTCCTGTGGATTCATGCCAAAATCGATTACGTGCGTAATCAGTTGGAGGTTCGTTTGTACCTGGGTATCCGCTCCAGGTGTGCCACAGATTAGGAAGGGCTTGTTATTTTTGGTCACTATCACTGGATTCATGGTGTGACGCACGCGCTTACCGGGCATAAGACAATTGGGGTGTTCTGCGTCGAGATGCCAGTAAGTCATCCGATTGTTGAGTAGAACTCCGGTGTTTCCGGCGATTAGGCTTGAGCCGAATCCAGATTGGATACTTTGTAGCATGCAGACTGCGTTTCCCCATCTATCAGCGGCACAGAAGCAGGTTGTGTCCTCGAATGACTCCGGTGTGCCTGCGGGGACATCCGTCGACGCTTGGTTGAGATTAATCCGTTCAGCTTGTTTAGCAGCATACGCCTTTGCCAACATGCCTTTTAACGGTACCTCTACCCAATTCGGGTCTGCCATATACTTTTCCCTATCGGCAAAGCAGAGCTTTTTTGCTTCAACCATTAGATGGACGCTCTCTGCTGTGTTGCAGCCCATCGATTGTAGTTCGAAAAGCTCGACGATGTTCAATTCCTGCAATAAAATGTGCCCACTTGAATTAGGAGGCATTTCATAAACTTCGTGGCCTCGGTAGTTCGTGTGGATGGGGACATCCCAGTGGGCGTGATAATCGGCGAGGTCTTTCTCCGTCAACAAGCCATCATATTCCCGGCTGAATTCGACAATCGCTTTAGCTATTTCACCCTCATAGAGTGTTCCGCGTCCCTCTGCGGCGATTTTTCGGAGTGTTGCTCCAAGGTCCTTCTGATAAAGAATTTCTCCTGCTCTAATCGGTTTGCCGTCATTGGTAAACACCGCCCTTGTGTGTGGTTCGGCAGCAAAACGTGGATTCTCACCTTCGATTCCGGCGGCGAGTTTATAACTCACAGGGAAGCCGTTTTCACACAGCGAAATCGCCGGCTCAAAAACTTGCTCAAGTTTGAGCGCGCCGTAACGTTCGTGGGCGATTAGCCAGCCATCGACCAATCCGGGCACTGAAACACTACGAATACCTTTCATCGGGATTCCGCCGTTTTTGAGATATAATTCGCGGGTGGCTGCGTAGGGAGCGGGACCTGTCGCGTTCACGGCTGTTATTGTGCCTGTCTCCGCCCAATAGATGAGGATAAACCCGTCTCCGCCAACGCCAGACGAGTGCGGCTCAACAGCGCCCAACGCTGCAGCCGTCGCAATCGCGGCATCAACCGCGTTGCCGCCCGCCATCATTGCTTGAATTCCCGCTTGCGATGCGAGCGAGTGGCCTGATGTGACCATGCCATTTCGACCCATTACAGGTGGTCGAAATGCTGAAAATTTAATACTGTGAGGTGATTGCATAACTTTTCCTCCAATGTAGTGAGTGGATTGAAGATTAAAACGAATTACGAATTACGAATTACGAATTAAAGCTTTCTTTCGTGGCTTAAATTGGAAGGGGATTTGAACCCTACCAAAATCTCAATACCTGCCCGCAGATTTTTAAAATCTTCACCAGTCAATCATACCATTACTCACTGAATCTTTCAATCCAAAGTTTAATCTTGATATAGCTTCTACTGTGTGCTAAACTTCCCAAAACAAACGGAACCTTTTCTCAAAAACTGAAGTTCTGCACGCATGAATGCGGCAGGCACCGTTGCGAATGCAACGAAGCAATCTAAAGGGGAAAGGCAAAAGGCGATTCCCCTGCCGTAAGACGAAGTCGTCGGACTTTATCCGACTAGCGAAGCGTACAAAGTGACAGTTCCCCCCGATACTCGGGATGGCTTCGCGCACTTGTGTTTTAGTTTCCTACTTTCCACTTTCCACTTTTCTTTGTGGATTGGGGGCGGATTACCAACTTGGAGGGTAAACTAATGAAAACGAACGAATTAGAGAAGGGAGTCCGACAACTTTTCCTTGATGATGGAATGGTGGAACGGATTGAATATTTGAAACGTGTGGTCAATCAGCCTACTAAGTTCAACGGCAATCCCATCATCCAAAACGACAAACCCTGGCAGACCTACCGCGCACAGGTCTACGGCACCACACTCTATGCCCCCGACACGAACCTCTTTAAGCTCTGGTACCTTGCTGGCGCCCGACTGCCGTTTGAAGAACCGGTGACGATAAACGGACATGTATGCTGCCCGAACTTCCAAAGCGTGGGATATGCCACAAGCCAGGACGGTTTCCATTTCGAATTGCCGAACTTGGGCCTGGTTAATTTTAACGGTTCGACTGCCAACAACCTTTGCCGTATCGGAAGGGAATGCGTTGAGGGAATCTCCGTCCTCTACGAACCCAATGCCGAAGAAGAACACCGGCGATACAAAGCCTTCTACTGGGAACACTTCGTCCCGTATGAAAATGTGCCGGGTACCCCAGTCAACGGTATGTCAGTAAGTTTCTCGGCTGATGGTACAAACTGGATGAACTACGAAGGGAACCCGGTGATTGGGTTGGGCAGCGATACGGGTCAGCAGGTAGTCTGGGATTCCAAGCTGGAGAAATACGTGGTTTACGGTCGCTTCGGGGCCGGTGGACGTAAGGCGGCTCGCAGTGAGAGCCACAACTTCGTACACTGGTCGAATCCAAAGTTGGTCTTTCAAGCAGATGAAAACGATGGTCCCGGTACACAAATCTACGGTATGGGCGTGAGCATTTACGAGGGTATCTACCTCGGCATGCCGTGGATTTTCCGCGAAGGGTCAACATGGAAGATTGATGTGCAGTTGGCTACGAGCCGCGACGGCATCCACTGGCAACGCGTGTCAAATCAGCAGACATTCATTCCTAACGGTCCAGAGGGAAACTGGGACGCCGGCATCATCTTCACTGCGAGCCAGCCCGTAGTCGTTGTAGGTAACACTATCTACATTTACTATTCAGCCTGTCGGCACAACCACGACTACCGACTGCCTATAGACCAGCGCACAGAACAGTGGTGGAATTCAATCAAGACTTCTATCGGCGTAGCCACCCTGCGCCGTGACGGTTTCGTCTCGCTTGATGCCGGAGAACGGGAGGGTAATGTGTTAACCAAACCATTCATCCTGCCAAGAGGACAACTGTATCTCAATGCCAACGCGCAAGGAGGGCTGATACGGGTGGCCATCTACGACGAAGCCGGCAAGCCTCTTGATGATTTCGAAAGTTCCCAGCCCATAGTGGGCGACGCCCTTAATGCTTTGGTCAAGTGGAGGAATCGGGATTTACGGGAAATTGTGGGACGGAAGGTGCGAGTGCGTCTTTCCGCGCGGCACGCCAAGATTTACTCTTACTGGTTTGAGTAGGCTCACTGTTAAAACGAATTACGAGTTACGAATTACGAATTACGAATTAAACCACGAAAGAAAGATTAATCGCATTCACCCACCGGTTCCTGATTCACAGAATAAATTATAGAGAGAGATTTAAATCTTTGATTTAATCTTTTTATGAATGCGACAATAGCGGATTAATCAGTACCGAAAATCCTGCGTATCGAACCATTCGTAAATTTGTAATCCACCGAAATTGGTGGGGGTTCTCGAAGGCGGAAGATGGAAGTCGGAAGTCGGAAGGAAACATCCTCAATCCTTCCGACCTCCGCCTTCCATCTTCCGTTTCCCCTTCCAATTTAAGCCACGAAAGAAAGCTTTAACAATTCGTAATTCGTAGTTCGCCTGTCTGCCTTCTGCCTGTGCGCTGCACGCAGACAGGTCGTCACAGGCAGGTAATTCGTAATTCGTTTAAGTCAATTAGACTCAGAAAGGAATATGATGAAAATAAGTCAAATTTGCTTTCCAAAGGAAGGAGAAATCGCTTACGCAGAAAAAGATGCGGATTTTTCGATTGGTAAAAACGATGTGCTTATCCGCACATGCTATAGCGTGATTAGCGCCGGCACAGAACTTGCCAAACTCACCGGACTGCAGAAAGTACAATATCCTTTCATCCCCGGCAACCGAACTGTAGGAGAGGTCATCGAAGTCGGCACCGGTGTGCAGGACTTCGCGCCCGGTGACCATGTATTTTCGCACACACCGCATGTCAGCCACGCAAAGACGACTAAATTTTGCATAAAAGTTCCTGAAGGTATTAACCTGTGCCATGCTCCGCTTGTGGGACTTGGATTAGTTGCGATGACAGTTCTGCGTGTTGGTCAGCCAGAATTGGGCGATAGGGCTGTTGTCATCGGGATGGGTGTAGTGGGCAATCTCTGTGCCCAGTTGTTGAAAAACGCCGGCGTTGATGTGATAGCTCTGGACTTTGTGGACGCACGCTTGGAAAGGGCGCGATGCTGTGGAATTGCTCACACAATCAATCCCCAAAAGCACGATGTTCAGTCTAGGGTGATGGAGATGACAGATGAACACGGTGTTGAATATGTGGTGGAAGCTACCGGAAACCCCGCGGCTATGGATATCGCCTGCTCAGTGATTGCTAAACAAGGAGAAATTATACTGCTTGGTTCACCTCGTGGAGAGCACCGAACCGATATCACTCCATTGCTAAATTCGGTTCACCTGTGGCGAGAACACGGCAGCATCGCTTTGAAAGGTGCGCATGAGTGGCGATACCCGCTTTATCCGGATGGATATACAAAACATTCGATGTATCGGAATGCGGAAATTTTCTTCCGCATGATGGCAGAAGGTCGGATAAATACACACGATTTGGTGACCCATGTTCTGACTCCTGATAAAGCAACGGAAGCATTCGATGGGCTCCTGAATCACAAGGAGGAGTATCTGGGTGTTATCTTTGATTGGACTAAGGGGGAAAAACATGAAGAAGGAAAAATCGCCCTATTATGAAGTCAGGTTATACTAAATTAGGCTTGACATTTCCCATTACTCTCTCTTTCGTGATTTATAATGATGCGTGAAACGTGTTGCGTGTTGCGTAATGCATGAATATCATTTTTCTAATTACTAACTTTATGAGAAACAGCAAGCCTAAACTGGTATTAGACGATACACCTGATACACGGCATCTCAAACTCATAATGAAAACTCAACGGCTCCATAGACGGCAAACGGATTTGCGGGAATGACTGAAGCTGAACCAAATCCTCGCGTTTCATATTTGCGGTCTGTCAAGTTCTTAAAATTCACACGCCATCGCCAATTCCCGATGCTGTAATAAAGTGCAGCATCGAATGTCAAAACGTCGTCAATTTTGAAAACGTTATCTTCGGCAATGAACTGGCTGCTCACGTAACGTCCACCTCCGCCAATGCCAAGACCAAAATTGAAATCTTTGCTCACCCAAAAATTCAGAATGTGCTTGGGAGCGAATGCTGGCGTGTTCCCAGAGCGATTAAAGATTATAGGCACGACACCATCTTGAGTGGGAACGAATATCTGCTCACGAAATTCAGTGAGTTCGGCGTCAGAAAAGGCGTAGGTGATAAAGGTATACAAACTTTGCATTGGCTCTGCCACTAACTCAAATTCGATACCTCTTGACCGCCCATCACCAGTTTGCTGGGTAACCCCACTGTCATCTGGAATCGCGATGTTGTCCTTTTTTAAGTGGTAAAAGGCTAGCGCTGTGTTTAACTTGCCGTTGAATAGCTGTTTTTTTGCGCCCACTTCAAACTGTGTACTTTCCTCAACTTCGCGGTCGCCTACAACCCGGCTGGACGGTGGCGCGAAGGCTTGACCGGCATTGGCATAAAAAGAAAGGTTCACAGTTGGTGAATGGACAAATCCCAGCATAGGACTGAATTTTTTGTAATCTCGACTGGTGTCTGTAACCTTATCTTCGTAATCAATGCCATCAAATCGCCCTCCTAAAAATACCTGATATTTTTCAGAAAAGGAAACTTGATTGACAAAGTAGGGAGCCAAAACAAGGCTTCGTGCATCCGCCTCCGACGACTGGATAATCTGACCTTCCGTGTCTGCCTTTATCGACGGATTAAATAAGTCAATGGATGGGAGCGCTGCGACATCTAAAGTAAACTCATCACCCAATCGACTGAACTCAAAACCGGTGAGAAGCGTATGTTGCACCGCGCCGGTTTTGACCGAGAGGAGTGCTTCAAGTTGATTTCCGATAAGTTTTTGATGGTCATCCAAAAGCAACAACGAACGAAAAACATTTGTGGCCCCTTGCTCATTTGGAAAAGCCCCATTGAATAGGGTGCCCTTGGATGGCCAATCGAAATCGGTATAATAGAACTTGTTGCGTAAGGTCAGCGATTCGCTGATTTTTGTGTTAAAATCAATCCGCGCGCGATATATCTCCTGTTCAGAAATATCAAACGGGGATTGATAAGAACGGGTTCGCGGCACATCATCAGGATTAGGTATTTCTTCATTAATAATTGGCAGTCCTGAATCGGACTTGTATTCGCTGTTGACATACTCAAAATTAAAATTGATATAGCTACTGCGATTCAAACGCCAGGTGAACGCGGGATTGACGCTGATGCTAGAGTTCTCTTTATTATCTCGATAATTATCTGAATCCTGCCATAAGGCATTCATTCGGAAAGCGACACCGGCATTCAAGTCGGCCAGTCCCATATCCAGAATTCCCCGGTAGGATTGGAAATGTCCATAGGAGCCGGTGATTCGAGAAAAGTTTTTGAATATCGGCTGCTTTCGGCTAAGGTTAACAGTCCCGGAAAGCGGATTACCGCCATACAAAAACGCGCCTGGTCCTTTTAATACTTCAACTCTATCAATATTATACAGGTTATAGAAGGTGACTTCCGGTTCTGAAGCGCCATCCATAAGCACAAGTCCATTTGCCAAAGAATCAAATCCTCGAATGATAAAAAAATCATGAACGCCAAATCCAGTCTGGACATTAGCGCCACTGACGTTTTTGAGCGCGTCTCCAAGAATGATGCCATTTTGAGCATCAAAAATGGAACTTGTTACTATCCCAACACTCGCAGGCGTTGAACGAAGCGGAAGGGGGATTTTCGTCGCTATGGTATTAGCGGTCGGTATTTTCCCTTCCGTGACAACCACTTCCTCAAGGATATGGGTAGAGAAATCGCTTTCCTTTTCCGCCTCTCCGCTTTGCGGGCTTTCGCGCAGTTTATCCCGATTAGATAGTGGCTCAACTTGTGCAAAATTGCTGACCGAAGTTATGGTAATTAATAATAAAACATAAAACGTAATGCGTAATGCATAATGCGTAGTGCGTAATTTTCTCATTTCCTCATTTCCTTTCCCCGACTGAAGTCGGGCGTCCAAATTTCAACCCAGCATGAATGGCACTGACTTTAGGTTCGTAGTTAGGCAATTCCGTCGGGTTGAGTAGGCGACTTGGGTTGAGGCTTGGGTTGAGTAGGCTTTTCCGTGAACGGTATCGAAACCAACGAAGGCGTATCGAAACCATTGCCGTCATCCCGCGGGAAACGGCGATGAATCGCCTTACTACAAACGGTCATTTGGCTTAATTCAGTGCCATTCAACCTAGCATTGTTTTCTCATCAATTTAGTTGTCGCAACAATATCAGCGTCCGGTTGGAAAATGCTTGAACTTCCGCCCACGAATACGTTAGCGCCAACTGCTTTTAGCAATTTTATTGTTTTCTCGTTGATGTTTCCGTCGACTTCGATGTCAATGTTCAATCCTCTTTCCTCTATCAGTTTTGAAAGCTTTTCCACCTTCGTGACCATAGTAGGAATAAATTGTTGACCAGAGAAACCTGGGTTTACAGTCATTATCAGCACCATATCCACATCCTCCAGAACGTATTCGATGTTTGTCAGAGGCGTGGCGGGATTCAAAGCTACCGCAGCCTTAGCACCTTTTTCTCTGATTTGGTTCAGGGTGCGGTGGAGATGGGTGCAGGTTTCGGCGTGGATGGTCAAAATACCTCCTCCAGCTTCTACAAACATCTGAATGTAAAGTTCTGGATTTTCTATCATAAGATGCACATCTTTTGTAAGGCTGCTTACCTTGTCTATCGCCTTCAGGATATCGACACCGAAGGTAAAATTGGGGACGAAATGTCCATCCATGATATCAAGGTGCAAATAATCTACTCCGCCCTCTTCTAAAGCTCGTACCTGGTCAGCTAAATTAAGCAAGTCAGCGCACATTATAGATGCTGAAATTTTGATTTGTTTCATTTTTATTCTCCGAATTAAGCTGCTGATAAATTATGGAAAAATCACAGCCTTCATAGCTTCTCGATTCTCCACAACGCTGAAAGCTTCCAATATAGAATCCAATGGAAATCTATGTGTAATCAGCTTGCGAACGTCGATTGCACCGGAGGCGATTAATTCCAGAGCAATCCGATGATGTCTGGGCACGGCACCGTGGGAACCGAGGATGAAACATTCTTTGTAGTGAATAAGATTGCTATCTATGTTGATTTTTCGGGAATCTTTTGGCAATCCGCCGAAATAGTTGATACGTCCACGATGAGCGATGACGGTCAAAGCCTGCTCTTGAGCGTCGGGGGAAGCGCAAGCAGTGATGACGACATTTGCACCTTCGCCGTTTGTTTCATCCAACACTCTTTTTTCAAAATCCTCCTCTGTTGAGGAAATGACAACATCCGCGGAAAATTCTTTTTTTATCATCTCAAGTCTTGTTTTCGACCTTTGTGAAACGATTACCTTTGTGGCACCCATACGCTTCGACAATTCCGATAAAAGACATCCTGCAGGCCCACCGCCGATGATAACTACTGTATCTCCAACTTTCAGGCTCGCTAACTCCAATCCGTTGATGGCACAACCGAGAGGCTCTGCCAACGCTGCTTCCTCGAAATCTAAATTGTCAGGAATGTGATGAATTGGCCCATACTTTATCACCAAAGGATTAATCAGGACGTATTCCGCAAATCCTCCTTCAAACTGGTATCCCATCGCGTAGTTTACCGGGCAGTTGTTTCCTATCCCCTGTTGGCAAGCAGGACACTCTCCGCATGGCACATCCGCCCCGATAGCTACTCTATCTCCTTGCTTGAATTTTTTTACCTTTGAGCCTACTTCCACCACTTCCCCGGCTATTTCATGACCGATAATCTGCGGAGGTTTTACTCGCGGGCTGCCATATCGGTATATTCTAATGTCAGAACCGCACACTGCGCAGGCTTTCACCCGGAGCAGTAGAGATTCCTCATCTATTTTTGGCGTTTCTACCTCTTTCAGGACAATTTTTCCCAAATCCTCTAAAACTGCTGCTTTCATAATTTTGCTCCAATCTATTGGAAAGCGTCACGTTTTCCTCAAAACCATACATACTACTTTCACGGCACACAGGACAGGCTTGTGTGACTATTATTCGTCACTTCTCCCACCAAATACGGATACTATTGTATCTCAAACTAACGGTAGTGTCAACAGTTTCATAAACATAGGCATAAAAAAAGTGCAAGGATGATATATCCCCGCACTTAATGTTTTGCGCTAATGGGTTGTTTATCGGTGTGCTTGGACATAGTCTCTGAGCACGGCGTTTATGTGAACAAAGTAATCCTCACTTTTTTCTCTGAACCAATCTAACACGTCTTTGTCAATGCAAAGCTGAACGAGTTGTTGAGATTCAGAGATAACTATTTCAGCCCCTTCCCAGAAGGCGAAATCTGTTGGTGGGTCATCGGAATAATCAATTTCTTCATCGGTCATTGCATCGAAACGGTCCCACGTTGTATCATCTTCTGGGAGATTGTCCAAACTGCATGTGATAATACAAGAACAGGACAAAGAATTCGTGACGGCTCTCCCCTATAAATAATGGGAGCTTCTCAGTAAACGCGTGAGTTTACAACCTCTACTTTCGCTCCTGAAGGCCCCGTCCGGGCCCTAAGTTTGATAAAAGTATATCATAAAAACACGGGGAAGTCAAGGAAAAGAAGGTCAGATTAGGGGGGAGGGTTT
>SDBU01005667.1_pt1 | contig 14869 bp, 14 predicted proteins | sample 2277071 | NCBI WGS metagenome assembly SDBU01 (sample SAMN10397929, study PRJNA504765) | marine sediment metagenome | isolation source: marine sediment core GS08_GC12, 126 cmbsf | place: Arctic Ocean: Gakkel Ridge, Loki's castle | collected 2008
TAGCGACCCATTAACCTACTCAGCGTCAAACCTGCCGTCGGGGGCGAGCTTTGATGCGCAGACGCGTACCTTCTCGTGGACTCCGGGCTCTGGTCAGGCAGGGAGCTACCCCAGTGTTCACTTCGAGGTAAGTGACGGAGAGCTGACCGACTCTGAGGACATAACGATAACGGTAAGTACCGCTTCCTCAGGAGGAGGCGGTGGTGGAGCTTCGGATAGAACGCCGCCTAGAGTGTACGATATCTTGACTTCTGAAGCAACCAAGACCAGCGCCACAATCACCTGGAGAACACATGAGATGAGCACCAGCCAGGTAGAGTACTGGGCCAGCCCGGGCAAGCTCTCACCTCTGGATGAAAGGAGGGTTCTTAACCACATAGTTTACCTGACTGACCTTAGCCCAGCTACTACTTACCATTACAAGATAATGTCCAAAGATAGCGCTGGTAACCTGGCAGTGTCCGATGAATATACCCTCACCACTTTGGGAGTACCGGCTACCTTTACCGTGAATTCGCTGGAGATAACTCCAACGGAGGTTGACATTGGTGAAGAGGTAACCATCAGCGTTCTTGTTACCAATACCGGCGATGCCACGGGGAGTTATGAAGTAACGTTAAAGACAGACGATGTAGTGATAGCTACCGAAGAGGTAATTGATCTGGCTGGCGGCGCTAGCCAGAAGGTAACCTTCACCACTGCCAGCGATTCTGCCGGTGTCCTTGTAGTAGATGTTAGTGGAATTACTGGTTCATTTGTGGTCAGGGGAGTGCTGGCGCCAGAGATCGGTGTCTTTAACGTCACCCCCAGCTATGACATGGAGACGCAGAAGCTTACCTTTGCCAGGGTAATCTATCGGGTGGACATCTATCAACCGATGGCTGATGTTGAGCTTGTTCTCAAGGTGAGCCTGGACGGTGAACCTGTCGAAGAGGTTTCCCTCCTCTCGTCAAGCGAGCTGGGGGTGGGCGAGGCTAACGGCAGCGCAGACTACTTACCTCCTCAGGGGTGGAGGAGTGGCACGTATACCTTCCAGGGGGAGCTATATGCCGGTGGGGAGTTTTACACAAGCACGACGGAGCAGGAGCTTGAGGTAGCGGTTGAGTCCGCCACAACAGTGGTTAGCTGGGCGATCCTGGCTCAAATAATTGGCGTCACGCTGATCGCCATTGTGGTCACGACGTTCGTTGTATTGCGTCGCAAGCGCTATATGCTTAGAGCGTAGTCGGCAGATATGGGTAATTCGTATACCATAGGGCACTTCGTGGTAAGGAAGGAGTGATATGGCGTCTTCCGGCAGGCGATTGAAATTTGCCATAGTTGTCCTGGTAAGCCAGGTGCTGCTGATAGGTCTGGCCATAGCTTGGATCGTTCACATGGTTTTGATCGCAGTGAATGGCGAGATCTATTTTATCGAGGGTAATCCCTGGATATTGTATACCGAAATTGCCGCCACCACTCTTATTACCCTGTTCGCCACTGCGGTCTTTGCCCTTCAGGTATATCGGCTGGGGGAAAGACGAAGAAGCGATAGGGTGAATAGTGGTCAACGCCAGAGAACGCACACCGTACGTGCCAGCAGAGACGTAGAAAAGGGATATGGCCGGGATGGAAATCGGAGTAACCAGGAAGCGGATAGTATCCTGCAGCGTATGGATGAGCGCTAACTGCCAGGGCTGGTAGCACCTCAAGCGACGGCTTCATCAGCGCCTGTAGTCTTTAGCTGGCAACTGGATATCTTTAGGGTGCTATTTGAGAACTCGTTGATCTTCTTCTTGCTGGTATTGATAGGGCGAGGGAGGACGGGAGAGAGGTCTACCTCCTCGCCTTTTTTCTATTTGACAAGGGGCAGGTAGTGTTCTAATCTTTCTTCAAGTGAACGGCCAGCTCTTTGAACGGAGCGGCTCCGTTTGAGAACGCTTCATCTGAAACATAGGCCCGGTATAATCGATAGGAGCGGGGCGAAGGCGGGATAGTGGCATTCTTTGAAGGTTTAGTCCTGGGCGTGGTACAAGGGGTAACCGAGTGGCTGCCGATAAGTAGCGAGGGTGTTAATACCCTCATTCTGATGCACTTCTTCCAAAGGTCGCCAACCGAAGCCATTCGAATGTCGATATGGTTACACACTGGCACGCTTCTTGCTGCCTTGATCTACTTTAGAAGGGACGTTGTGGCTCTGTTACGCCATCTGCCTCAGTATGTAAGACAACTGGGAGCCAGTACTGTAACGGAGCAAAATGCCCTGACTACATTCCTGATAGTCTCAACAGTGTTGACCGGGGTGGTAGGAGCCCCGTTACTGGCCTTCGGTTTGAGCCAGGAGGTAGTCCCCGCCGGCCTGGTCATGGCAATTATCGGAGTCTTTTTGATAATCACGGGGTTGGTGCAAAGATATGCGCCAAGGGCTTCTGGAACAAAAACAGTGGTGGGAATAAAAGATGCTATCTTGGTCGGTGTAATTCAGGCGTTCTCTGTATTCCCCGGGCTGAGCAGGTCCGGTCTAACGGTGTCGGTTCTGCTCTTCAGAGGATACGAGGTAAAACACGCAATACGAATGAGCTTCCTGATGAGCATCCCAGTGATCCTGGCCGCGGAAGTAGGCCTGAGCCTGATAAATGGGGTGAGCTTCGACCTATCAGCTGCGAGTGGTATTCTAGCTGCCTTCCTCTTTGGCATACTGACTATTGGTGCGCTCCTCAGGGTTGCCACCAGGATACATTTCTGGAGGTTCTGCCTGTTTCTGGGAGGATTGAGCCTGTTGCCATTACTAGTAGAAAGGCTATCATAGGCGAGGGCTCATCTTCTCCATCTCCCAAGAGACTACCTACCAACCCCTCACCCTTTATCTCTCTCCCCTTATGAAGGGGAGAGAGATGAGAATTTCTTAAAGGGGAAAAGCCCCTTTTAATCCCCTCGCTAAACAACCTCCCCCAAGATCCTTGACAGACTACCTCTTATTATGATACTCTTGTTCTTAGAACACTTGTTTGCAAAATGTGGGGGTAGCATGAGAAGGCCGGGGGTTAGTCCAACCCGAGAGCGCATCCTTAAGTTCATACGAGACTTTATCGATGACCGGGGCTACGCACCAACGGTCAGGGATATTCTAAAAGGCTGTGGTCTTAGCTCAACGGCCGTGGTTCAGCACCACCTGAATGTCTTGGATAGGGAAGGGCATATCCATCGTGACCCTGAGGTCTTCAGAAGCATCCAACTCAGCGACAGAAAGAATGTGGTAAGCGTGCCATTACTTGGCACCATTGCTGCTGGAGAACCTATCCCGGTGCCGGCTGCAGAAACCTGGGCAAGCCAGGCAATAGAATCGCTTGCTCTGAGCGATGAAGTGACCCAGGGTAAGCAGGTCTATGCGCTGAAGGTGAAGGGGATATCGATGGTGGATGCTCTGATTGACGATGGTGATATTGTGCTCATGGAGCCAGCAAGCACTGCTGAAGACGGTGACATGGTAGCCGTGTGGCTAAAGGATGAGCAGGAAGTGAGCCTGAAGAGGATTTACCTCGAGCCGGGGAGGGTCTGCCTTAAACCGGCAAATAAGCTTATGGAGCCAATCTACCAGCGCCCGGAAAATGTTGAAATTCAGGGCAGGGTGGTTGGAGTAATAAGGACGCTCTAAGGGGTCTAAAGCACTAAAAGTGAGGAACTTTGCCTACCTGCTTGGCTACCCCGTGGTGGGGCGTTAGAATTGACTCTGATGGGTGAAATCCTAATTGGCACCTGCTCCTGGACTGACCCAACGCTGATTGAAAGCGGCCGCTTTTATCCGGCTTCAGCACGTTCGGCAGAAACGCGCCTCCAGTACTATGCCAGCCAATTTGGACTGGTTGAGGTCGATAGTTCCTATTATGCCCTGCCCAATGAGCGGACAAGTCGACTATGGGTGGAAAGAACCGGGGAGAAGTTTACCTTTGACATAAAAGCGTTCCGGCTATTCACCCAGCACTCAACACCGCTGGCAGCCCTGCCCAGAGAGATCAGGGAGGCACTGCCTTCGGAGCTCCGGGAAAAGGCAAACATATACCAGCGGAATATACCCACGGAGCTGTCCCGCGAACTCTGGAGCCGCTTTGAGCGCGCCTTACTGCCTCTGGACAGTGCTGGCAAACTGGGCGTGGTGCTCTTTCAGTTTCCCCCGTGGTTCTATCCAGGAGAGGAGCAACGCAGCTACATTCTCACCTGCCGGGAAAGGCTGCCGCAGTACAGAATAGCCATCGAGTTCCGCCACAATTTATGGTTAAGTGACGGGAACAGGGAGTGGACACTGGGTTTCCTGCAGGATAATGACCTGTCCTTTGTCTGCGTGGATGGGCCTCAGGGGTTTAAGTCAAGTGTGCCGCCGATTGTTGCGGCGACCTCAGACATTGGGCTGGTAAGGTTCCACGGCAGAAACAGGGAAATGTGGGAGAAAAAGGGTGCCAGCGTTGCCGAGCGCTTCAACTATCTTTATGCTGAGGACGAGCTTCGTGAGTGGTTGCCGCGGATTAAGGAGCTGGCACCGGTGACCCGCCAGCTCCACGTGCTATTCAACAACTGCTACCAGGATAAGGCAGTGGCGAATGCCCGACAGGTAGCCTTTATGATTGATTGAAGAGAATCTGCCCAAAGAAGACGAAAGCTGAGCCGCTGGCCGCAGCGTCGGGACAGCTCGAATTGTGGGATGACCTCGGCAATAACCCTGGGGGTAACCACTGAAATGCTGAAGCATACCACTTACCAAAGATTTGAGTCTTTACCTGGTAATGACCCTTGCCCAGTAGCGCACCAGGTTGGCGCTAAACGCCACCATTACCCAGATTGCTGTCCGCAGCCATGCCGCTTTTTTCCTCGGGCCACGGTGCTTAGAGAGGACGGCCAGCATCTGGCGGGGGTATCTCATCGTCAGGCTCCGGGTCAGGGCTAACGTTTCACTTCTGAGTTTGTTTCCCCTGATTGGTGAGACGAAGGTTTCCTGACTTACCATAAGGTCGAGCAGCCACCAGCGCCACGCCCTGGGTTTTAGCGCCTTGAGTGGAGCGGGCGGCACCGGTGCCCCAAGAAGGTCTCTGGCTCGCCTTAGCGAGTAGTAGACGGCGGCCTCTATCTGCCAGGAGTGGGCTGATTCTGTGATGTAGTCCCAGTCCAGCGCCTCGTTGTATTTCTTGATTAGTTCTGCGATGTCACCTAGAGACTTGAGCAGGTCGATATCCTGCTTGGCCAGATGGTTGGCCAAAAACAGCAGGTTATCCTCCGGTGAGAGCGTCATAGTGGAAAACCCCTGTAGCTCTATCGGCTGGGCTCGACGCCATATGTCCTGCTCAGGGACGGCTACCAGCTTCCTGTCATCCAGAGCCCAGTGAAGTTCGAGAAACAGGGTAAAGCTTCCCTTCTTGTAATATGGTGCCTCGTGGAAAGGGTGATCCCAATACGGCCATGGGTCTACTTGTTTGTAGCCCAGCTTGGCAAGAAGAGACTGGGCGAGAGATATTTCCTCGGGGTGTACTAAGATATCCATGTCTACCATGGGGCGCAAGGCCGGGTTTCCGTAGAGGACTTCGGCCAGGACAGTACCCTTCAGAGGCATGGCTGCGATTCCGTTCTGACTGAAGGCGGAGAGGATATTTGTGAGCTCAGCGGAAAGGATCATATTCCTGTATAGCGTGTTGTTATAGATTTGGTTCAGCCGATCTAAATAAGGTCGCGGAATCTCACCGGAGAAGCCATTAGCAACCAGGTTATGGGCGATCAGAGGGGCTACGCCATGGAATGAGGCCAGGTCTAGGAAGTATCTCCAGTCCACAGGCTCAGCAAGGATTTGGGATAGTCGCCCCCTGCCTCCGGGGGAGATGCTGGCTGTGGTGCAGAGTAGCAGCATCTCCCGCGCTACCCGCTTTCCAGCTCGGGATGACCTTCCCCGGTCAGCACGCCGTGTCAGGGTCTGCTCATGTAGAACCTGGTGCTGGTGCATTGTGCCTTCCCAGTCGAATTCACTGACAGCCTTCGCTTCCAAGCCTAGCCCGGTATATCCGTATATAGTACTGCAATAGACCGTCCTCGGTCTTTGCCCGCTTGCCCGTCCTTTTCCTAGTACTGGATCAGACTCCCCTCCATCTTGGCCCGCTTCAGAGCCTGTCGAAAGACCAGGAAAGCTAGTGGCGTAAGCACCATGGTGAAACCCAGCAGGACTAGCAGGTCAAAGCGAACATCATATAGTGAGTTTCCTTTGAGCAGGGCCAGCCTCATGGCATCGAGGGCATAGGTCAGAGGCAGGAAGCGGGACAGTGGCTCTAGCCAGTCAGGCAGAACCGAGACGGGGTAGTACACCCCGGCCAGCAGGGTGGAGACGCCGCCGAATAGCCAGGCTACCGGGTCTCCCTTTTTCAAAAACAGGACAAAGGCTGCGGACAGGATGCCGATACTGCTGAAGCTTGTTATGGACAGCGTCAGCACCACCAGGGCAGTGAGGAGATTGGCATGACTTAGGCTGAAGCCGAAGACCAGGGCTCCCAGGAGGAGATAGACCACCACACGCACGGTGGTGAGTACATAGGACCACAGGGATGAGGAGAGGAGGATAACGCTCAGGCGGGTGGGGCTGAGGAGCATGATCTCCAGTGTGCCCATCATCTGGCCCTCACGGATGCTCTGGGCGAAACTCGATAGGGACAGGCCCATATATCCAGAGAAGGCAAGGCCGATGAGGACGAAGGAGAAGTAGTCCCCGCCGTATGCCTCCAGCTGAGGGGCGACAGCAGTGCCAAAAAGCTGGGCGAGGAAGTAAAAGACGGCGATGCTGAGGAAGATACCCAGGAATTGCAGTACAAACGAGAGCCGATAGCTGATGGCCAGAGAAAAATCACGTTTTAAAAATGCCGACGCGACAGCCATCTAATTCCCCCTCTTCATACTGCCATCCTGCAAAACATGGACGAAAATCTCCTCGAGTGGCAGCTCCTTCAGCTGGCAGTCGCAGACCTCACCACCACTGTGCACTATGAGTTGGAATACCCGGGGCAGCACCACCGATCGATTGGACATCTTGAGCTCAAGGCTGGACACCCCGTCGTGCTGAGCGGTTATGCAGCAGTCAAGGACTCCGTCGATGAGGCAAATCTGGGGCAGGATGACCTCGGGGAAATGTCTCACTTCTAGCTCACACCCGTGGTGTCTCTGGAAAATGGAGCGGAGTTCGTGTACTGAGCCCAGGGCGATAACCTGCCCGTGGTCCATGATAGCCAGCCGGTCGCAGAGCTGTTCCGCCTCACTCATGTTATGGGTAGACAGCACCACTGTCTTACCTTCAGCCACCACCTTTTCTTTGAGGAGGTGGCGCACTGCTTGGGCGCTGACCGGGTCCAGGCTCCTGGTAGGCTCATCCACGAAAAGAACCCGCGGATGGCTGAGCAAGCCCCGAGCGATGGCCAATTTCTGCCTCATGCCGGTAGAGTAGTTTTGAAATCGGATGTCGCCTTCCCCGGTTAGCCCGACCAGATTCAGCAACTCCTCGGTGCGCTCTTTAATTTCCTGTCGGGAAAGGTGGTATAGGGAAGCGTAGAATTCCAGGTTCTCGCGGGCGGTAAGGCGCCAGAAGAAGCTCCTTTCCTCGGCGCTGACCAGCCCCACCAATTTCCTGACTGCCCGCTCCTCTTTCTGGATGTCATAGCCAAACACCTGAGCAGTGCCCGAATTGGGAAGGATTAGGCAGCAGAGCAGCTTGATCAGGGTGGTCTTGCCAGCACCGTTGGGTCCCAACAGGCCAAAGAATTCTCCCTCCTTGATCTGCAGACTGGTGTCTTCCACTGCGGTAACCCACTGCCTTTGCCGGAAGGGAAATAGATCCCGGTAGCCGGAGGTACGGGGAAAATGCTTGGTTAAATTGATCGTCTTAATAGCTATCATTGTTCCCTGACCCTCTAAAGCTGCCCGAAAAGGAACCTGCGACATAATCTCCATATCGGCCTTAGCGCCAGGCGAAGGCCGATGCTGATATGCCTGTGTTTCGTTCGGCCGAGGCTATCCACAAGTTGCAGTCGCCACCCCAGGATTTTGTTGCTTATTATATACCTTGGTGTATCGAGAAATATCTCTCGGCCTTCCTTCTCAATGACTGAAACCCTCCCGATGATGTCTTGGGCTGCGATGTTTCCCGAGGACACGCCGGCATCACCCCTATGACGAAAGCTGAGCTGCTGGTTTGACCAGCTTTTGCCTATGATGCGGTGCACCACCACGCTCCGACCGTTTTGGAAGGCCACTACATCGCCAATACGGAGTCTGGAGGGCTCGGCTCTGGTGACCTTCACCACATCACCCACCTCGAGCAGAGGATACATGCTGCCCGATGCCACCCTGAAACGTAAGCCCCTTCCCCTGTCGTAGGCCTCCTGCCACATCTCCTCGAGGAGGCGTTGAGCGTTATGGCTCACCTTATCAGCAGTCCAAGCATCTTCTTCCATCAGGCTCTCTTCAGGCTTTTAACGGCAGCATCTTGGGGCCATCGTCAGCATTTTTGGGGTCTATGGTATGCCGCCAGGCACTGTTTCGCACCACTGAGCAACCTAGTTTGAGACTCTAGTCTTAGCAGGTAAAGGTCGGGCTTGTCACGTTAGCCCCGCTCCAATAGCCGTTGGAGCCTGAGGCGTTGTATATCATGCAGGCCCAAGCCTCTGGTGGGTCAACCCGTTCTGACTCTATTCCGGGGCTTACGTAAGGTTTCTTGTTCTGTGCCATGTTTCACCCCCTTTACAGCACCTGCCAGGCGGCAATTCTCTGACGATGGCCCCAAGATGCTACCGTTTTCCATATGTACTAAACCCGGACAGCGGGCGCAATAGCTTATCAGTTCGCAACCAGAACACTCCCCCATATCGTGGACGCTAATAGACCTGATCTTGCCCACGGCTTCTCCACGCCAGATATCTCTGAAGCTCTTCTCCCTCAGGTTGCCCAGGGGAACGCGCCACATCGTGCAGGGGAAGACGTCTCCCTGGGGAGATATGGTGCACCTCGTTCTCCCAGCGCTACAAATGAGGTGGCTTTGAAGGTTCGTCGTCAGCCGGTCGCAGTCATCGGGGACCCAGTCCCGCTCGACAATCAGTGTCCTGAGCTGCTCATCGTCCATCCTGATGTTGTCCGCTGAGCCTGGCCACCCCACCTTGGGGAAGATAATCGGATCAAGGCGGTATGCGGCTCCAAACTCTCTGACAATGGACTCTATCTGCTTATGTTCCCTGACGTTGCACTTCATCATCATTGTTTTCACCCCAACCCGGACCTTCCGCTGTCGCAAGAGCTTGATAGCATGGATAGCTTTGGCGAAAGATCCAGGTACACCTGTCACCGTTTCATGAGTGGTAGGGGTTGCCCCATAGAGGCTCACATCAACACCAAGAGTGCCCACGTCCTTGATTCTGTCGGCAACCGGCTCGGTGACCAGGGTACCATTGGTCATGATACTGAAGAACAGACCCTGTTCTTTGGCGTGGCTCATTACTTGGAAGATGTCAGGCCGGCAGAAAGGTTCGCCTCCGCTAAAGGTTACGTAGTAGACGCCCATCTCGAATAACTGGTCCAGGACGCCTGCCATCTCAGTAGCGGACAGCTCATCGGGCTGTGGCTCATTGCTATGGCACTCTAGGTAGCAGTGTAAGCATTTTAGGTTGCAGCGATGGGTAATCTCCAGGTGAACCTCTCTGGGGATTAGCTTTCCGCCACGACGTTCCCTGGCCTTGCGGATGGCAAAGTTCTGCGGTGTCACCTCTGTTTTCGTGACTTTCACTGGCTTGCCTCCTGCCCCATCTCCGCCGTGGCCTCCACTAGATTCATCTCTATTAGCTTGCGGATGAATTCGGTAATCTCATCTCTTGCCCTTTCTGGTTCCACCTCGTATTCAGCACAGATCCGACCTACAATGTCTGAGACATTAGTTTCCCCTTCCATAAGCTCCCATACCCTGCTGCCGCACCCGGTGAGAGCATGAAGCGTTGCCTCTCTGGGTATCAGCAGAACAAAATCACCGTCGATGACTCGCCAAACAGCATCCTCATTACGTTTGATCTTCATTACATGGTTTCCGGTCGTCATCTTTCTCCTTTCCTTACCATTCCCGCAGCTTCACCATCAGGCAGTTGCTGGATGCACTTCCAGAAACCGTTGTCCGGCCTGAAATGCAGTTCGTAGGAGGGAACACTCTCGACTAATGTCAGTAGTAGCTTCAGTGATTCTGCCGGCTCGATTGTGAGTCTCCCATTTTTAGAAATTAACGGCAGTATCGACTGGGGGGCAAGGGAACTCACTGTCTGCCAGCCATTGAGCCTAGTTGTATAGTTGACCCGGTCCTGCTTCAGAAAGAACACGGCCCGAAGCGGAGCCCCGATGCTAGACTCGGCAGGCCTCTCACCTCTGAAGGGAGTGCTGAAGGCATGAAACATCCCCTCCGTTTGGGTAACTGCCACGATATCATCATGGAGGATGGTGAAATCGCTGTCATCGGCCGAGAGTTTGCACACGGTTGACTTACCGGCGCCAGACGGCCCGACGAAAAGGTAAGCCAATCCTTCTCGGACGATGCCGGCTGCGTGCAGCAACAAGTCGGGAGGTTGCTTTGCAAGGATGGCGGAGCGTACACAGAATTGGAGTGCAAGCGAAAACAAGACGATCAAGTCTGAGCATGTCACTCTTACTTTCAGCTCACTGTTTTTATTGCCATTCCCGGTAGACCTGATGGTAAGGAAATGAGATGGGCAGACCTCTTCACTGCCGCCCCTGCTTTGCTCCTGGGGAAGGCTACCTAAACCTAGGTTCAGCCACAGGTGAGGCTCTTCCTGAGACAAGAACCCATGACACACCTCGGATAGCCACCTGGCAAAAGAGGGACGGTTACACCTGATAGCAAAGCGAGTATTTGCTACCTGGAGCGTCATGTACTTACTCATAACTTGCTATTCCTTACCACTGTGGTGGCTCCGCGCCGTCTTCCCAGCCGAGCATTAGTATGACATATGTGACACTACAGCGCGAACTACGTCTATCGCTAATGTTTGAATTCTAAGCCTCTCATGTTAGATGACGGTTGAAGATTGGTTAGAATTTGGTATGAATTTATTGGCATTCGGGGTGTTGATTCAGACACTCATAATGTAGTAGTATATCAAGAGCAAAGGCTGGGGGTTACCTTATACGTCAAACGAGGTGGCTTGAGAAATACGGACAGGTAACAAAGAGGTAATAAAAGGTATTAATGTGAAATTTAGCGAGCTTGCCTGGGCGGCACTTCTTTACTACTATAAGTCAAGCGGAGACAAAAAATACGTGAAACTGTTCCGGGATACTGCATTTGTCTCCACACTCCGCCAAGCGCCATGGGATGTCTCCCATGAAGAATTTGAAGCAAAGGTCATCTTTGGTTTTATCAGCAGCGTTGGTCTACGGCTGCCTGCGGTGAGGGGGGAGCGTAACCTGCTCTCTCAAGTAGTTGAGCTGTATCCCTGCGTATCTTCTCTTCAAGGCGCGCTTCTCAATGATTGCGATTTGTCAAACGAGGATTTCCTGAAAAACGTAAGGCAAATATACGATAGTCTTTATAGTATTCACGGGTTTTGGATAACTGGAATAAGTAAGATCGCCCACGTCCTCAATGAGCATTTGTTTGTGCCACTGAATTTGAGCACGGCAAGCTATTTTGGCCTGCTTGGGGAGACTGAAGACTTCATTAAGTGGTTAGGACTTGTGCAGCAGAGCGCGCGGGAGGTTACCGAGGACTTCTACACTCTGGGGCTACCCGGTTCGCCCGAGGAGTTCCTCTCCCAGAAGCTCGGCTATACGAATTATGGTTGCCAGAAATCGCTGGCGAGATTCATTGATGAGTATTATTGGCTGACAACCAGTGAGAATTTGCCTGTCCCTCCCAAGTGGTTGCCACCTTTATTATAGCGGGTGAGAGATAAGATGGCGGAGGAGACTGAGAGACTAGAGAAGCTAATTGCTATTGCTACCGACCTCATGATTTCCGGTGAGTTAAGGGCTCGGGCTATTACCCAGTTCGGTGCGATTGGCACTCATGCGGCACTTGTCGCCCTGCTGGATATAGTCGCTAATGAAGGCTTAACCTGGGAAGAGAGGATGCGGGCTCTAAAGCAGGCAGAAAGAATCCTGCGAGCAGGGCGACCGTGGTGGTTTTCTCTTAAGCCTCGTGGTAGGTGACATTGATTTTCCACTACGCACTTCAGCTCTAGCTCACTGGGCCGTGGACTTATCTGCGACTGCTATCCTCCCCCTCAGGGCTACAGCCAGTGCCCCCGGTCCCGCATGCACCCCAAGCATGGGTCCTACTCTGGCAAGACTGATCTTCTTTTTGGTGAATATGGAGCCTATGCTTTTCGCTAAGGTTTGTGCTTCGTCAGGCGTAGTGTTGTACACAATAGCCAGGTCCTGAATATCTGTGGCGCTTCTCACAAAGCCAATCAGCCGCTCGATGCCCTTGGCGCGGGTGCGGACTTGACCCGCCGGCATCACCTCGCCATCCTTTAGGGTAAGCATTGGTTTCACATTTAGTATTGAGCCCAGTAGTGCCTTTGCTTTGCCGATACGACCACCTAGAAGCAGATATTTAAGGGTGTCAAGAAGAAAAAGTAAATGGATATCGGGAATGACCTGTTTTACCTCTTCCACCACCTCCGGTAACCCCTTTCCCGCCTTAGCTGCCTCAGCCGCTACCAGGTTTATCTGTCCCAGACTCATTGTCAGTGTTTGCGAGTCAATCACCTCAATCGGGCATTTCTTTTCTATTAGCTCCTTGGCCTGCACTGCGGAGTTACAGGTGCCGCTTAGTTTACTCGAGATATGAATGGAAACAATCCCATCTGCTTCCTGAGACAACTTCTGGTAGACTTCGGCAAAGTCCTGTGGGGTGGGCTGAGTGGTGTTGGGGTGGACCGGGTCATGCTGTAACCTCTGGTAGAACTCGTCATCGCTGATGTCCACCCGGTCACGATAGACTTTCTCCCCAAAACGCACGTATAGAGGTACTACCGTAATCCCCAGTTCCTCAATCACAGAAGAAGGTAGGTCAGCACTGCTGTCGGTGACTATTTTTACTGTCATAATTCTCGACTCCCTGCATGATATTCGAGGTTATGCCGCTCGTTCACTAATTTAATAACTATATATACATTTTGTCAACCCGCCTGGCCATTAGGCAAACTCGTTTTATCTTCTGAAGTTTGAAGTGAGTGAGGGTGATGAGCATTCTCCTCTAGGATAGTGTCTTGCCCTGTGGTAAAATCTACTTGATGGCAGGCATTCTATCCAGGCAGGACATTTACCGGTTACTCCAGCAACAGCCGCCTCTGGCAGAAGGCTGTGTCAATCTCAGTGAACAGGTGCAGCCTAATGGCATTGACCTTACTCTCCGTGAGGTAGCCTTGCTCCAGTCTCCGGGCAGGATAACAGTCGATAATGCCCGGAGGCTAATATCTGATTTGTCTCCGCTGGTGTTTGATGGTCTGGGTTTTATTGACCTGATGCCGGGTGCTTATGTTGTTACCTATAATGAGATCATCCATCTGCCCAAGGATATTATGGCATTAGGTCGGCCTAGATCGAGCCTGATTCGCTGTGGCGTCACCGTTGAAATGGGGGTATGGGATACCGGCTACTCTGGTCGTTCCCAGTCGCTTATGATAGTCTATCACCCCCAAGGGGTTCGCCTGCAAAGGAATGCCAGGATTGTACAGCTCGTTTTTTTCCAGTTGACCCAGGAAACAGAGGGCTACCGTGGTGTCTATCAAAGAGAAAATATATGACCAAGGCCGAGACATTGCAGCTAGTCCGAGTCAGTGTTCGTGGTGTGGTTCAGGGGGTCGGCTTCAGGCCTTTCGCGTATCAGCTGGCTCGCAAATACAGCCTCACCGGCTGAGTGTGTAATACCTCTGAAGACGTCAAGATTGAGGTTGAAGGGGATAGGGAAAGTCTCGACCAGTTTTTACTCGAACTTCAAAACAACGCCCCTATCTCATCCCGGATAGAGGGCATTTCTCATACCTACCCACCCGCTAGCTGGTTACCAGGGCTTTGAAATCCGCCACAGCATTGCAGAAACGGGCAAATATCAACTGGTTTCTGCGGATATTGCTACCTGTCAGGCTTGCCTGAGTGAGGTCTTTGATCCTGAAGATAGACGCTACTGTTACCCATTCACCAACTGTACCAACTGTGGGCCCCGGTTTACTATAATTATGGATATTCCCTACGACCGTCCCCGAACCACCATGCGCAGCTCTGAGATGTGTGCTGAGTGCCAGGCCGAATACGATAACCCGCTAGACCGGCGCTTTCATGCCCAGCCCAATGCCTGTCCCAATTGTGGCCCGGCATTAGAGCTCATTGATGCCCGCGTAAACCAGGTGACTCTAAGCGGCGGCGTCTTTCAAAACCGGCTGCTTTTAAGAACAGTTATTCCGTTGCTAGAAAATGGTGGTTTATCGGTGTTGACCCATAAGCAGGTACCTGCCACTGACGGGGGTGTATCCTTGGGTCAGGCGGCCATTGCTAGTTTTGTCGTTGACACCCTAGACCAGGCTAGTTATAATCTCTCATGAACAGTGATGCACTGGCCGAAGTGGCGGAATGGCAGACGCGCTACGTTCAGGGCGTAGTGTCCGAAAGGGCGTGGGAGTTCAAATCTCCCCTTCGGCACCAAAAACCTGATAAGTGAAAGAGAGTTAGCCTAATAATAGTGGCAGATTTTAAGGCGTGTGCTTACTGGAGGTATTGCTAGTTGCGCTTGTAGCTCAGTTGGATAGAGCGCAGCCCTGCGGAGGCTGAGGCCGTGGGTTCGAGCCCCGCCAAGCGCGCCATTTGGGGCGGTTAGCTCAGT
>SDBU01005668.1_pt1 | contig 14868 bp, 11 predicted proteins | sample 2277071 | NCBI WGS metagenome assembly SDBU01 (sample SAMN10397929, study PRJNA504765) | marine sediment metagenome | isolation source: marine sediment core GS08_GC12, 126 cmbsf | place: Arctic Ocean: Gakkel Ridge, Loki's castle | collected 2008
TTTCTATCCATGTAAGCCCCAGGATCTCCCTCATCAGCATTACAAATTATGTATTTATCTTTATTTTTTTGTGAACTCGTAGTTTCCCATTTTATTCCTGTCGGAAAACCTGCTCCACCCCTCCCTCTTAATCCAGATTTCTTTATTTCTTCAATAATTTCTTTAGGTTGCATACCTAAGGCTTTAATAAGCGCTTTATAACCGCCAATCACTATATAATCTTCAATATTTGTAGGATCTATAAGGGGATTATCTCCTGTAAGGATACGCTTTTGGAGTTTATAGAAGGGAATTTCATCAATATAGTTATATTTAGTCCCATTCTCACTAATGACTAAGTTATCAATAATCTCTCCTTTTAATATAGATTGTATAACATTAGGTGCATCTTCTGGTTTTAAGTTTTTATAGAAAATCTTTTCAGGAAATATAATTATATTGGGTTCTACCGCACAGAAACCGTGGCATCCTGTCAGTTTTAGGTCAATTTTGTCTTCATATCCAATAACAGCTTGTTTTAATGCCTCTTCAACTTCAATTGAACCACTTGCATGACCACATGTACCGGAAGATAGAGATATAATATGTTTTTTAGAATCCTGATTTTCGATAATCTTCTTATAAAACTCTTCGAATTCCTTAATAGAATCTAACCTAGTCATTCTTTTCCCTCTTCAGAGTTTTAATAAGTTTAATTATCTTTTTTGGTGTCATCTCCCCATAGTATGTACCATCTATTAGAACAATGGGTCCTATTGCACAACAACCAAGACAATTTACCGTTTCAAGAGAGAATTTCTTATCTTTCGTAATTGATCCAGGTTCAATATTTAATTCATTTGTTAATACTTCCACCATTTTTTTTCCTGTATGAATATAACATGCTGTTCCTAGACAAACTACGATAATATGGTCACCCTTAGGAACTAGGCTGAATGACTGGTAAAAGGTAGCAATTCCATATACATCTATTAGTGGAATTTGTAATTTTTTTGCAACTTGGATGAGATTCTCTTCAGGTAGATATTTAAAATATTCTTGCATATCTTGTAATACAGGAATAAGAATATTACCATGTTTTTTTATCGATTTATCAATAAAATCTTCTTCTATTGACATTATAACCTTTTTTCTTAGATTCTTTTCTGAGTATGTCATTGCTGAAATTAAAGAAATGCTATTTTCAATTGAGAACTATGGATTTTTTTAACTGATCAAAATTTTCACTTTTCTTTTCTTATTTAAATTCAATATTTTTCAATTTTTGTGTGAAGAAGTATAATATTTCTGAACGAAATCATTTTTTTTTTAACTTAATTTGAATAACATCTATATTATATAAAAATCTTTACTGTGGGAAAGATTTGGGTAAATTGAGAGATTAAACTATAATACAATAGATACAAATTGATCTTATATGATATAGGAAGGAAAAGAAAAAAAAAATTAAAACAAAATTATAATGCTTTCTTATTCTCTTATTAATTTAAATGCTATATCCAACCACGTAATTTCATAGCAGTTATAACTCTATCAACTGCTATAATATAAGCACCCATTCGATTGTGAGTATCATATTCTTTTGCTTTATTAATTACAGAATTAAAAGCTTTTGTCATTAAACGATCTAACGTTTTAAGTACTTTATCTTCAGACCAGAAATATCGATAATAACCTTGGACCATTTCAAAATATGAAACAACTACACCTCCTGCGTTACATAAAAAATCAGGAATTACGTAAATTTCATTATTAAATAAAATTTCGTCTCCTTCTGGAGTAGTAGGACCATTTGCAAGTTCTGCAACAATTTTACAATTTAGGTTTTTTGCGTTATTTCGCCTAATGACATTTTCAAGGGCTGCAGGAATTAATATGTCACATTCTAATTCTAATAAGTCCTCATTTGTTATTTCTTGAGTATCTTTTAGACCTAATACAGTTGATGTTTTGGCTTTTTGATCTATAGCCTTAGAAGGATCAATACCATTTTCATTGTATATCCCTCCCTTGGAATCAGATAGAGCAATTATTTTGCAATTAAAATCTTGTGTTAATATTTTAGAAGCCCATGAACCTGCATTTCCAAATCCTTGAATAGCTACCGTTGCGCCATTTAAATTTAATCCAATTTCTTTTACTGCTTCTCTTATACAAAAAGCACCTCCTTTAGCCGTTGCAATCGTACGTCCTGCACTACCACCTAAAGGAATAGGTTTCCCTGTAATAACCGATGGAGCATGCCTTCGAACGATTTGTTCATACTCATCAAGCATGTATGCCATAACTTGAGAATTGGTATAAACATCTGGAGCAGGCACATCAATGTTAGGACCAATAAAATCTGCTAGTTGCCTTATATAATTCCTAGCAAGTGATTCAAGTTCTCTGTTACTCAATTCTTTTGAGTCGACAATTATTCCTCCTTTAGCACCACCTAGAGGGATATCTACGCAAGCACATTTCCAAGTCATCAATGCAGATAAGGCCTTGATTAGTGAAGCACTTTCATCAGGATGCCATCTAATACCTCCCTTCATTGGGCCCCTAGCAGAATTGTACTGAGATCTAAATCCTTTAAATGTTTTTAATGAACCATCATCCATTTTCATAATAAGTTTTACTTCAACAAATCTCTCTGGCTCTTTCAATACCTTATAAACATCACTATCGCACCCATTAATTTTACAAGCGTTGAATAGTTGCTTTTGAGAAATTTGAAATGGATCTAAATTTTCAACCATGATATTCAATCTCAAAATGATTTTTTTTAATTTTAGAGAAAATCAAGATAAATTCTCTGAAGAAATTTTTATTTATTAGTATCAATAGTAGTTTATAATGTATATTAATAAAAATTTTTTAATTTATTTTATAATTCTTCACATATATTACTCAACTTCGATATAATTTTCTGAAAATTGTTCAAAAAAAAACAGAAAATTTAATAAAGAGAGAAATTAAATTCTATTTTTGTTCATATAGTTTTACGATTCAATAAAGTTCGTTCATTATTAATCTATTACTAAATTTGTCAGAAACAAATTTAGTTTTGTTAAGGGAAGAGAGAAACAAGGGGGAAAAGCTTAAATAGAGAAATCACCTTATTTTATCTATAAATAAAAAAATTAATCTAATGTTCAAAGAAACATTATAAAAATTGAACAAATATCAATATTGAACTAAGGTGTTAAAATATGCAATCTCACCTCAAACATGAAATCAAAACTCAAATCAATGATTCCCAGCAGAATGTAAGAAATTTAAAAATTAATAGTGGAGTCATATTCATTGATGAAAGTAAGAATTCTCGAGGGAATAATATTAACTCCACCTATGCAAAAGGAGAAGGAAAAACGTATTGGTTTCATAAATATCTACAAGATTTGCAAAAAAGAGGAATTTCTCAAAAAATTGGGAAAAACTATTAAATATCCTTTTGATTAAAGAGAAGTTTTTTATTTTTTCCAACAACTTGAGAGGTAATCGTTAGCTTTTTTAGTCTTTAACTCATATATAGCTAGATTTTAAAAATTGATTCATCGATTGTGCAAAGGTAATTATTGAGTGTTGATGGTTTTCTTGACCAGAGTGCAATATTGAAATTAAATTTCCTTCTTCACTCTCAAAACTATTTACTATTTCTAATATCTTGGATTTATCCTTTTCATTAATGATGGAGGTGCTCTTGACTCAATTTACTTCAGTTCCTTGGTTTCTTCGCTAGATTTCTAAAAAATTGAATGAATTTTAAATCTTTGATTATTAAAGGCAAGATAAGTTCTTGATAATAATATTTATGACAAATAAAAGATTTATATATATAACTATGGATATAATTATTGTTTTAGATTTCGGTGGTCAATACTGTCACCTTATAGCAAGACGGATCAGAGATTTAGGCACATATTCCGAAATTCTCCCATATGATGTCGATGTAGAAGTATTAAAAGCAAAAGAACCAAAGGGTATAATTCTCTCGGGTGGTCCTAGTAGTGTTTATGAAGATAATAGTCCACAATTATCACAAAGTTTCTACGATTATGTTATTAAAGAAAATATTCCCGTCTTAGGAATATGTTATGGACATCATCTTCTGATCCATCAATTAAAAGGAAAAATAGAACCCTATGAAGTTAAAGAATATGGTAAAACGGTAATTATTATAACACAACCTATTGGTATACTCAAGGGACTAGATAATACAGAAACTGTTTGGATGTCACATGGGGATCAAATAGAGGAATTACCCAATGGGTTTAAATCCTTAGCAAAAACTGAAACTTGTCCTATTGCGGTGTACGGGAATGAGAAAATGAAATTTTATGGAGTTCAATTTCACCCTGAAGTGGCCCATACTCCAAAGGGTAATATAATATTAGACAATTTTATTGAAATTGCTAATGCTAAAAAAGAATGGAAATTAGAGAATTGGATTGAACAGACAATAGAAGATATTAAAGAAAAAGTTGGCCAAGATAATAGGGTTATTTTAGGGCTCAGTGGAGGTGTTGATTCTTCTGTAACAGCAATTCTAATATATAAAGCAATTGGAGATCGATTACATAGTATTTTTGTGAATAATGGTGTCTTAAGAAAAAAAGAAGAAAATGAAGTTCAAGAAACCTTTAAAGAAAAATTAGAATTTAAAAACTTCCATTACGTAGACGCTGAAAAATTATTTTTGGATAAGCTTGAGGGTGTAGAAGACCCTGAAGAGAAACGGAAAGTGATTGGAATAACATTTATTGAGGTTTTTGAGAAGAAGACTGTCGAATTAGAACAATCATATCCGGATATTAAATTCCTTGCTCAAGGAACAATTTATCCTGATCGTGTAGAATCTAGTGCTACAAGTAATTCTTCTGCAAAAATTAAGTCACACCATAATTTAACTTTACCTGAGAACATGATGTTAGATGTTATTGAGCCATTGAAGGATTTATATAAAGATGAAGTTAGAAGAATTGGGATAAAACTGGGTCTGTCGAAGGAACTTATCAATCGACATCCATTTCCAGGGCCAGGATTAGCTATAAGAATAATCGGACCTATTACTAAAGAGAAACTTGATATATTGAGAGAAGCAGACGAGATTTTAATCCAGGAAATAAAAAATGCGGGGATTTATGACAGTCTTTGGCAAGCATTTTGTGTATTTCTACCTATAAAGACAGTCGGCATCATGGGTGATCATCGCACGTATGAAAACATCTGTGCAATTAGAGCAGTTGAATCTACCGATGCCATGACAGCAAACTTCGCTAAGCTTGATATGGATTTGTTGGAAAGAATAGGTACAAGAATAATTAATGAAGTTAATGGTATAAACAGAGTAGTTTATGATATTTCAAATAAACCCCCAAGTACAATAGAATATGAGTAGTGAAAGACTTAAATTATAAGAAAAAATTATAATAACTTACTATTTTAAACCTATTGATTGATATGACTGAAAAAGAAATTGCGTGGGATTTAACGGAACTATTTTCCAGCCACGATGACCCGAAAATTACTGAAGCATTTGATAAGCTTTCCAAGCAGGCTAAAGATTTTATAAATGATTATAAGGGAAAAATTAATGCTCCAGATTTTACATCTCAAAAACTGCTGGAGTTGTTCAAGAAAAGGGAGGATTTTGGAGCTGATTTCAGTGAAATTAACCTTTATTCGAACAGATTGTATAGTGGAAATATGACAATTCCAGAAAGCGAAGCATTAAAAAATCGTGTAGAAGATTTTAACACTAAGACAGCAAAAGAGTTAGCATTTTTAGGTTTGGATATAGCTAAATTGGTAGCTAAAAATCCAGACATCATAAATGATCCCATTTTATCTAATTATAAGCATATTTTAGAAAAGATCAAAAGAAAATTTCCACATGATTTATCTGAAGTCGAAGAACAAATTATTATTGAAAAAGATCAATACGGTGTCAAGGCCTGGAGTAATTTGCAATCGAAATGGTTGAATACTAGAAAAATCGAAGTAGAAGTTGAGGGTGTAAAGAAAGAATTAGCTTATGGGGAAGCAGATGCTTTACTTGCTCACCCGGACAGGAATACAAGAATATCCGCAAATAAATCCATCTATGGTCTACTGGGAAAAGACGAGTATCTGTTTTCTTCAGCACTTCGTAGTGTTTGTGGAGATTGGGTAAATAATTCTAAAAGAAGAAAATATGATAGTCCTATGCATAATAGTCTTATAGTTAATGACACAACACAGGAAATTATTGACAACTTGATGAAGACAATCGAAGAGAGTGTTGGAGTATATCGTAGATATTTAAACATTAAGGCAAAAATACTTGGCTATACCAAATTGAATTGTGCGGATATTCATGCTCCACTCCCAACTGCCCCACATAAAAAATATTCATGGGAGATGGCAAAGGAGCTTACAATTCAAGCTTATGAGAGATTTGATTCTGAATTTGTTGCGTATCTAAATGATATGTATAATCGAAACCATATTGATGCTAGTCCTAGAAAGGGTAAGAAAAATGGAGCAAATTGCGCGGAATGGTATAAGGGTAGATCTGCTTTTATTCTTTTGACGTTTACGGGAGAGCAAAATGAGATTTTCACACTTATTCATGAGCTTGGACATGCTATTCATGATTACCTCGCTATTGAAGCACAAACATACCACAATGTCCATCCGGGTATGACTATAGCTGAGATTGCATCCACTTTTGGAGAACTCCTATTAACTGATCTTCTCCTTGAAAAAGCTGAATCAAATGAAGAAAAAATGGCGATATTAGCCGAGATTTTAGATGAAGCCGGACAAGCTGCTTTTCAAGTAAGTGCAAGATTTTGGTTTGAACAAGATCTTTATAAAGCAATTGAAAAGGGTGAAAATTTAGATGGAAGAACAATTTCAAATTATTGGTGCGCAGGGAGAGACAAAATATATGGAGATTCCGTTGAGTGGTTTGAAGAAATGGATTGGGAATGGACAATGAAACAACATTACTATATCCCTAATTTTCGCTTTTACAACTATCCATATGTGTACGCACAGTTGTTTGTGTATGCGTTATATCAGACATATAAAAAAGAAGGTAAAGAATTTGTTCCCAAGTTCAAAAAACTTCTCGCAGCAGGAGGAAGTCTCTCACCTGAAGAATTAGGTATGATAGTAGGATTAGATATAACAAAAAAAGATTTTTGGGAACTCGGGATAAAGCAATATGAAGATTTTGTTAATCAATTAGAAAATCTAATGAAATAATTTTAAGAAAAAGTATTAAAAAAAAATTAATTGTAATTTCCAGAATAAATCTCTTTTTTAACTAGCTCAAAATCAAGTGATTCTTGAGATTTAATACCGAGATTCCATTTATGGCACACTTCCTTAGCTCTTTGAGAAATATATGCAATATCATGCCGGTCTAATAAATCTAATCTAAACTTTCGTGCGCCTGCCAATAGTTGCTTTAAACCTGTACCTAATTTACTCGTAAAATAAGTATAAACACCGATAGCAGAAGGTGGGATTTCTTTACCATCATATTTTCGACATAATCCATCATATTCTACAAAAGCTTCACTCAAAGTTAAGCTTTTAGGATCTTTCTCTTTTGGGAATCCCAGATTTGTTAACATTGCGTGAGTCGCTTCTTTTTTAGCAATAACGTTTCCGGTATACTTTGCTTTCATTGCAGCTGTGATTGGAGCTCTAGCCATTGCGATACAATTTATATAAGGGGCACCCATGGCAAGTGCCTTAAACATCTGGGTTTCATTTGCAATACCACCTGCTATCGCAATGGACGGTATATTCATGTTTGGATTCTTTTGCTTAATCATATCAAGGCATCCAACTACAAGTGCTTCTAAATAAGCTGTTGGAATCGAACCCTCATTCATCATACTGACTGGGCTCATCCCTGTTCCTCCACCAGCTCCATCAAAAGTCATGCCATCCACTTTTCCTTCAATTCCTAATCTTATTATCCACGCAGTTGCGGCGGGTCTATAAGCCCCAGTTTTGATAAATATATTTTTAACACCTTTTGAGCGAATTTGATCAATTTCTTCTAAAACATCCTCTGTGGAGCTTAATCCTACTCTACTATGCCTTTCAAAGTCAGGAATCAGACCAGCTTTCCACTGTTCAATAATAACGGGATCGGAAGGATCAGGAAATACTAAATATCCCCTACTTTGTAAGAGTTGTGCACGTTCTAAAGATTCCAACCGTACTTCACCACCAATAGCTTTTGCTCCCTGACCAAACTTAATTTCAAGCGAATTCACTTCTAAACTGGAAGTAACATAATCAAAAACACCTAATCGCGTATCTTCCACATTCTTTTGAACTATAATATCTCCATGCTCACCATCCCAAAATTCTCTAAATGTGTTTACTCGATTTTTCATATCGACAGTATCAATAACCTGAGGATATAGGGCGTGATTGAGGAATTTAGCTTCGGGATCCATCCCAACTACATTTTCCCCTACGGTAACACTCACACCCGATAAAGCAGCACCCATCGCTAAACCATCCCAATTCCTTTTTGCTACATATGTGCTTCCTAATCCTGCTATAACGAATGGTAATTTCTGATCAATGTTTCCCCATTTGGTTTTCACATTAACGTTAGGGAAAACTACTTTATCTTCATCAGCCTCAATTCCTTGAGCTCCTCGACATTCGAATTGGATTTGAAAATCTCCGAATGACAATCCATAATCTTTTGGTGAGCCAGCAGTAGAATTACCAAAATATTCTCTTCGAGGATAAAGTACTTCTCTTCCTCTTAATGCTGATTTTGAAACCTCACAAAAAACAGCACAATCAGCAATACAAATTGGACATAAACCAGATTCACAAGAGTCTTCTACTCTTGTTCTCGATCCAATCATACTTGAATGATGTGTATCCATTGAAAATTTTGTCATAATAGTTCAATTATTATTTTTTAGTGTGGGAAATTTATCCCTAAGTTTAAGTAACTTCAGATGTCGTTATTTATAAAATTTGTTGTAGAAGATTAAACATTTTTATTAATAAATTCATAAAATATGTGTAAATTTTTCTTATTTGTAAGATATGATTAAACATTTTTCAGAAAATAAATAAAGATCTGAACATTGTTTTAAGGATTATGCTCAGCTATTAATAATTAATGCTTTAGTTTGAACATTTTCAAGAAAATTAAGTTTTCTAGGATTTGATATTCAAAAAAAAGAAGATAAAATCTAAATTAATTGACTACAGTACGTTCCCCCAAAGGGTCTTTTTGAAATAGGTTTGATTACTTGAAATAATTTGTTAACGACTAGTTCGATTGGAATATTGAAAGTTTTACAATATTCAAGCAAAAACGGAGTAATTTCCGTTTTCTCATTTTTACCATATTCCGAAATTTTGGCACCCACACCTAATTTATCTTCTAGGTTCTCATCAGTTCTTAAAAAAATGCTCCCACGATGGATTCCTGTTCCTAACTCATTACCACATATAGGTTGTTTATTTTCAACAACAGAACCATCTGGTAAAAATTTTAACCCAAGAACTATAATTTTACCGCCTGCCATGTATTCACCCAAAAAATCTTTAGCTGTACCTCCAACAATTATAACTGGGAATTTGTCCTTATATTCCTTCATATGAATCCCAACTCTATAGCCTACATCTCCTTTAACATAGATAGTTCCTCCCCTTGAAGATAAACCAATGACATCCCCACCATCACCATCAATGATCATTTTTCCTTGGTTCATGGTGTTTCCAGATTGATCTTCGCAGTTTCCATTTACTCGAATTTTTGGACCATCCATAAATATACCTAAATCATTCCCGGGAATTCCATTAATTTCAATGTTGATATCCCCTTGTAGAGCAGCACCTATAAATCGTTGTCCGCAAACGTTATTCAAAACTATGTTTTTATAGTTATTCTCTATAGCTTCATGGATCATTTCATTAAGATCTCTATAATCCATGGGTTCTCCACCCGGAGCGGTATCAATCTCAATTGTTTCTTCAATACCTATACTAAATTTACTTTCTTCAACGCCATTTATAATCATATTTTCTCATCACTTTACCATAATTTTTTTCTTGTTACAAATATGTAACTATTCCCCTGCATGTTTTACACCTAGAATATCAGCTATTCGGGGATTTGGACCTATATATCTTAATCGGTCCCTATTTGAACGAAGAGATTCTACTGAATCAATCCCCATCGCTCCCAACACTTCTTTTAATTCTTCGTTCCAAGAATGAAATAAATTCATTATCCTTTTTTTTGCTATGTCAATATCTAATCTTTTAACTAGATGATCTTGCTGAGTCGCAATTCCCCATGAACACAATCCTCTAAAACATTGCTGACACACACGACATCCCATCGCAATTAAAACAGGCATCGAACACATTGCGACATCAGCACCTAGAGCAATTGCTTTTATTAGATCAGCGGAATATCGAATTGATCCTCCCGCGATTAGGGTTACCTCGTCCCTTAAATTCTCTTGTCGAAGTCTCTCATCAACAGCAGCTATGGCTAATTCAATTGGAATTCCCGCATGATCTCGTATTATTCTTGGAGCTGCTCCTGTACCTCCTCTGAATCCATCAAGAGTTAAAAAATCGGCTCCACCCCTAACGATACCCACTGCGATCGGGGCAGAATTATGTACTGCGGCTATTTTTACTCCAACAGGTACTTTATATCTTGTGGCTTCTTTTAAAGCAGCAATTAATTGTGCCAAATCTTCGATTGAGTAGATATCATGGTGAGGATAGGGAGACAATGCATCACTTCCTTTTGGAATCATTCGGGTTTGGGAAATTAAGCTGCTAACTTTCTCACCTGGTAAGTGTCCACCATGACCAGGTTTAGCTCCTTGTCCAATTTTTATTTCTATACCAGCAGCATTATTAAGATAATTAATATCAACTCCAAATCTTCCAGAAGCAATTTCGGTAATAATATGTGGAGCATATTCATAGAAGTCTGGGTGTAACCCACCCTCACCTGAACCCGCTACAATATTTAAATCCCTTGCTGCTTGGTAAATGGCCTGACAGGCATTATAGCTAATCGAACCTAATGACATATGTCCTACCATTAAAGGCATATCAATTTCAAAATTAGGCAGTATCTTTGTTTTAAGTGACACATCATTTAAATCGTCAGATTCGGCTATGAACTCAAGACTCTTTGGTTTTCGACCAAAAAAAATCTTAGTCTCAATTGTTTCTCTCAAAGGATCAATACTTGGGTTTGTAACCTGACAAGCGTCAAGGAGCAAGTCATCAAATATTGAGCGTATTGGTCTATCGTTTCCAGTTGCAGATAATAAAACACCACCCTCTCCAGATTGAGCCCAAATGATATTACGTATTTTTGTTGTATAATTTCCATGAGGTGGTAAATAGGAATTATTATGTACAATCTGTATCGCTTTTCCTGGACACATTACGACACATCGTTGGCAAGCCACGCATTTGGTATCTTCAGCAACTATTTTTTCACCATTAAAAGATAAAGCTCCGAAAGAACAATGATTTATGCATCTTTTACACTTCTGACAGTACTCTCTATCAACATTCACTCTGTAATGTGAATAAATTTGGTGTGTAATCGCCATTTCTTATGCCTCCACCTCTGTTAGTTTTGGGCTTTTTAAGGGAATTTCAAGACCATTCTTTAGCAATCCTTTCCCTAATTTTACAATAACAGCAGTCCCACTTTTTGGATGCCAAATTTCTTTAAACTTAAAACCATTATCTTTGAGTGTCAGCCTCTTAAACGATGTTTCTTCACTACTCATATACACCGTATTTTCATCTTCAGAAATTCCAGCCACTAATGGTCGCAATTTTTTTCTATCTGATAACCCAATCATTGTCGGAACGGGATTTGAATAGCCAACAACAATAGAAAACGGACCGTTCAACATCGCACTCCTATAAGTGGCTCGAATACTTTTAATTATTTTTTGATATTTTATATCTAATTTCTCGATATCAGTATATAATGGAGGTGCTAAAGCAATAGTAGCAATACTTACTGGAATCTTATGCTTTCGACATAATAAATCAAACAAATATGCAATAACTTCTGTATCGGTAAATAATGTGCATTTGTACCCAAAGGAATCTAAGTACCTTTTATTGGTTCCGTATGAAGTTATTTCTCCATTATGTACAACTGAGCAGGATAGTAAGTTAAATGGATGTGCACCACCCCACCACCCAGGAGTATTTGTTGGAAATCTTGAATGAGCAAGCCACATATAAGCCTTATAGTCAGAAATTTTATAAAAATCCGCAATTTCATACGACCACCCATTACCTTTAAACACACCCATGTCTTTTCCAGAAGACATAACAAATGCATTATCTATATTCGAATTTATTTCCATTACTAATTGTACTATTTTCTCATCATGATTTTTGACTCCCTCTGGATCAAAGAAAACTCTCCACGTTATAGGAGGATTGTCGATATTAGGGGGAACTTTTGTGGGGATGGGTTCGGATCTAATTATATTGCCGTTTTTTCCAAGATATTCTAAAACCTTAGATTTTCCAACTTCGGTATCAAAAAGAAAATGAAAAGCATAACTATCCTTATATTCAGGATAAATTCCATACGCGGCATAACCAGCACCAAGACCATTTTCTCTCTCTTTTAATATGCATAGCATATCAGTAACTTTGGTACCTGAAACCCGGGTTCCATCAATGTTTAAAAAGCCAGAAATTCCACAACCATCAAACACTCTCTGATTCCTAAATCGTTCCGGTAAGGAAGTATAATTTTCCCATCTCAATTCCCATTCACCATCTTATTCTTAAGAATCATACTTCGCATTTTCTCTTTCAATTATATTAAATAATTCTTTCAAATCCCCAACATCTTGTTGAACAGGTTCTAAACCTACTCTTTTTCGCGCTGATTTTGAAACCATACCCACAGTACCTTTTTGGTAAAAGGCGTTAAATTCACCTTCATATCCTTTAGTGATAAAACCTTTCTCTGCCGCTAAATTTCGTAAAATTGTAAAAATATCGATTAATCCTACTCTCATTGGGCATAATTCATAACATAAATAACAATCAAGACACATCCAAATTGAGGGATCCGATAACACTTCATCAAGCTTACCATTAAGAATTTTGCCGATAATTTCATTAGGGCTAAATTCAGTCATTTTTGCCAAAATACAGTCATTTTCACAAGCCCCACATGAATAACATTTTAATAAGAAGTTTAGATCGAAATGTTCTTGTATCTCCTTATTTTTTTCTTGAATTATTTCTATTTTCTCAAAGAGCGTGTCTATTTGAGTCCTATGGTTTTTTTTTATGATATCTTGAATCTCGATCCCCAATGCTATACATAGTAATTCAGAATAGTACAACACAGGAATATCATAATTATAATCTAATTTTTTTAATTCTTTTTGTAAATGATCGAATTGAATAAAACACTGAGGACAACTCGTAATAATACAATCAACTTTTTTCTCCTTCATGCTACTCAACTTGGCATTCATTATTTCTAACGCTAAGCTTGATTTCCCAGCTCTATCAAGGCTTCCCCCACAACAATCCATTTTAAGACTATAATCGACACTCTCAGCCCCTAAATCTTTAATTAGTTCGTCAAAAAATTTTGGTTCTATTGGATCATCCAATTGCACCTTATTACTGGGTCTGATGAGATGACAACCATAATGCACGGCGATTTTTAACCCCGTCAGTGGAATTTTTACGTTATCTTTAATAGTCTCTCTATTGAATTTTGAAAAATATTCAACCATATGATAGATTTTTAAATTCCCTTCAACTTTAATATCAATTTTTTCTAGATATTTATTTACTTTCTTCTTGAAATGGTGATCTGATTCGATTTCACCTTTCACTTTTTTAAAAGTTGTATAACACCCATTACAGGGGGTAAATATATCTTTATTTTCAATCTCAGCAAGCGCTAAATTTCGAGCAGCTGTGATGGAGTATAATAATTTATTTGTATTTCTAATCCCGTTTGGCTCTGGACAACAGGAAAATTTAGGATTTTCTGTAAATGGTATATCTAAATTATCCATAATTTTTCTTATTGAAACTTCAATAAAGGGGAGCCGATTAGTGATTACACACCCAGGGAAGTATACTATCTCTTGCTGAATTTTCTTTAACCTCTTTAATTATATCATAAAAATTCTAAATGAAATTAAGTAAAAATCTAATTCAATATGACTTAATCTTAATAACAGGAATAAGTTTTCATCTTTATTGCCTTAAATCTGAATTTTATTTGAGCTCTAGCTCTTATCATTATTTTTTACCTAATTATTTTTCATACATTACTCATAGATAAGTGGAATTTCTGGTTTTTTCTCATCCGTATGGGTATTGTTAAATCTTTCAAAGGATTCGCAATTCCACTTATGTACATTATGTTTTGTTACCTCTATTTTAGTTGCATTTGGAACTTCATCATAAAATGATTTAATCGAATCCAAATCACTTTCTAAAAGCTCCGTACATGCAAGAGAGGTACCACAATTCCACTTATGTACTTTTTCTTGCCGGTCAAATATTTTACCAAACGGCAACGAATTATCTTCACAAATATGGCAAATACTCCTGCCGTAAGAATATTCTTCTCCACAATAAGGACATTTATTCATTTCTCTTTCATCCATATTACTTATTTTTAAGCCCAAATGTAAGGCTGTTTACTTCTAAAAAAATATCACATCTCCAGTTATTACTTAAACCGTCAAAGGATATTAATCCACTATTAACTGCGTCATCTTCACAATTGGGACAGATTTTCATATCGTAATGATATTCTTCCCCACATGAATGGCATCTTAACGACAT
>SDBU01005669.1_pt1 | contig 14866 bp, 8 predicted proteins | sample 2277071 | NCBI WGS metagenome assembly SDBU01 (sample SAMN10397929, study PRJNA504765) | marine sediment metagenome | isolation source: marine sediment core GS08_GC12, 126 cmbsf | place: Arctic Ocean: Gakkel Ridge, Loki's castle | collected 2008
GGCCGGCCAGGCGTTCCTTCATCGCTTTTGTCCCCCTTTGATCTGACCCAGCATCTGCCACTCAGGCGAAAATGCACGGAGCATTTGCCGGCGGGCCAAATAGTAGCGCTGCCATTTCGCTTTGTCAAAGCTTCGGAATTCACCGCATGCACGACAAGCCCCCCCCCGAGGGCATCAAGGAGGCCAAATCTAGCCAAGACGGCCGCTGCACACTTGTTCCCACCTCTTCTCCACGCCCCGTGGCCGCAGACTCAGCCGCTTTCGCGGTGGAACCACACGCCCTCCATCCATTTCAGCGCGAGAACGGTGTTATCCGAAGATCTCTGGACTCTGGCAACGAGGGGATCAGGCAAAGAAGGGGTTGGTCTTGACCTCTTGCCCGATGGTTGTCCGGTCGCCGTGTCCCGGGTAGACGACAGTGTCGGTCGGCAGGGTCAGCAGGCGCTCTTTCACCGCCTGCACCAACTGGGAATGTGAGCCTCCGGGGAAGTCCGTTCGGCCCATGCTGCCCGCGAACAAAGCGTCGCCGCAGAAGAGCACGGGCGGGTCTCCCTCTCCGTCGGACCGCTGGGCGTAAAGAGCGATGCCGCCGGGCGTGTGGCCCGGCACGCTGATTACTCGGAACCGAATGGCGCCGACCTGGACGTCATCACCATCGTGCAGAAGGACGTCCGGTTCGGGGGAGGTGAGCGGGAACCCGAAGGCTGCCGTAAGGTTAAGGTCGGGACGGCTCAAGTATTCGGCGTCCGCCTCGTGGATGGCGATCCGGGCCTCGGGGAAGGCCTGCTTCAGCTCCTCATTGGCCGCCATGTGGTCGCCGTGGCCGTGCGTATCAATGATCCATGCCACGCGCAGCGCCAAAGCCCGGATGCGATTGATTATTTGCCCGCCATCGCCGCCCGGGTCTATCACGGCGCCCTCAAGGGTCCCGGGACAGCCGACCAGGTAGGCGTTCGTCTCCAGCGGCCCGACAATCAGGCGCTCTATGATCATCGGGCAATTGTCAATGCAAGATGCAAAATGGAACGGCAGGCTCGGCTGATACTCCTGTGCTGCACTCTCATTTGTTGGTTCCGGACTGATTCATGAGATCGCTGCGCTGTTCACTTATCATTCTGCATTCATCATTCCGCATTCTGCAAGTATCGGTCAATGACATCTCTGACCTCGGTGGACTCGCGCTCCTGCCACAGGCCGACGATCTTCCGCTCGCGCTCCGCGCTTTCCAGGCTGTCCGAAGCGTGCGCCCCGTTCTTCATCAGGTCGTAGCCGTAGACGCTCCGCACGGTCCCTTCCTCGGCCTCCTCCGGGTTCGTCGCGCCCAGCCGCTTGCGAATCTTGGCGATGGCGTTCTCCCCCTGGTACAAAAGGGCGAGGCATTTGCCGCGCTCCTGAGGGGGGAGTTGCGCGCCGACGTCGTCCTGGCCCGTCATGTAGTTGACGATCTTTTGAAACTCGTATTCGGCGTTGGCCTGATTCAGCGCGTCGCCTATACGACGCTTCACTTCAGGGGTGACCTCGAAACCGAACGCATCGTGAACGGCCCGGCAGGCGCGCTCCTCAACTTCGCCCCTCAGTCTGTGGGCAAACATCTCTTTCAGCGGGCCATAGAACTGGTCGGCTTGATCCTGACTGAAGCGGAAGACCTTCGCGCCCACAATGAAGAGTCCGGTCCGGCTGAAGGCGTCTATTATGTTGCCCGGTCGGGACGACCGGCGCCAGAAGTTGTCCGGCTTGATGATCGTCAGGGTGGTCTCGACCCGCGACGGGTCTGGAAAGTGCACGACGCTGGTGAGGATGCCGCCGTCCCTCATGGCGAAATCGCTGAGCACCTTGAGCTGCAGCCGGTTGGCCTTCTCAGTGGTGGGCATGAGAACGGCCGGCTCGAAAAACGCGAGCTGGCCGTGGGAGAAGACGAAGTCGCCGTACGTGCCGCGTACTGTGTCCCCCTTCACGCCAAAAGAGAGCTCCCCCACGGCATCCTCGCGAAGCGACCGAATCGCGTCGGCCCCCTCGAAGAGAAGGAGCATCATGCGGTTGCTGATGCCGAACGGATTCTGTTTGCGGAGATTGGCGTTGATGTAGTCGTGGAGCGCTCGACGGACGATGTCAGGCAGGTCCTCAGCGTGGAGGGTCTCCAGGCAGCGGTCAACCATCTCGTCGGAAGGCGCATACATGCGCGCGCCCACGAACCTGACGTTTCTGCACAGAGCCAGTATCCGGCCGATGATGCCGCCCGTTCGACTCTTGAGAAGGGTATAGGGGGTAATCAGCACGTAGGTAAGCTGACGTTTCATAGTCCTCGCGCCGTCAAGGGATCGGTCACGTAAAGCAGGCCGCAACCATATTAGCGAAAGGGGCCGGACCACGCAAAGGCAAACGACCCGTCTCAGGAACGCGCCGGACCGTCTATCCGACATCCTGCGGCCGAGTGGAAGGACGAGATCACCTTCTCACTCTATTTGCGCCGTTGGGTCCTTTCGGGACCATCTCCACATGTCCCTCGCCGAGAAGGCCGTCGACTTCGGCGCTGAATTCTTCAGTGGGGCGAACGGCTACATTCGGCCCCGCCCGAATCAGCACACAATGCTTATCCGGCATGATAACTTCAAGAAGCACGGGCCGGTCACCGTGATGGCGCTCGCACGCAGAACGGAGTCTCTCCAGGATCTGCCGGTCGAGACCGGTGCGCTGGAGCTTCAGTTTGATCGCGGTGGCGAGCCGCTCGCGGCACTCGGAGATCGGGACGACGTCCTGTATTCGGACCGTCACGCGTTCGTTGGCCCGGTCCACGCTGCCGAGCAGGAATACGATGGCGTCCTCCTTGAGAAGGGAGTGGTGGACCTGGAACACGTCCGCAAAGGCAACACCCCGGATGGATCCGGTAAGATCCTCGAGTTCGAGTTGGGCCATGGCTCGGCCGCGGCGGTCCAACATCGGGCGCATCGCCACGATTTCCCCAGCTACGATCACCCTCTGGCCGTGCGCCGCCCTTTTCAAGCTGGATGCGCTGGCCGTGGCGAGTTGGGACAAGACGGCCTCGTGCCTGTCCAGAGGGTTGAAGCTGAGCCGCAGGCCGAGGCTCTCCTTCTCGTGACGACTCATCTCCGGGAGGGGCCACTCCTTCACGGCCGGAAGGGGCAGTTCCAGCGGCTGACCAGAGGCCTGGCCCAGCTCGAACAGCGTCTTTTGGCCGCGACGCCTGTCCTGCTGAACTCGGACGCCCAGTCGCATAGCGGCCTCGAGCGCGCCGACTTTCTGGGCGCGATGGCCCGGCAGGCTGTCGAAGGCTCCGGCCTTGATCAGGCTTTCAATGGCCTGCCGGTTCGCGGCCGCGCTTTCCACACGTTCGCAGAAGTCATAGAGCGAAGTGAACCTTCCGCCCTCCTCTCTGGCCCGGATGATCGCTTCCACCGCCTTCATGCCCACGTTGCGCACCGCGGCCATGCCGAAACGGACAACTCTCTCGCCGGAGACGATGAAGTGCGCCAGGCCTTCATTGATGCACGGGGGGAGGATGGTGATCCCCATCCGCTTTCGGCAGTCGCGGATGTGATCCCTGAGCTTGTCGGTGTGGCCCATCTCGCAGGTGAGGTCCGCGGCGGCGAATTCCATCGGGTAGTTCGCCTTCAAGTAGGCCGTGCGATAGGCCAGGAACGCGTATGCCGTGGCGTGGGCGCGGTTGAAGCCGTACTGGGCGAAGTGCCGAATCAGCGAAAAGAGCTCCTCAGCAGCCCGCTCCGACAGACCGTTCTTCTTGGCCCCTTTTATGAACGCTTCGGCGCGGGCGTCTATCGCGTGAGACCGCTTCTTGCTGATGGCTTTGATGAGGCTCAGGGCCTCGGCGAGGGAGAGGCCGCCGAGCTGGTTCAATATCCGCATGATCTGTTCTTGGTAAACGATAACACCACAGGTGGACTTAAGGATGGGCTCAAGCCTGGGGTCGAGGTACGTGATCTCCCTCTCTCCGTGTCGCCGGGCAACAAAATCGTCCACCATGCCGCTCTGAAGCGGACCGGGCCGATACATCGCCACAACGGCAATGATGTCCTCGAAGTTCTCAGGCTTGAGGCGACGCAGGAGTTCCTGGATGCCGGAGGAGCCGAGCTGGAAGACCGCCTTGGTGTCGCCCCGGCCGAGAAGTCCAAAGGTCTTCGGATCGTCCAGCGCTATGGCGGAGAGGTCGGGACGACGGCCGGTCCTGGTCTCCACAAGGTCCAGGGTCTTGTCCACGATGTTGAGCGTGCGCAGACCGAGCAGGTCCATCTTGAGCATGCCCGTCTTCTCGAGATGGTTCATGGAGAACTGGCTCATGACCACGTCGTTGAGCTTGCAGAGGGGGATATACTCAGTGAGCGGGTGATCCGATATGACCATGCCGGCGGCATGGGTCGAGGCGTGGCGGGCCAGCCCCTCGAGCTTGAAGGCGTAATCGAAAAGCTCCCGGCAGCGGGGGTTGTTCTCATAGTCGGTGCGAAGGCTGTCTTCCTGCTCCAATGCGTTCCGGAGCGTAACCCCGAGCTGCGCGGGAATCCTCTTGGCCACGGCCTCCACCTCGGACACGCTCCAGCCCAGGACGCGGCCCACGTCGCGCACGGCGGCACGCGCCCTCATTGTGCCGAAGGTGATAATCTGGGCCGTATTGTCATGGCCGTACGTGTCCTTGACGTATCGGAGCACTTCTCCGCGACGCTCCTCGCTCAGGTCTATGTCCAGATCAGGAGGCTCCCGCCGCTGAGGATCGAGGAACCGCTCGAAGATCAGGTCGTACCGGATCGGGTCAATGTCCGAGATGCCGAGCACGTAGGACACGAGCGAGCTCGCGCCGGAGCCCCGCAGTCCTGTGGGGATGCTGCGGTTTTTCGCGAACCGGACAATATCCCATACGACGAGGAAGTAGCTGCTGTACCCCATGCGCTGGATCACGTCGAGCTCGTAGTCGAGCCGCTTTTGCAGAGCGGGGGAGGATTCCCCGTAACGCCCCGCGAGACCCTTCTGACAGAGCTTTCGGAGATACTCGTCGCTGGTCGATCCGTCCGGCGGGTCGTAGCGGGGAAAGGTGCGTTCATGAAAGTCCATCTCAACGTTGCAGCGGTCGGCGATGGCCAGTGAGTTCTCGACGGCGCCGGGGATCTCGCCGAATCGCGCGATCATCTCCTGGGCCGATTTGAAATAGAACTCGTTGGAGCCGAAGCGCATCCTGTTTTTATCGGTCAGGGTCTTGCCCGTGTTGATGCAGAGGAGCACTTCGTGAGCCCCGGCGTCTTCCGGCGCGGCATAGTGAACGTCGTTGGTGGCGACGACATCGAGTCCAAGATCCCGGCCGATACGAAGAAGGCCGGCCAGACACTGCTTCTGTTCGGCAAGGCCATTGTCCTGAAGTTCGATGAAGAAGTTCTCCTTCCCCAGGATGTCGCGAAACCGGGCGGCGACCTCGTTGGCCGCGTTCTCCCTGTCGGCCAGGAGTTTCTGGCATATCTCTGAAGACCCGCAGCCGCTCAGAACGATGAGGCCGTCCTTGTGCTGAGAGAGGAGCTCGACGTCTATCCTCGGCTTGTAGTAGAACCCCTCGATATAGGCCGCCGACGCGAGCTTGACCAGATTGCGATAGCCGCGGATGTCAGCGGCCAGCAGGGTAAGGTGATAGGCCGCTTCCTTGATGCCGCCGGGAGCGTGCCTCTCCTTTCGGCTGCCCGGCGCCATGTACGCTTCGTAGCCTATTATCGGCTTGACTCCTGCCTTGAGCAGGGTGTGGTAGAATTCCACGACGCCGAAGAGGTTGCCGTGGTCCGTGAGGGCGAGGCTCTTCATATGGTTCTCATTGGCCAGGCGGGCCAAGTCGCCGATGCGGCATGCGCCGTCGAGGAGGCTGTAATGGCTGTGTACGTGAAGATGAACGAACGCGGGATTATTCATATTTCGCTCGGAAATCTCGAATGGGATTGACTGCGCCATCATGTCCGGCCGATGGTGTGATCCTATCAGCGGAAGAAGGACCGGTCAAGCAGCCTCCTCGTGACAGCGGACCACGGACCCGGCTGCTTGCATCTTCATCTCCATCCTGCTAAATGAATCGCGAGGATCTGATGAACGCGGTCGGATAGGTGCTGAAACGTGCGAGTGCTTCATATCAATACGGAGCGGGGCTGGCGAGGCGGAGAACAGCAGATGTGCTACCTCGCTCGCGGCCTGGAGGATCGCGGACACAGGTCCTACGTGGTTTGCAGACCGGGAAGCCCTTGCTGTGAACGAGCAAGGCGATTGGGCCTCGAGGTGCATCCGCTTTCCATCAGGGGAGAGCTTGATCCGCTCGCCGCGCGGCGCCTGGCGCGGCTGGCGGACGACGTGGAGGCGGACATCCTTCACGCTCACACGGCCCGGGCGCATCTCACAGCGGTCTGCGCCAAGCTCTTGTCCGGCCGAAGGCCGCGCTGCATCGTACACCGCCGGGTGGATTTCAGCATCCACAAGCTGCCTTTGCGCCTGAGCGGACTCAAGTACCGCTGGGGTGTGGACCGCTACATCGCCATCACACGGGCCGTGAGGCAGGTCATGACCTCCGATGGCATTCCCTCAGAAAAGATAAGCGTGGTTCACAGTTCCACCGACGTGAAGCGATTCGACGGGGTTGCGCGGAAGCCGGGCCTGCGCTCGGAGCTGGGCGTGCCGGAGGAAGCCCGGCTGGTGGGCAACGTGGGCGCGCTGGTCGGTCACAAGGGACAGACGTATCTCGTGGACGCCGTCCCCCTCGTGCTGGAGCGGTTTCCGGACGGCTTTTTCGTCATCATTGGCGAGGGCCCTCTCAGGCGTGAGCTGGAGAGCCAGGCCAAATCGCTGGGCGTGGCGGATCGGCTGCGTATCGCGGGGTTCCGGGACGACGTGCCGCAGTGCCTGGCCGAGTTTGACGTGTTCTGCATGTCCTCCTGGGGGGAGGGCATGGGCAGCGCAGTGCTGGAAGCCATGGCCATGCGCCGGCCGGTGGTGGCCACGAACGCCGGCGGGCTGACGGAGGTGGTCCGGGACGGCGAGAGCGGGCTACTGGTACCGACACGCGACAGCAGCGCGCTGGCCGAAGGCATATGCAGGTTGCTGGGCGATACGGAACTCGCACGGCGACTCGCAGAAGCGGGAAGACTTTCCGTGGAACGCCAGTTCACCGCCGAGAGGATGGTGGAAAAGACGCTGGCCGTGTACGAGCAGGCGCTCGGGCAGATCAGCCGCAGACCGGCGGTCGACTCCGATCAGTAAGGGAGCCTTTCCAGCTGATCCAGGACCTCGGCCGGGGGAAACTGCTTGTACCGTTTCACCAGTTCCACACTGTGCCTCTTTCGCACCTGGGCGGCCATATCATCGTCGCCGAGGTCCAGCTCCGGCGGACGCACGCCGATACGGTTGAGGACCGGCCTGGCGACCAGGTTGAAGGGCAGCGCTACAGTGTTCCCCAAAAAGTCGAGCGCGTGCTTCGGGCTTACGAAGAAACTCAGCCCGCCGTAGATGGCATTGAACTCAAAACCCACGTCCATCCAATGGCGGTCGTCGTCGTCTCGGATCGGATAGCCCTTCGTAAGTCTGTCGCGCTCGAACAGGCTGCGCGTCCCAGTAATCGGCTCGAAGCGCATATCGCGGTAGTAGAACCATGAAAGGCCGCCTTCCTTGCGGACTTCCCGGTAGAAGCCCAGCGCTCTATTGCGCCAGCCGAACTTCATGACGTCTTCCCACAGGAAACCGGTGTTGCCGATCTCGGTGGCCTGCAAGTTCAGGCCGATCCCCTCTCCCGCGGAGCATTCGGCGCTGACGATGTCGGACGCGTCAGCGGCCCAATCCCGCCAAGTGTCCACGAAATACCTCGCGTACGTTCGGCTGTCCAATTCTTCTCGATACGCCTTGTAGTTCTCACTGGCGGCGCATCCCGAGAGAAAAGAAGCAGCGCAGACCACGGCCGCCAAACCCAGGTACCGGAGTTTCATGAAAAGTTCCCTTCCCCTAGATGAACGCCAGCCGCCCGTGGACACGTTCCATCCTGGAACGGCCGGAAACGTGTGGGATTATAGCACTGACCAAATTTTTGTGTCAAGCACTCCAGCGAGGAGTTTTCCCATGGGACGTGATCTGAACGGGGACACGAGGCGGCCTGCGACGAGCCCCTCGACGGGTTCGGGGCCGTGAGCACAGTCGAACGGCTCGGCCGAGTCGAAGCCACACGAAGCGGGAAGCGCTTCAGATCCCCGGAAGTCCAATCTGGAATCAGGGCGATGAAGGTGGCCGCACAGTCGCACCAAGTGAGGCAAGCATCTGAAATTGTGGGGCAATGGGAGAGTCACAGCTTGAGAAGACAGCAGAACCGGCTGGGCTTCAGGAGTCATGGACCGGCGAAAGTAAAGTGGCGGAGAGGGCGGGATTCGAACCCGCGGTGCGGAAAACCGCACACAGCGTTTCCAACGCTGCTCCTTCGGCCGCTCGGACACCTCTCCGCGCGCAAACGGATCACAACTGAGAAGTGAAGAGTGAGAACTGAGAGCAGAGACGACAAACCGACGAATGTTCAGCTGCGGGGCCTCAGTCATATTCCTTCAGTCGAACTGACGGGCTTGCCCCATATTCGATCACGGCAGGACGGCTTTCGTTCATGATCGAAAGGCGCCCCGCCTCGATTACCAGCTCATTATACGAGCTGTTCGCGGGTGTGGCCAGCACACCTTCTCGGTCTATTTCCTTTATGACGGCCCGGCGCGCTTCGACGTCGTCACCACCCGCCTCGACACGGCGGACGGCCCGCACGAGTCCCTCGATGGAACGGTAGCCGTAGCCCACCGGCTCAAGGCCGGCGCCGCCGCGATAGAGCAACTGGAAGTAGTCCGGGCTGGGCTCGTGATAATGCTTGTCGCCCATGGGCGTGTCGAAGGAGTACTTGACCCCGCGGTACTGGTCCTCGTGGAAAATCAAGCAGGCGTCCTCGCCGCCCTGGCAAAGCATTTTGAGGCCCTGCATGTTGCCGCCGGGCGCGACGTTCGGGTATCCCATTGCGTCAATCACGTTGAGACAGGCCCCGTTGCTCCAGATTACACGGCCATCGGTCCACAGAAACCCCTCGTTGCCGTTCGGATACTTGTCGCGTATGCCATAGACGGACACCTCCACGGGCAGCAGACCCGTGATGAAATGAACCTGGTCCACATAATGGCATCCCACGTACGTGAACATGTCGGAGTTCTCGCACGTGCACCAGTTCTGGAAGTTGCTGTCTCGATAGGAATAGGGCTCCACCATGGAGGCCTGACCCAGGCGAAAGTCGCCAAATCGGCCCGCCCGATAGTGCTGTCTGGCCAACAGGGCCCGGTCGTCAAAACGTTTGTGATATTCGATTCCGACGAACAATCCCTTCTCCAGCGCTGTCCTCTCGATGGCCTGAGCATCGCGGCAGGTGAGCACAAGCGGCTTCACTGTGATCACGTGCTGGTTCGCCTCGAGCCCTTTTCTTACGGCATGGTCGTGGAGTTGGTCAGGAAGCGCCACGAAGGCAATGTTCCTCGGCGCCATCCGGGCCAGCACCTCCTCGAACAGCCTGGGGAATTCCTGGTCAGGGTCCACGCGAGCGAGGTCAGGGTGGGGAGTGAAGGACTGTCCCGGGAAGGCCTGCCTGAGAGTGTCGTCTTCGGCGAGGATCTTCAGCGGCGCGCCGTTGAGCGCGCAGACCGATATCTCACCAATCAGACCGATCCTCTGGAGCTGATACAGCGACGGCAGGATTTGTATCTGCGTTATCATGCCGCCGCCGACAACCGTGACGTCAGGTTTTCCGTCCCGAGACATGCCGTGTTCCCTCTGCTCGTCCTGTTGGAAAGTCGTGAGCCGATGATAGCGGCGGACCTACGGAAAGACAACTCGGGCCGCTGCGGCTGAACGACTCCGCCAGAATTCGTCGGACGGATTGCGGTCTCATCGCCGGGACGAGTGCTAGCCCAACGGCGAGTACAGCGGATCCCCGATGATCACCATCTGCCAGGAAAGATGAGGGATGGCCATGTAGGCCGCTTCGGCCCAAGTGAAGCCGGATTGCAGATAGCGGTAAAGATGCGCCGCAGAGAGATACTCCTCGGCGCCCGGGTCGGCGACGCTCCCTATCGTGGCTGTGATGCCCGCTTCAACGGCCGCCGCCACCCATGACTCCTGAACCTGTCGCATGTTCGGCGCAGTCAGGGGATCCAGACACACCCCGACCGCCCCACTCACCCATGAAAACACCTCCGGCCGATACGGCTGCGCGCCCAAGCCCATATAAAAGAACGTGTTGTAACACGAGCCGGGCCGCTTGTATGGGAGCAGCGTCTGTTCCGGAGGCGTCACCCTGCCGAGCAGCCGTTCCTGGCGTCGCAGAAGCCGATAGTTGGTCATAATGGCGCTGTTGAACCGTTCGGCGGCTGCGTTGTCGAGGGGATGGATATCGAACCGCGCAAAACCCCGAGATCCGTACGAGCGATGTTCTTCCTCACTGATTGCACGCCGCGCCAGATCGGCGGCGGAGCCCGGCGTGGGTCCGTCCAGCCGCGTGACAAGATACATCCCGAACCGGTTGGAGTCGAAGGGCTCCTCGCGATGGAGGTAAGGATTGGTAAGCGCTCCTTCCAGCGGATGGTCTCGAGCGAGGAGTGTCAACTCAGAGTCCACACAGGCTTCCCGCCGCCGGCCGGGCGCCGATTCAGACTCGGCCCGTTCCGCTTCGATGCGCAAGGGGACGCCAAAGGTCGTCACGATGAATGAAATCCTTTGCTCCAGATCGTGATCCTTGATGTGGTTCCATATCGTCTGCCGTATGTTTCGTTCGAACGTCTCGCGTGCGACGGTCTGGGTCGTCGGGCATCGGATACGGCAGAGGTTCTCCTTGGGTATGCCCCGAAGCTCCATGTACTTCTCGCCGATCTCGCGGGAATAGGGCGAATTGTCGTTGACCACGACCAGCACGCCTTCCGGGCCCCGAATCGAGGGGTCCGAGGAGCCGAGCGCCGGCTGTTCCACGCGGTCGTAGAGAATCTTGCGGACACTGTTGCGCGTGGCGGCCCATACTTCGGGCCCGTCCACAAACACCTTGATTACTTCATTTTCCTTGAGCGGCGAATTGAGCTTGTGCGCATGACGGCGTCTCGCAGCCACTCGGCCCACACGCTCCAGACCAAAGACCCCCCTATCCGTTCCAAAGTAGGCCCGGGCCGAGCCAAGCGTTACGTCCGAGACCTTCTCCTCCCACAGAAAGGTCTTCCATTCGCCGTCCGAATCGACCGCGAAGCCGCCACTGTGAGTGCCGCCCCATATCCTCTCGCCGTCGGATGCAAGGCTCGTCACGCGGTCGTCGGGCAGAGGCGAGTTCTCCGTCGTGTAGCGCCGCCACGTCATGTCTGAGCGGCTAAGCACGCTCATGCCCGAATCCGTCCCCACCCATATGGCTCCGTCGAGGCTCGCCACGGCGCGAACCGGCGTTGGGCCAGAGCCATCCGGGTTGACCGGAAGGCGCGTCCACGAGGCCAGGCGGTCGTAGAGGAACAGGCCGCTCGCCGTGCCGAACCACATACCTTCGGGCGACGACGCGATGCAGAGTATCTCTTCTCCCTCCAGGTGATTGAAGGCCGTCACGTCCAAAGCTGTATCGCCCGTGTCGTTCCACATCCTCCTGAGGTCGTCCAAGACGGGGATTCCCCGCTCGACGACGCCGGCCTGACTGGACCCGAACCACAGGTTGCGGCCGTGGAAGGCGTAGGGATCCACGGCGGACACCCTTCCCAGTCTGTCGGGCCGATACGTCGAGGCGGCGAAGGCGGCGATGCGGTTCCAGGTCAGCCATCCGCTACGTCCCGGCCGCAGGTCCTGATCGAAGCCGGAGTAGATGAACAACCCGTGCCCCACGCCCACAACAACGGTGTCCCCCACGGTCATTACATCGTTGGCGTGGCCGGGGATCGCCGCGGGCAGCACATCCCAGGATCTGCCGCCGTCTCGCGTTACATTCAGGAACGCCGTCAGCGAAGGCGGATCGTTGGGCACGGCCTGAACGCAGAGCCGGCTTTCGGCATCTGTCGCCAGTCGGGTAACGCGCGAGGACCAGAGCGTCTCCCGGCCGAACCGCGCCCACGTCTCGCCCAGATCCCGGCTGCGGTAAAGGCCTCTGTCACTGGCAACCCAGACTTCATCGCCGAGGGCGACTATCTGGTGTATGCCGGCGCCTGCCAGGCCGGGCAGGCGGCATGGGCGCCAGTCCTCGCGGTCAGGGTCCCCCTTTATCAGGACGGCCCCTTCCTCGCTGCCATCCAGGCCGGCGACGACGCCGAACACGATTCCTTCGCTCACGAAGACCCTGTACCAGTCCTTTCCGGGCAGAAAGGTCCGCCATTCCTGGGTTCGAGGACGGAGGACGCTAAGTCCCTGATTGGTGGCGGCCCAGACGCTGCCGTCAGCGACAGCGATATCGCGTACGCGCAGCCCATGGAGCCCCTGCACACGGTCGTAACGTCTGTCCTGCTGGCCGCCGTCCGTGGCCGTCCAGACCCCTCCGTCGGTTCCGGCCCAAATGCGATCCTCCTGGGCGGCCAGGCAAAGGATGCGGTTGCTCGGCAGGCCGTCCGCCACAGTAAGCACGCGCCACGTCCTTCCGCTGTCCCGCGACATGGCCAGCCCGCCCGTGGTGCCTGCCCACCATGTGTCGCTTCCGTATTCCACGGTCTTTGCAAGGGCCAGCACGTTGGACCGCACACTGAAGGTGCGCCAGTTCTCTCCGCGCATGCGTCGAAGAAGCCCGCCGTTCGTGGAGATCCAGAGAAAGCCTTCGTCGGCCAGCAGCCGGATGGCCGGGCATCGAAGCCGACCCTGCCGCTCCCAAGTGTCTCCGCCGTCCGAACTGGAGAAAAGACCTTCCCCGGTTCCGAGCCACAAGACCTCTCCCATCTCAGCGATGTCGAATATCTCCTCAACGTTGAGGCCCGACCGGCGGGTGACTTTCTTCCAGGTCTCTCCACCGTCCGTGCTGTAGGCCAGTCCGTGCCGGCTGCAAGCCCACAGCTTCTCGCCGATGAACCTTACGCTGTTGGCTCGTGCAAAGACGGAGCGCGAGAGGCGGACGGCGGTCTCCGACTTGAGCGCCTCCCAGGTTTGGCCGCGATCCAGGCTGCGCAAGACGTCCGGCGCGCCCCCGTAGCGCAGCGGCGCATCGAAGCCGGCCAGCCAGCACGTGCGCACGCCTCGATACGGCGCCACCGTGATCGAGCGCACGCGATCCGGAAACGTGCCCTGCACGCGATTCCAATGAATCCCCGCGTCGGCGGACCTGAACAGGCCGGCGGCGGAGCTGGCCCAGACCTCTCCACTCAAGGCCGCCACGCCCCATATCTCAGGGCCCGGGCCGCCCGCCTTCGGCGTGTGAACGTACCACGTCCTGAGATCCTCGTTCCCGAAGCACAATCCGTTCAGCGTGCCGACCCACAGGCCGTTCCTTCCCCGACAGATGGCGGTTATGGTGTTTCTGCGTATAAGCTCCTCTTCGCTGAGTTCCTCGCCCGTGCGCGACGTTCCGTTCTCATCCTGCCGTCTCCGCCAAGAGTACGGCACGGCGTACGCCAGGTTCACGACATTCCAACTTCTGCCGTTGTCATCGGTCCAGGCCAGCCCTCGATCCGTGCCCACCCACACGCGGCCGGCGGAATCGCGCTCGATGGCCGTGATCACGCTGGACATGAAATCGTCGGCCCCCAGTTCCCCGGCGCGCTTCCACTCGCCCTGAACGCCGAACGCGGCCAGCGCCGTTCCTCCCAGGAGAAAGGCCAAGAGACAAGCCAGTTGGGCAGCGACGGAGAGAAAGGGGAGAGGAGAAAGGAGAGAGGAGAAACATCCCCCCTCCCCTCTCCTCCTTCTCGCTTTTCGCTCTTCGCCAACGTAGAATTCATTCATCATGCAAACCGATCTCAATCACACGGGCCGGGCCTGACAACGCTGCATGATACTGCCGGGCGAGAGCTGTCTTCAACCCCGCGGGACGGCAAAGCGCGAGATCACTGCCTCGGCGGATTTGAGGCCATCCACGGCGGAACTAATGATCCCGCTGGCGTAGCCCGAGCCCTCGCCCGCCGGATAGACGCCGTCCAGGGAGATGGCGGCACGAGTCTCGGCGTGACGCAGGATGCGGACTGGACAGGAGACCCGCGCTTCGGGCGCGACAGCGACGCCTGATTCACCCGTGAACCCAGGTATCCTGTTCTCAAATTCCGGCAGGGCCGCACGGATCGCCGCGGAGACCGAATCGGGGATGACTCGATGCAGCGGCGCCGGCCGCAGGCCGAACGGATACGTGGAGGGCCGAGAAATCGGCCTCACCGTCCCCGATACCAGATCCGCCATATTCTGAGCGGGCGCACGGTAGTCGCCGCCCCCGAGTCGGAACGCCTCAAGTTCCCAGAACCGCTGGAATTCGATCGCGTCTCTGGCAGTGGCAAAATCGCGTGGCTGGACTGTCGCGACCAGCGCCGCGTTGGTGAACTCCCCGTCTCGGGCGCGATTGCTCATGCCGTTTGTGCACACGGTCTTCGGCTGCCCCGTCTTCTCGATCCCCGAGGCGTGGTTGCCCCAGCAGGCCCCGTCGGTCAGAAAGAAACCATCGTCGGGCGTCAGCCAGCTCTCCCGCTTGAACCCCCAGACGTTCGGGCACCGGGTCAGGTCGCGGTCGTGGCGGCCGAACACCCCGTCGACCTTGAACCGCACCCTCGCGCGCCGGCCCTTGAACTTCGGTGTCGGGATGAACTTCATCACGCCCGGGTCCAGCCAGACGCTGTGCGTGAACTTCATCGGGGGGTCGGCGCACAGCATCGCCTGCGGTCGGTGCTTGGGATGG
>SDBU01005671.1_pt1 | contig 14865 bp, 8 predicted proteins | sample 2277071 | NCBI WGS metagenome assembly SDBU01 (sample SAMN10397929, study PRJNA504765) | marine sediment metagenome | isolation source: marine sediment core GS08_GC12, 126 cmbsf | place: Arctic Ocean: Gakkel Ridge, Loki's castle | collected 2008
GCTCCATGCCGATACTCAGGCGGACCGATGCCGACGGTGGCAGCGTGACCGCGAAGAATCTCTCGTCAACCGGCACAACATGGGTTGAATCACCATCCTGATACCGCACCTCTGTGAACTGATGCTCCCCGAAGGCGCCCGCATGAAGGACCACACGCCGCGTTTCGTTGCGACTCAGATTCACGAGCTGGACGCCCGCCCGGTCTGCCTTGATCTCATCCACAAGCGCTCCCACGTCGAGTGGCAGGCCAGGACGCCCACGGTCTTGATCGAAGTAGCGCACGGTGGCGCGCGCGAGGCCGCCGTTGTACTCGGTCTGCGGGCAGCCGTGCATCACCTGTTCGAGGGCCTTGGTGAACACCACGTGCGGCGGCGACGCATTCTGGGCTATCAGGTCCGACACGTCGCGGTCGTCGGAGCAGATGGCCTCGTACGCACTGAGAGCCATCCGGTAGTCGGAGTATAGGATCTGCTCCGGCCAGCCCGGATTCCTGGCGTCGTAGTAGTTGAAGCGGGCCATGTTCTGGTGCCCGTCCTGCACCTGCGAGTTCTTCTCACCCTCGTCCTTGATCTCGTTCCAGTCCCGCTCCACGTCGCCTTCGCGTATCCTCACGAGAAGCTCGTAGTCCTCATGAGACAGCGTGCCGTGGTACAGATGGGCCGGCTCCAGAATGCGCATCGGCTGATAGCTCTCCCATCCGTTGGGTCCGTGGCGCAGCGGAACCAGGACCTGACCGTTCTCCTTGGTAATGGCGTTCTCCAGAAGCATCACCACCTGAGAGCGAATGAAGTCCATGTACCCGGAGTCGCCGCTCAGCAGTTGAGCGCACTCGGCGGCGACCACCATGCCGTGGTACATGATGTTGAAGCCCTGGTAGTGATTCCAGCCGTAGAGGCCGCCCCACCACTGTCCCTGACGCTGCTCGCCGATCTTCCCCGTCGGTCCGACGTTGTCGGGCAGGATGCCGTTGTTCTGGCGGGTGCGCGCCATCCAGACATCCACGTAGTCCAGCACCCACCTCTTGTACTTCTCCTCGCCCGTGCACAGATACGCGTTCGTAACCAGGGCCGTCGCAGCCAGATTGTTGGCCGTGTCGCCGTTCAGAACGATCTTGTTGAACAGGTCCACGATCTCCTGCGCCCGCTTGGGGTCGTCCATCCAGTCCATCTCCAGATGTCTGACAACCGGATGCAGTGTCGCGCGGACCCCCATCGGCTTGACGACCGGTCTGGGGCCGCCCCTGTGCGCGCCATGCAGCCACTCCTGCACATGAGTAAGGTTGGCCTCGCGATACGGCCCCTGGCTGCTTTGCATAGGGGAGCGAAGGACCTTGTGCACGGGGTCCCAGTTGGGCGCCTCCGGGTCCTCGCCTATGAACATGGCGGCGAATCTTCTCGCCCTCCGGACGTTTTCGGAGATCGTTGGATCAGCGAGACCGAAGCTGTAGAAGGCCATGTTGCCCTCGCCCTGGTGGTGCCACTCGGAGCAGAGGCGATTGCCGGGAACCCAGTCCTCCGGCTGGGACAGATTGTAGTATTCGTTATGGATCTGGGGTTTGAACCGCTCGCGGGTATGCTCGATGCGGTCGTCGCGCGACCGGGTAACCGCGTTCCATGCCGCCAACGCCATGTCGAGCATCTTGTCGTCGGCGCCCATGGCGTAGAGGGTCGCCCAGTTGAAGAACGGCTCGTAGAGGTCGTCCAGATCGTCCTTGTAGTAGAGGACGCCCCCGCGCTCTGTATGCTTCTTGAAGGTCATCGCCGCAGCCTCGGTCATCAGGTCGATGAGCCGGCGCTCCAGCAGCGCCCAGGTTGGCGGCGGCGTCAACTCTGTCGCCTCTATGCTGACCAAGCTGGGAATGCGAGTTGCTGTTTCCACTAGACACGCTCCTTTGACGGCGTCTTTCGACTATCGCTCCATGCAGTTGAGTATCACTACCTGGTCGATGATGGCTTCTGACGCTACGAATGCAGTCCAACCTGCTGCCGTATCCCATGTCGTGGTCAAGACAAGAGGTCGGCCCAGATCCGGTTCACGCGCGGCCGTACGTCACGCCCACCTCCAGGTCCCTGAGAACAAGGGGACTGCTCTGCTGAACGGTGCGCCTGATGAGCCTGACTTCGACCTCGTTCTGCCCTTGCCTCAGAGGAGGACAGCTCACGTCGAACTCCAGGGTCCCGCCGGTGTGGGGGACCTCCGCCAGCCGAGACGGAAACTGGGTCCACTCCAGGCGGCTCCAGGCACCGTATGACGCGCTGCATGAACCGGAGGAGAGCAGCTCTCCGTTGATCCTGATCTCGAACTCGTCCTCGGCAGTGAGACCCTCGAACCGCAGCCTCAGAGCACAGCGTCGCAATGCCCCTTCGGCTTGGGCGGACTCCAGGTCGTCGGCGATCCCCAGGCGGAGCTTGGGCCCGCACCCGGACATCGTCTCGGCCAGCGTCACGGGAAGCTGCACAGCCGGGACCGCGTACCGAAAGGCGTAGTCGTGCTGGTCCCTGGGGGCGAGTCTGTCGGTAACGTCCATCTGATAGCGCTTGTCGAGCCGTCTCATGGCAGCGGGATTGGCGATCTCGCCGAGAACGCGGCGCTTCCACTCGGCCGGCTTGCCGAAGTAGTTGAAGAGATAGATGCCCGAGACGCCGGCGCTCCAGAAGCGGCTCGCTATGGCCCTGACGATGCCGTCGTCGATGGCCGGCCTCAGCGACTCGATGCAGCCGTACACCTGGCAGTCTGTGTCTCGCGCCGTCTCGACGAACTCCTCGACCCGCGCCTCGAAGGGGATGAAACCGCCGCCCACGACCACGATATCCACGAGCCCTTCCGCCATCCATTCGGCCACGTCGAGGCCGATTCTGGCCGAGTCCGCCAGGGTGGGGGGCACACGCACGGCAAGGTCCTGGCGACGCCCCCTGGCCTCGCCGATTTCCTGCATCCGCCGGCGCACGCACCTCAACAGGTCGGTCATGAGGTAGCGGTTGCCGTACGCCTCCTCGATCCTGAAGAAGGCAGGATGCCGCATGAAGTCCAGCTCCACACCGTCCACGTCGAAGCTCTCGAACAACTCGGTGATTACGGCGGCCATGTGCGCGCGAACCTCGGGATGGGAGTAGTCGACGCCTCCTCTAATCCCCCGCTCCAGGGTTCCCTCCGGCATCTCCTCGCCCGGGCGTCCGATGAGCAGATCAGGGTGTTCCCTGCGGAACCTGCCCCCGGAGGGCGAGGAAGGGTCTATCTCGTAGTGGCTGTTCATTCTCAGCGAAGGGAAGATGTCGATGCCCGCCTCGTGGCAGAGGTTTGTCAGAGCGGTGAGAGGCCCCTTGTCGGTCTTCATCAGGCGCCGCATGTTCTCGGCTGCTCTTCTGTCCGCTTCGCTCTCGAAGCTCTCATGCCCCGTCCCGAATATCTCCCCTATCTGCGTCTCATAGTGGTAGACCTCGCGGTTGCCGACGCACCAGAACAGGGCGTCCACCGGCGACCCTTCGTAGGTGTCCACCATCTTCTCCTTCAAGTCCCTGACGGTCAGAGGAGCACTGGGCTCGCCCATGATCCAGCCGTCGTCGTTGCATAGGATTCGCCGTTGTTTTCCTGTGCTTCTCATCGTGTCGCCTCCTGGCTGCCGGTGGTCGATGCCGCCGATCGGCGGCCCCGAAGAAGGGCCTGGACGCTCCAAGGACCGTCGGAAGAACCCCCATCCTAAACCTTCCCCCTTTGGGGGAAGGGACCCGAAGATGCGCCTGGGCGCCGGCGACTCTCACGCTCGAGGCTGTCGGCAGCGGCTCGGCGTCTGTTTCCCGGGCGCCGCCGACCAGTTCCATTCGGGGAACTCGGCCAGCACGTCGCGCAGCTCGCGTATCCCTTCCTCCGGTATCTGCATGTGGGGTGGGCGCAGCGTCGGGCCGATCCGCAGGAAGCCCGTCAGGTGAGCGACCATCGAGTCGTAGGCGGCGTCGGCGGCGCTGTACCGAGAGAAGATGGCATCCGTGCGTCTCAGGAACTCGACGAAGCTGGCCGTCAGGCTCATGGCTTCGTCGTATCGCTGCTCCACAATGGAGGCATACAGCCTCAGCATCGTCCCCGGATGGAAGTATATCGCGCTGCTGTAGCTGCCCTTGGCGCCGGCCAGCATGGACGGCAACAGCACACACTCAGGATAGAAATGCACGAGCTCCGGGGTCCGGCGCACCAGGTCCACGATCTCGCCGAAGTCCCAGGAGATGGACTTGGTGCCGATCAGGTTCGGCGCCACCTCCAAGACTCGCAGGTAGTCGTCGGCACCGAATATCCAGTTCTGCTTGGCGGTGTTGTAGTGGACAAGCTTGATGTCCGGGCAGGCTGCGGAAACGTCGCGCCAGAACCCGTATGCTTCTCTCTTGCTCAGCCCGTACCAGGACGGGCAACCAACCTGGACCATCGAGAAGCCCTGATCGTGGCAGAACTGGACCCGCCTTATGACCCCCACAGTGGTGGGCCAGCCGCAAAACACCTGGGCGGGAATGCCTGCGTTGCGCACAGCGTCGCGGAACACCGTCACGATCTCTTTGAACTCGTCGAACTCCACCGACCAGAACTCCCCAGACGGCGACAGGATATACACACCGTGGGCCCCGGCCTCACTGCACCGGCGCACGTTCTCGGCCAGGCTCTCGCCATCGAATCGACCGTCGGGATGCCACGGCGTGGGCAGGCCGGCATAGACGCCTCGCAGTTCCGCTACTGTGTTCATCGCACACATGCCTCCAGTCCGGTCCGACGCATTAGCGGCCCGGGTGTTGCCGCGCCGCGAGAGGCGCCCCGATTAACTCATCGGTAGCCGGCATGACGAGACCCTCCAGCCGTGGCGCCAATTGCACGGCCTGGCTGACATGTGGGCCTCATGGGGCCGTTTCTCGGCGAACCTCATTCACAGACCGTGACGCTCGACTCCCGGGACCTGTAGCACCTGCGCTTGAGACTGCTCTTGCCGCCCTCTATCGCGGTATTCACGTTCTTGGCAACATCCTCAGGCACCCACTGTGTCCATACGTCTTGATTTGCCTTCAGATAGCGCAGCGCGCCCACAGTTGGCGTGACAGCGACGCGCCCCGTCAAGCTGATCTGGCTCTCCAACTCGCTCAGCTTCTCGTCGCCAGGCTTCACTTTCGAGAGGAACTCCACGACCTCTGGCGCTCTCTCCTTCAGGCTGGGGTTGACGACAATGCGAAGGTCTGGATTCCCCTCGAACAGCGAGCCGACATCTTTGATAGCTCCGGATTCGATACCTGCCGCATACCAGTCTGACAGATCGGACCGGGGCAGCGCCAGAATCGCGTCCGTCTGGCCTTGGACCAATGCCTCTTGGTATTCTTCGGGGGTCATGTCCACCAACGTCACGTTGAAGAGGTAGCCGTGAGCGATTATGTATCCGGCGAGGTTGTTACAGAGTGAGATGCCCTTCACCTGCCAGTTGACCAGCTTGATCTCCCCCTTGCTCGGGATATTCTCCAGCATGGTGCCGGCATCATACTCCTCAGGATTGGGGGTCGGCGTGCTCTCAACGACGGATGTTTCGGATTCCTTCGCCCGTTGGCGTTGCCCGAACTCGAAGGGGTCGGAGCGGGTTGGGGTGCAAGCGAGACCAAGGAGCATGGCAACCAAGGCAGTTGCCCATAGCCTGTGCAGCAGTCTTGAGCCTGATGTCGTTCTCACGGGCGCCTCCCGTGCTGGGATGCAGCACTCATTCACCGAGATGCCCCGGGTACGAATACCTGCGGCTGAGATCGCAATGAATCGGTGTCAGACCAAACGTTAGCACCACACTCCGGCCCGGTCAACTCCCATCCCACGCCTCGAACCCACTGGCTCGCCTCGTTCTCAGCCCGATATTGCGCGCGACAGCGTGTGTACTGATGGGTCGGCTCAGGCACCCCGCTTGTGGGGCGAAGGCTGTCCCTTGGGCCACATCGACTAGGCCCTGGCGCTGACGGACTTGCAGCCCTCTTCTTTCCGCCCCTTCCCTGGCGTGGTATCCTTTCCCCTGTGGAAAGGGCCTCCAACGAAAGCTCCACCCCTGGGTGGAGGAATGTCAACCTGACGGGGAAAGCAGGAAAGGAAGAGAGACTGCCTGTCTGAAAGCGTAGGCATGGTTATGGAGCATATGTGCCAGGCTAGTACATATAGGGAGGAAACCGAAAAAGGGTGTACGAAGCGCAACGGTTGCCGCTGCTACAGACAGCGGTCACCGCTGTTTCCTTCAAGGCAGGACACCTGTATCCCAGGTGAAGGCGTGCCTGGGGATCTGGAGGCACAGAGTGGAACGCCGTCGTCACGGAGTGACCCCTGGCGTGAGGAGCTAAGAAGTATGGAGACCATTTCAGCAGAGAAGCCGGAGCTCTTGTCTATGGCCTTGGTGGAGTTTGTGTCATGACTCAGCAGCAATTGGTTCCAAGCAGCTACAACAACCGGTCCCTTTTCAGTGATTTCTACCTCGATGAATTGGTAGCAGAAGACCCACACTGGCAGCGGATGGCTGGCGAGGCTTGGGAACTCCGCCAAAAGGTAGCTAACATCCTTGAGGAAGCCCTACCTGGGCTCTCTGAAGATACACCAGAGGCCGAAGTTGAGCGTCGGCTTATCCGCCCGGTGCTCACAGTTCTAGGCCACCATTTCTACGTGCAGAAGAACGTGCGTACCCCAGAAGGGCAGAAGTACCCCGACTACGCCTTGTTCCCTAGCGAAAAAGATCGCGTCCGAGCCGAGAGTCAGAAGGACAAGGATGCGTTCTACAAAGGCTCCATAGCGGTCGGAGAGGCGAAGCGATGGGACCGACCTCTGGACAGGCGCATCAAGGGCCCAGGCGACCCTTTCACGAACCACAATCCGTCGTATCAGATTGACTTCTACCTTCGATCGGCAGACAAACGCTGGGGCATCTTGACTAACGGCAGGCTCTGGCGGTTGTACCAGCGCGACCTGAGCTACCGCCTGGATGTCTACTACGAGGTGAATCTGGCTGAGCTGGTCAAGGCGGACGACCAGGCTTTCCTTTACTTTGCTGCCTTCTTCTGCCGCGATGCCTTCGTGGCCGACGCTACCGGCGAGCTATTCCTGGACCGGGCCTACGGCAAGAGCACCGAGTACGCTGCCAGCCTGGGCGACGAGCTAAGGAAAAACGTTTACGAGGCCCTGCGTCTACTCACTGAGGGACTGCTGGAACTACCAGACAATAGTATGGGACCAGCCGACCTTGAATTGATACGAGAGAACGCCTTCACAACTATCTATCGCCTTCTGTTCATTCTTTATGCCGAGAGCCCGCGCAAAGGCGAGTTCCTCCTGCCCATGGATAATCCCACATACAGAGATAGTTATAGCCTACGGTCCCTAGTACGGGACATTGTGGACCGACTGGATGCCAGTGCGGGCCTAAGCCCCACGCAGACGCAATTCTGGTCCCGTCTGCTGGATCTCTTCCGTCTCGTCAACAATGGGGACGCGTATTTGCGTGTCCCCGCCTATGATGGTGGCCTATTTGATGACTCCAAGCACCCCTTCCTCACGGACAAGCGCGTTGGCGACTCGTACTTGGCTAGGGCCATTGACAAGCTGGCACGCGTTGAGAACGTGCCCGGACGCACCGGTTCGAGGTTTGTCACCTACTCGGACCTGGGGGTGAGGGAATTAGGCTCCATATACGAAGGCCTCCTTGAACACCAACCTCGAATTGCCCAAGAACCCATGGTGGTGATCAAGGATGGCAAGCGGGACCGAGTAGTCCCGGAGCGGGAAGCTCCTTCCAAGAAGACCCTGACTCAATATGACGTGGGCCAAGTCTACCTTACCTTGCACCGGGGCGAGCGCAAGGCTACGGGCTCATACTACACACCAGGTTACATCGTGACATACATCGTCCGAAACACTCTGGGCTCTTTGATCGATGAGATGCGGCAAACGGGCAAAGACCTACTCGATGAGACGGAAGGAATCCTGAGTCTGAAAATCCTGGACCCGGCCATGGGATCTGGACACTTCCTGGTGGAAGCCACCGATTTCTTGGCACGGGCTCTAGTAGAGGCCTTGGCTGGCGACTCCAGAGAGATGGATGAGGACGATATCCGATGGGCCAGACGCGAGATTGTGGAAAGGTGCATCTACGGCGTGGACGTTAACCCCCTGGCAGTGGAACTGGCCAAGTTGTCCCTCTGGCTTCATACCGTCTCTGGGGACAAGCCGCTCAACTTCATTGATCATCATCTGCGCTGCGGCAATTCCCTCATAGGTGCGTGGATGGCAGATCTTGGTGTCTTGCCGGACCCGAAGCAGAAACCTAGGACCAAGACGGCTGGGACAACCCTGGCTGGTCATCGCTTCTCGTCGTCTGTTGCCGCCGCTGTCAACAGCTTCTATCAGATAATGCAAGCGCCTTCCGAGACCATAGAGGACATCCATCGTAAGGAGAGTGCCTACGAGACGGCCCGTTACGCTCTTCGCCGTGTCGAGGACATCGCTGAAGTGTGGACTTCGGTCTACTTCGGTAACCAGTTCAACGACAAGGACGGCTATGAGCGATTACTCCAGCTTGCGGAATCTGGGGAGGGTGATTGGCCCAAGGCTGAGGAGTTACCCTGGCTGGGCAAAGCCGGAGATCTGGCCGAGTTAAAGCGATTCTTTCACTGGGAACTGCAGTTCCCCGAGGTGTATTTTGACAGGAACGGCCAACCACTGCGAGAACCTGGATTCAATGCCGTCGTTGGCAATCCACCCTACGTGAACGCGATGGAGTTGAACCGAATACTGTCTCCATACGAGAAACCGTTTTGGAAGACTCGGTTCGCATCCGCTTCGGGTGCCTACGACGTATGTTTGCTCTTCTTCGAATTAGGGTTACAACTCGTGACAACCGACGGACGGGTTGGCCTGATTACGCCCAACAAGTTCTTGTCAGCACCGTATGCATTGGCCTTCAGAGACTTTGTTTCTTCGAGTCACGAGATGGTTCATGTAGCCGATTGGTCACGGGTCCGCGTGTTCGAGGACCCCTCTGTGTATCCCGTCGTATCAATCATTCGTCGCCGGAACACCGCGCCGCTGCCGTATCAGATAGAGATCACGAGAGCTACAGTCCAAGGCGGCGGCGTCAAGTTCACTAAGACCATGCACGAGAGCAGCAGTCTGACGACGCTACCTGATCACCTGTGGGGATTCTTGCTGTCGTCGGACCTCGGTTGGTCACACAGATAAGCTCTAACTCGGTGGCACTGAAGGACATCGCAACCGTGCAAGCCACTAGTACCGCGGCGGAGTCTGACGAATTCACCGCCGCGATCAATGAAGGCAAGCGGACTCAAACGTGCATGAAACTCATTAACACGGGGCTCATAGACAGATTCGAGACGACCTGGGGCTTGCAGAAGCTAGATCACAAAGGGCACAGCTACTCGAAACCACACTTGGATGTCAGCGATGAAGCCGTGCCCCGGAGTCGGCGCCAGCTATACACCTCTGCCAAGATTGTCTTTGCCAAGATCGCTTTGGGCATAGAGGCATTCTTGGATGAGGGAGGGCTGTATGCATCAATCAATACCAATTGTGTGCATGAAAGTAGTCTGTCTCTGGCGTTCCTGTGCGCCGTTTTGAACTCGAAGCTCCTCGACTTCATATACCAAGAGTATTTCGGCGCGCTGCGTATGAGTGCGGGGTATTTCCAATTCCAAGCGCCTCAGCTGTCCGTATTGCCTATTGCGCCAATCAGTTTGGGCAAATCCCAAACAAGACGGCGGGAGACACTAGCTGAAATCACGCATCGCTATGAGAACGGACTGGGCGGGGCTGGCTTTTCGATCGTACTTGAGGCGGTGGACCAGTGTTTGCCCAAAAAGCAAGATGGATCCAGAGGTGCAGAGCCACGGCAGTCGGACGTTGTGCACGACCTCTTGGCCTTCCTGGCAGAGGAGATGACCCGCCTTCACACTGAGAAGCAGATGGAGGTCAAGAGCTTCCTCACCTGGCTTGAGGACTATCTGGGACTTCCCCTGGAACACCTGAGGAATAAGACCCGGATCAAGGACTACTGGAACCCGGACGCGCTGTGGGAAGGCTTCAGAGATGCCCTAATGCAGAACAAGAGGCGCATCACCAAGGTCAAGCTCCCAGGATACCAGGCCGAGCAGCCCATCCGGGAAGGTTTCGAGGCGTCGCGATCCAGACTCCAGCGCATCCTAGAGCGCATCCAAGGCGCCGACTGGCTCATCGACCAGATTGTATATAAGCTCTACGGCCTAACAGAGAAGGAGATTGCCATCGTGGAGAGGCGAGCTCAGAGGCGCCACAACGGGACCCACTCGCCACAGGCAGGCAGCACGGCTTCGCAGGTATGGCTTCCAGGGCAGCTTTGTGGCAAGCTTGTGTTGCCGTAGGCTCGGGGCCTTTCGCCATCGTGGCATCTGCGCCGGGGCTGTCTCTCCAAGCTGGGGAGCCAACTACGGCGTGGATGAGGAGTGGGAGCGCCATTGTAGTGTCAGGGATTGCCGAGGCAGGGATGTCGAACGCTCCCGGGACTGAGGGCTAGAATGAGAGTCGTGATTGTTGACGATTACCCGGTGGTGCGTGAAGAGATCCGCAGGATCCTGGACAATGAGCCTGACATCCAGGTGGTCGGGGAGGCGGCAACGGGGGAGGAGGCTCTTGAAGTCGTACAAGAAACGGGTCCCTCGGTCTTGATCTTGGACCTCGGATTGCCGGACATGCCGGGGATCAAGGCAGCGCGCCTGTTGCGACAGCGATGGCCGGAACTGAGGATTCTGGTCCTTAGCGGCCACGACGTTGCCCAATACGGACGAGCGTTCGCTCGAATGGGCATCCAAGGATACCTGTCCAAGGACGCTTCTCAGGAGACGCTTGTGGAAGCGCTGCGCAAGATTGACGCTGGTGGTGTGGTCCTTCCCGCTTCCACATCGCGCTTGAAACGGTCCTGACTCGTGCCACGTCGCCCCTTGCCGAGCCCGTCCGGTTCTCCGCCAGGCCAGCGGCTGATCGCTTCTACGCGCCGTACTGTCGACCCGGCGCCCGTTGACGTCACAGAAGGCGCGGGGCATCGAAACGAAGGAGATGGAACATGGAGGCTTCATCGGGGACCGAGGCACTACGGCAGACGGCTCTCAAGCACCTGTGGATGCACAACCGCGACTGGGTCCAGATGGCGGAAGAGGGCGACCCTCTCGTGATCGTCGGGGGCAAGGGGGTCAGGGTCACCGACTCAGACGGGAGGTCATGGATCGACGTAAACGGGGGGTATATGTCCGTGAACGTCGGGTATGGCCGAAAGGAGATAGCCGAGGCTGCCTACGAGCAGATGCTCAAGGTTCCCTACTTCCCCCAGGGGACCGCTGCCCCACCGACTGTCAGGCTCGCAGAGAAGCTTGCTGAGATAGCCCCAGGAACACTATCGAGGGTATTCCCGGTCAGCGGCGGATCGGAGGCCAATGAGACCGCGTTGAAGATTGTCAGGGCATACCATAGCCGGAGGGGCGAGGCGGGCCGATACAAGGTGATTAGCCGCAAGGGGTCGTACCACGGGGCGATCGGGGCAGTCCTCTGGCTAGGCTCTGCCGCTGTGGCGCCCCGTGCGGAGTACGAGCCCGCTTACCCAGGCATGGTGTATGCGCCCCAGCCCAATCCATATAGGTGCGAGTTGGGCGGGCACAGCCCCTCTGAGTGTGCCGTCCGGTGTGCTCAGGCCATCGAAGACCTCATCCTCTTCCATGACCCGCGCACCGTGGCAGCGGTGATAGCCGAGCCTGTCTCCGTGCCGCAAGGCGCCATCGTGCCCGGCGACGAGTACTGGCCGATGCTGCGTGAGATCTGCGACAGATACGGCGTCCTGCTTATCGACGACGAGGTCATCTGCGGCTTTGGGCGCACGGGCAAGATGTTCGCGATTGAGCATTGGGGTGTCGTCCCCGACATCATGACGGTCGCCAAGGGCATCGTCAGCAGCTACCTCCCGCTGGGCGCCACCATCGTTAGGGAGGAGATCGCGGACCGCTTCGCGGGCAAAGACAACATCTTCCGCCACGTGCTAACGTACGCCGGCCATCCTGTCTCTGCCGCCGCCTCCCTCAAGAACATCGAGATCATTGAGAACGAGGGTCTCGTCGAGAACTCGGCCATCGTGGGCGCCTATCTCAAGGAACAGCTCCAGGAGCTCACGGACGAGCACCCCATCGTTGGCGATGTAAGGGGGCTTGGCCTGCTGGTGGCGATGGAGTTGGTCAGCGACCGAGAAGCAAAGACCAGATTCTCACCTGATCTCATGATCGCGGACCGACTGAACGAGAAATTCAGGAGGCACGGCCTCATCTTCCGCGTGGGCGGCGAGATACTGAACATCGGGCCTCCCCTGTGCATCACCCGTGGCGAGGTGGACGAGATCGTTCATGCCATCGACCTCTCGCTAGGTGAGCTGGAGGACGAGTTGGGCCTGTCTACGACGGGTTGACGACTCGGTTCTCTAGACCTTCAGGCAATGTCTCGGGGTAGGGGCGAACCTGTGTGTTCCCCCAATCGTGGCGCCGACGAGTCGGCGCCTCTGAAAGTCACGATTCCCTCTCTGAGCATCTATAGACTGTGTTCGTGATTGCGAGCAAGTCGAAGGAGTGGACGGAATTCGGGAGGCAGCATGATCAGATGGGCGCTGTCACCATGATGACTGCCCAGCACTGGGGTCGCTGTCACCACTGTGGAAGTAGCACTACGTGCAGATGGGGGAGCTATGCGCGGCGTCCGTGGTTCTTGGGGGGTCGCAAGAGAGGGCGGGTGCAGCGGCGCCGGTCATCAGTGTGCCGTCAGTGCAGCTGGAATTGGCTCTCGCGGTCTTTCTGAACGCCCCAGAGCGCAATACAATGAAAGCGAAGGAAACGGCACACTAGAGATACGACGGAGGTGCAATGACTACGACGCTTCGGACCCCACCTGTGTTTGAGCGCCTGGGAGTGAAGGCGGTGATAAACGGGTGGGGCTGGGTAAGTATGGCTGGCGGGAGCATCATGGCCCCTGAGGTGTTGCAGGCCATGGTCGAGTCGGCCCACTGCTACGTGAACATGCACGAACTCAACCTGAGGGCAGGAGAGGTGATCGCCCACCACACAGGTGCTGAGGCAGGACTCATTACGGCCAGCGCCGCCGCAGGGATGTTGTTGCAGGCCGCAGCTTGCATGACCGGCGCCGACCCGGCCCGGATTGCCCAGCTCCCTGATACCACGGGCATGAAGGACGAGATGGTGATTCACCGGACCCATCGGATGGGGTACGACCAGGCGTACAGGACGGCCGGCGCGCAACTGGTGGAGTTCGGCACGCTTGGCGCCGCGCACCCCTGGCAAATGCAGGCGGCCATGAACGAGAACACGGCCGCCGCAGTCTACATAGCGCGGTCCTGGCGACACGGAGACCTCTTGCTGCCTGAGGTCGCGGAGATTGCCCACGGCCGAGGCGTGCCGGTGATCGTGGATGCCTCTGGCACGATAGCAACGCCGCACAACCTGACAAGCTACATCTCCGAGGGCGCCGACATGGTTACCTATAGCGGCGGCAAGGAACTGGAGGGGCCTCAGTCCACCGGCATCCTCTGTGGCCGGAAGGACCTTATCGAGGCCGCCACACTCAACATGTCTCCCAATGCCGGCGTCGGCAGGCCTTCCAAGGTGAGTAAGGAAGAGATAGTCGGACTGATTGCTGCCCTGGAGCGTTATCTGCATCTAGACCACGAGGCTCGATGGAGGAGGTGGCAGGCCATGTCCCAGGTCATCGTGGACGCGCTCCACGGAATCCCTGGTCTCACCGTGTGCGTGGAGGAGGAGGGACCCGTACGCCAGGGCCCGCAGGCCGTGATCTATTTTGAGACGACCTGGGCCGGGCCTTTCGCACTGCAAGTACAGGAAGCTCTGACCCAGGGAGACCCGCCGATCTACATCGGCGACGGTGGATACAGGGGTGAGTTGTGGATCGCCGCCGTCACGTTGCAGGAAGGCGAGGAGTACATCGTGGCGCGGAGGCTGAGAGAAGAGCTGACCAGGTGAGTGCCAAAGGAGATCCCGATCTACAGGTCCTTCCATAGACAACTGAACTCTGGGACGTACATGGAACTCAAGAACCGTTCGTCCTGAGCTCGTCGAAGGACGAGTTGCAGGATCTCGCCGCATTGGCGGGTTATGCACGGCTCAGTAGGCCGCGGCAGCAGGATCAGGATACGCGCGGAGCCGAGGGCTGAGACGCTGCGTGCAGCGCCTTCGCCGATAGAACAGCACAGCCTGGATGTGCGGTGGACGCGCACCGGGACGCGCCTCTCACGAGATTGCGGCGCGCTCGACTCGCGGGCCGCCTGCCCCGGTCAGATCGGGGCCTGAAGAACGCTCTCGGGCGAAGGGGCTCACCGTTGTGGGTAAGTCTAGGAGAAGCGTCTGCTACATTGGCACACAGCCCCACCCCGTCACTGCTATGGGAACAGGCTTCCCTATGTCCCTTCTCCCTCTGGGAGAAGGCTAGGATGAGGGCCAACAAGAGCCCTCTGTGATTTTCATTCATAAAGGCGCCGGGCGCCTGCATGGACGATTGCTATGAAGACCGATCGCAATCGCCCTTGTAGAGACGCCCCGCTGGGGCGTCTCCTGTACACCAGGCAGCGTTTTCATTCCCTTGGGGCGTCCCGCGCAACGGGACATGGACGATTGGCATGAAAACAGGTCGGACGGGCTCCGTAGAGACGCCCCGCTGGGGCGTCTCCTTCGCTTCTATAGACGTTCAGGTAATGTTTCGGGGTAGGGGCGAACCTGTGTGTTCGCCCAATCGCGGCGCCGACGAGTCGGGGCCTATGCAAATCACGGTTCTTT
>SDBU01005672.1_pt1 | contig 14863 bp, 11 predicted proteins | sample 2277071 | NCBI WGS metagenome assembly SDBU01 (sample SAMN10397929, study PRJNA504765) | marine sediment metagenome | isolation source: marine sediment core GS08_GC12, 126 cmbsf | place: Arctic Ocean: Gakkel Ridge, Loki's castle | collected 2008
AAAGAACTCAAAGGTCAGGATAAGATAATCGTGAATTATTTTCTTCTTCTGACTTTTGTATTCCTGTATAGTTATAAATTATTTATAATAAATTAGTAACAAAGATTATTGGTGATATAATTTGGCTGAAAAGAAAAGAAATTTAATAACGTTGGAATGTACAATTTGTAAGCATAGGAATTATACTACTACAAAAAACAAGAAATTACATTCCGGAAGGGTAGAATATAAAAAATATTGCAGAGAATGCCAAAAGCATACTTTACATAAAGAAACAAGATAATTAAGACAGGTCTGTAGCTCTAACGGTTAGAGCACCGGACTCCAAATCCGGGTGATGGGGGTTCGAATCCCTCCAGACCTGCTATTTAAATTGGGAATTAAAAATTATGTTTAATAGGACACGCAATTATTTAGCAAATGTATTACAGGAACTCAAAAAAGTTAGTTGGCCCTCGAGGGAAGAATTAATCGGATCAACTTATGTAGTAATAATTATTTCGGGAATTTTAGCTGTCTATATATTTACCTTAGATACCATTTTGTCAAATATATTAAAATTACTATTAAAATAAAAGGCATATAAATAATGGATTTTAAATGGTTAACTTTACATGTCTATTCAGGTCAGGAACATAAAGTCAAATCTAATCTTGAAATTGAGATTAAGAGAGTAGGACTTGAAGATAAAATTTCTGAGATATTAGTACCTGATGAAGATATTGTGGAGATGAAAGCAGGTAAAAAAAAGGTTAAGAAGAAGCCTTTTTATCCCGGATATATTCTTGTTAAAATGGTTCTTGACAAAGAGACTCAGCATTTTATTCAGAATTTTCAGGGAATAATAAATATTTTAAGTGTAAAAAATAAACCGCTTGAGATACAGGATTTTGAGATTAATAGGATTAAGAAGCAGATATCTGATAGTGAAGAGAAAGAAAAGGTAATGATGCCTTTTAATATTGGAGATGCAATAAAAGTAATAGACGGACCATTTGATGATTTTTCAGGATATGTAGAAGAGATAAATACAGAGAGGAATAAGGTAAAGGTAATGGTGAGTATATTCGGAAGGGCAACTCCGGTTGAACTTGATTTCCTTCAGGTGAAAATTGAAAAATAAGGAATTTTAAAATGGCTAAAAAAATAATAGGAACTGTAAAATTACAAATACCGGCAGGTGCTGCAAATCCTTCGCCGCCTGTTGGGCCTGCACTTGGTCAGCATGGTGTAAATATTATGGATTTTTGCAAGTCATTCAACGCAAGAACACAGGATAAGCAAGGTTATATTATACCAGTAATAATAACAATATATTTTGATAAGACTTTTTCATTTATAACCAAAACTCCTCCTGCAGCCGAACTTATAAAAAAAGAAATGGGGATTGAAAAAGGTTCCGGAGAACCGAATAAAAATAAGGTTGGAAATATCTCAAAGGAAAAGGTAAGCGAGATTGCGAAAATGAAAATGATCGACCTGAACACCGATAATATTGAAAGTGCAATCAGGATAATTGAAGGAACTGCAAGAAGTATGGGTGTGATTGTTAAATAAAAAATATTGAAGGTTAATAATGAAAAGAAGTAAACGATACAATGATTTAGCAAAATCAATTGATAAAGATAAGAAATACATTCTGGAAGAAGGTATTGACAAGTTGAGAGAATCTCAAGCTGGAAAGTTTGACGAATCTGTAGAGATGGCTGTTAATTTAGGTATTGATCCCAAACATTCAGACCAACTTGTCAGGGGAACTGTGTCTCTGCCTTATGGTACAGGGAAAAATGTAAGAGTCCTTGTTTTAAATAAGGGGGATAAAGACGAAGAAGCAAAAGCTGCCGGTGCTGATTATGTAGGTTTTGAAGATTATATAAAAAAGATTCAGGAAGGATGGCTTGATTTTGACGTTATAATTGCAACTCCCGATGTAATGAGTTTTGTTGGTAAACTTGGAAAGATTCTGGGAAGGAGAGGATTAATGCCGAATCCCAAAGCTGGTACAGTCACTAAGGAAATAGGAAAAACAGTTAAAGAAGTAAAAGCAGGTAAAATTGAATTCAGAGTGGATAAATATGGAATTTTACACACTTCTGTTGGAAAATTGTCATTTGATAAGGAAAAATTGATTGAAAATATTCTCTCTTTTATATCGGCAGTGCTTAAACTTAAACCTGCGGCTGCAAAAGGTCAATATATAAAGAAGATTTCAGTTTCTAGAACAATGGGACCCGGAATTAAAATTGACCATTTGGATGTATTGGCACAATTAAAATGAAAGTTTAAAAGTAAAATAAATTGACAGAAATTTTAATTATTTACAATTGAAGAGGAAATGTAAGGTGAGACCAGAAAAGGAAAAAGCAATTACTAATATAAAAGAAAATTTTTTAAAGGCAAAAGGGGTATATTTAGTTGATTTTACCGGTATGAATACGGAAATAGTAAATGAATTGAGAACCAAGTTTCGCAGTTCTGATGTCGAATACAAAGTTGTTAAGAATACTTTAACAAAGATAGCTGTTAAGGATTTGCCATTTAAGTTTGATGAAAAGTTCTTTAAGCTTCCCACTGCCATTGCCTTCAGTTATGATGAACCTTTCACTCCCATAAGGATACTTGATGAATTTATTAAAAAATATGACAAACCCAGAATAAAATGTTCTGTAATAGAAGAAAAGATATATGATGAAAAGGATACTATAAAGTTTTCCAAAATACCTTCTAAAGAAGTATTGCTTGGGCGAATGCTGGGAGGATTTAATTCTCCAATAACGGGTTTTGTCGGAGTTTTAAGTGGGGTTCTTAGGAATTTAGCATCTGTGTTAAATTCAATCAAAGATGAAAAAGAGGATAATTAAAAATATTACTAAGAATTTAATAAATTTAGAAATGGAGGAAAATTAAATGTCTGAAAAGAAAGTAGCTGCTGAGGTTGAAGAAAAGACTGCTAAAAAATCAGCTAAAGAGGGTGGCAATAGTCCGGTAGATTCAATAATTGAAGCTGTTGAAAAATTAACAGTATTAGAGTTGGTAGACCTTGTAAAAACTTTAGAAGATAAGTTTGGTGTATCTGCAGCTGCACCGGTTATGGTTTCTGCTCCACAGGCTGTCAGTGCCGGAGGAGAGGCACAAGCTGAAGAGGAACAAACTGAATTTACTGTCGTTTTGACCGGATATGGAGAAAAGAAAATTCAGGTTATTAAGGTAATAAGAGAAATTACCAGTCTTGGTTTGAAAGAAGCAAAAGAACTTGTTGATAAGGCACCTAATAATGTAAAAGAAGGAATAGTTAAAGAAGATGCAGAGAATATAAAGAAAAAGATTGAGGAAGTCGGTGGTACTGTAGAAATAAAGTAGTATATGATTATTAGGTATTAAAAGTTCTTAATATAGTAAAACAAAGTTTTATAAAATTTTAATTAGGAAAAGGGGTAAGATTTGGAAAATAATAAAAATGAACGATATTCGTTTTCCAAGATTCCTAGTGTTCTTGATATGCCTGATTTACTGGATGTGCAGCTTCAGTCATACAGAAATTTTCTCCAACAGGACATTTCACCTGATAAGAGAGAAGATAAAGGATTACAGGCAGTTTTTAAATCAATATTCCCTATTGTTGATACCAGAGAGAATTTTATCTTAGAATTTGTTGAATATCATATAGATTTAGCAAAATATAGTGTTGTCGAGTGCCAGGAAAGGGGAGTAACATATTCGGTCCCGTTAAAGGCAAAATTGAGGTTGTCGAGAAAAGATGAAGAGAGCGGTTCTAAAGGATTTATAAATACTATTGAACAAGACGTTTATCTGGGTAATCTTCCATATATGACTGAGCGAGGCACATTTATTATTAATGGTGCTGAGAGGGTAATTGTAAATCAGCTTCACAGATCACCGGGAGTATTTTTTGATTCTACACAGCATCCGAATGGTACACAAATATATTCCGGTAGAATCATACCTTTAAGAGGCTCTTGGGTGGAGTTTACTACGGACATAAATGATATCATGTATGTTTATATCGACCGTCGAAAGAAATTTTATGTTACTACTCTTTTGCGTGCAATCGGTATTTCTTCCGATTTGGAAATTTTGAACCTTTTTAACTTAATCGAAGAGGTTAACTTAAAATCAAAGAAAGTTGAAAAATACTACAATCGGAAGATTGTTGAAGAGATTGCCAATTTAAAAACCGGTGAAATTATTACGGAGAAAGAAACCGATTTAACTCCGGAAATCAGAAAAGCATTGCTTAAAGAAGGAATTAATACTGTAAAGGTTATGAAGTCTTTATCTGCGACAAGCTCGATGAATATAATTTTAAACACGATCCAGAAAGACTCATCAAAATCTACTGAACAAGCCCTCGAAATTATGTATCGCCAGTTGAGGTCGGGAGAGGCTCCTGATATGGAAACAGCAAAAAATCTTGTAGATAAATTATTTTTTAATCCTAAAAAATATGATTTGGGCAAGGTTGGTAGATATAGGCTGAACAAAAAATTAAATCTTAATATTGATTTGTCATTAACTGTACTTACTCATCAGGATATAGTAGCCATTATTAAATATTTATTAGAATTAAAAGCCGGTAAGAAAGATACCGATGATATTGATCATTTAGGAAACAGAAGAGTTAAGACAGTAGGAGAACAACTCGCTGCACAGTTTAGTGTAGGATTAGCAAGAATGGCTCGAACAATAAAAGAAAGAATGAATTTGCGCGATAGTGAAGCTCTTACTCCACAAGATCTGATTAATGCCCGGACTATTTCATCGGTGATAAATACATTTTTTGGTACAAGTCAGCTTTCACAATTTATGGACCAGACGAATCCTCTTTCTGAATTAACCCATAAAAGAAGATTAAGCGCACTCGGACCGGGAGGCTTGACAAGAGAAAGAGCAGGATTTGAAGTTAGGGACGTTCATTATACACATTATGGGAGATTATGTCCAATAGAAACTCCGGAAGGTCCTAATATTGGATTAATTTCATCTATGTGTATTTATGCAAGAGTGAACGAACTTGGTTTTATAGAGACTCCTTACCGCAAGAGACATAAAAATAAGGTTACTAGTGAAATAGTTTATCTTACAGCGGATGATGAGGATAACTATGTTATAGCACAGGCAAATGCTCCTTTAAGTCCTGATGGTAAGTTTATTAAAGACCGAGTTAAATCCAGAATGAAGGGAGATTTTCCTGTAATTGCTCCTGAAAGCATCGATTATATGGATGTTGCTCCTTGTCAGATAACTAGTGCTGCTGCTGCACTGATACCGTTTCTCGAACATGATGATGCCAACAGAGCTTTGATGGGTTCAAACATGCAGCGTCAGGCAGTTCCTCTTTTAAATCCTGAAAAACCTTATGTAGGAACCGGACTGGAAAAGAAAGTAGCAAGAGATTCAAGAATAATGATTATTTCAAAAACCAAAGGTAAGGTTGTAAAAGTCTCTGCTACTGAGATTGTAATTGAAAATGATATGGATAAATCAGATGATGGAAAAAACTTGACAAGTTTCGACGATTCTACATATTCATATTACAATTTAACAAAGTTTTTTAGGACGAATCAAGACACCTGTATTAATCAAAGACCTATCATAAAGGTTGGTGATAATGTTGAGATTGGAGACGTCCTTGCCGATGGAAGCGCTACTGATAAAGGAGAGCTTGCGCTTGGAAGGAATATTCTTGTTGCCTTTATGCCATGGAAGGGATACAACTTTGAAGATGCTATTGTTATAAGTGAAAGAGTACTTAAAGATGATTTATTCACTTCAGTACATATTGAAGAATATGAGCTACGAGTACGTGACACTAAAAGGGGAGAAGAGGTCCTTACAAAAGAAATACCCAATGTTAGTGAAGAGGCTACTAAAGACCTTGAAGAAAATGGGATTATTAGAGTGGGAGCTGAGGTTAATGCAGGAGATATAATAGTAGGCAAGGTTACTCCAAAAGGTGAAACTGATCCTAGTCCCGAAGAAAAGCTGTTGAAGGCGATATTTGGCGATAAGGCGGGTGATGTCAAAGATGCTTCTTTAAAAACGCCTCCCGGTATGAAGGGAATTGTTGTTGATACAAAATTATTCTCCAGAAAAAATAAAGATTCTGCTACTAAAAAAGAGGATAAGAAAAAACTTGATAAGATTGATAGGGAATATAAGAAAGAAATTAAAGCGCTAAAGGAATTAAGAGATAAAAAACTTTCAGATTTGATTTTAAATAAGAAAGCGAATGAAATTAGAAATGCCGTGCTAAATAAAAAGCTGATTAAAACCGGAACCAAACTAAAAGTTGAAATTTTAAAGGAAATTGATTTTTCCGAAGTTGACACTGATACTGAATGGACAAATAATTCAGAAACAAATAAATTAGTAAGAAGTTTATATAAAGAATATAATAAGAAACTGAGTGGGTTGGAAGAAGAGAATAAAAAGAAGAAATATAAAATAATGGTCGGTGATGAGCTTCCTCCCGGTATAGTTCAGCTTGCAAAGGTTTATATAGCGAAAAAGAAGATACTTTCTGTTGGTGATAAAATGGCAGGGAGGCATGGTAATAAAGGCGTTATTGCAAAGATTGTACCTGAAGAGGATATGCCTTATTTACCCGATGGAAGAGTGATTGATATTGTTCTGAATCCACTGGGAGTTCCCTCTCGAATGAATTTAGGACAGATATTTGAAACTGCACTTGGTTTGGCTGCGAATAAATTAGGGATTTTTTATTCAACTCCGGTTTTTGACGGTGCTTCGATTGATGAGGTCAAAGAAGAACTCAGTAAATCGGGATTTTCCAAGGATGGAAAAACGATTTTGTATGACGGGCAGGCGGGTGAGGCGTTTGACCAAAAGGTTTCGATTGGATATATATATATGATGAAACTTTCACATCTTGCAGATGATAAGATACACGCAAGATCAATAGGACCTTATTCATTAATAACGCAACAACCGCTTGGAGGGAAGGCACAATTTGGCGGGCAGAGATTTGGAGAAATGGAAGTATGGGCATTAGAAGCTTATGGAGCTGCACATACACTTCAGGAAATCTTAACTGTTAAATCTGATGACGTAAATGGCAGAGCAAAAGTATATGAAGCCCTTGTAAAGGGTGAGAATTTACCCGAAGCAGGAATTCCGGAGTCTTTCAATGTATTATTTAGGGAGCTTCAGGGATTGTGCCTGGATGTTAAGGCTGAATAATTTAAGTAAAAAATAAAATATTGTTAAATATTTTTGAAAGGGGGATGATTTTGATAGCTTCAAATAGATCCGGAAGTGTCATGGGGAAAAGGTTTTCAAAAATTTCTATCAGTTTAGCTTCACCTGATACAATACTCGTAAAATCGTATGGTGAAGTTTTAAAACCGGAAACAATAAATTATCGTTCCTTTAAGCCTGAAAAAGATGGTCTTTTTTGTGAGAAAATTTTTGGTCCGGTACGTGATTGGGAATGTCATTGTGGGAAATATAAACGAGTGCGGTATAAAGGTATAATTTGTGATAGGTGTGGAGTTGAAATTACTTTGAAGAGCGTTAGGCGTGAGAGGATGGGACATATTGTTCTTGCAACACCGGTTGTCCATATATGGTATTTCAGATCAATGCCCGGCAAGATTTCAAATTTACTGGGAATGAATTCAAAAGATCTCGAGAAGGTTATCTATTATGAATCTTATGTAGTGACGAAGCCTGGTGATTCTGGTTTAAAATATAAGGAATTGATTTCCGAAGAGGAATATTTTCAAAAAACGAGTGAATATGATAACGATTCTAAAAAAAATATAGATGATGAGAATAAATTTGTCGCTAAGATTGGCGGAGAAGCAGTAAAAGAACTTTTGAAAGATGTTGATTTACAGAAACTTTCTAAGGAACTTAGATATCAGGTAAAAGTCGAAACATCCGTTCAAAGAAAAAATGAAGCATTAAAGCGTCTTAAAATTATTGAGGCATTTTTGCGGAGAGAAAAAGAAATCATTAATAAACCGGAATGGATGGTATTGGATATTATTCCGGTTGTACCGCCTGAATTAAGACCTCTTGTTCCTCTTGAGGGTGGAAGATTTGCTACTTCAGATCTTAATGATTTATATCGAAGAGTTATTATACGAAACAATAGATTGAAGAAATTAATAGAAATAAAGGCACCGGAGATAATCTTAAGGAACGAGAAACGGATGCTTCAGGAAGCTGTTGATTCACTTTTTGATAATGGTAAAAAGGCTACCGCAGTGAGAAGCGATGGCAACAGGCCGCTTAAATCCTTAAGTGATATGCTTAAAGGTAAACAGGGACGTTTTCGTCAAAATCTTCTGGGGAAGAGGGTTGATTATTCCGGGAGATCTGTAATCGTTGTGGGACCGGAGCTTAAACTTTATGAGTGTGGATTGCCGAAAACAATGGCTGTCGAGCTGTTTAAGCCTTTTATTATAAGGAAATTAGTAGATCGGGGCGTAGTAAAGACTGTAAAAAGTGCAAAAAAATTGGTTGACAGAAGAGATAGGGAAATCTGGGACATTTTAGAAACGATTATTAATGACCATCCGATTTTATTAAACCGTGCTCCTACACTTCACCGTTTAGGAATTCAAGCATTTCAGCCGGTTCTTGTTGAAGGGAAGGCTATCAGGATTCACCCTCTTGTTTGTGCAGCTTTTAATGCAGACTTTGACGGAGACCAGATGGCGATTCACGTTCCTTTGTCATTCGAAGCACAGGTTGAGACTAAGCTACTGATGCTTTCGAGTCATAATATACTTTCACCCGCTAATGGAAGACCTGTTGCAATTCCAAGTCAGGATATTGTTTTAGGATGTTATTATTTAACTAAAATAAAACCAAATAGTAAAGGTGAAGGTAAATTACTTTCTTCTCCTGATGAAGTAATGATTGCATATAATAATGGGAAAATAGACCTTCATGCGAAATTGAAAGTGAAAATAAATGGCGAGATAATTGAGACAACCACCGGAAGAATAATATTTAATAAAAACTTACCCGATGAGTTTGGATATGTTAATGAACTGCTTACAAAGAAGAGAGTGGAAGAAATTGTTTTGCAGGCATATCAGTCATTCGGGATTTATGAAACCTCAAAGCTTCTTGATAAATTGAAAGATCTTGGTTTTAAGTATGCAACAGATGGGGGGATTTCTGTAGGATTGGATGATGTTATAGTTCCCGAGGAGAAAGGCCATCTTATTGAGAAGGCAACTAAAGAAGTTGAAGAAATTAAAAGTAATTATGAGAAGGGTTTTTTAACGGAAGGAGAGAGATATAATCAAATAATAGATATCTGGACTCATACTACAAACAGAGTTTCAGCAAGGATGTTAGACAGATTGAGTTATTCAGAGAATGGATTTAATCCAATATTTATGATGGCAGATTCGGGGGCAAGAGGAAGCAGGGAGCAGATTAGACAACTCGCGGGGATGAGAGGATTAATGGCAAAACCTCAGAAGACTATGATAGGTAGAACGGGTGAAATTATTGAAGACCCCATTATTGCCAATTTTAAAGATGGTCTTTCAGTTTTAGAATATTTTATATCCACCCATGGTGCAAGAAAAGGACTTGCCGATACTGCTCTTAAAACAGCAGATGCCGGTTATCTTACCAGAAGGCTGGTTGATGTTGCTCAAGATGTAATAATTAGTGAGGTAGATTGTGGTACAATTCTCGGAATTGAAATCACTGCGTTAAAGGAAGGCGAGGAAATAATAGAATCCTTGCATGATAGGATTATTGGTAGAGCAGCAGTAGAGGATATAATTGATCCAATAAATGAGAAAGTGATTGTGGAAGCAGGGAAACTTATAGATGAAATAGATGCAAAAAATATTTCAGAAACATCCATTGAATCTGTTAATATTAGGTCAGTGTTAACATGTGAATCTAAAAGAGGAGTTTGTGCAAAGTGCTACGGAAGAAACCTTAGTAATGGAAAGCTGGTTGACATCGGAGAAGCAGTCGGAGTGATTGCAGCTCAGAGTATTGGTGAACCGGGTACTCAGCTTACTCTAAGAACGTTCCATATCGGTGGAACTTCAAGCAGAATTGCGGCACAGTCGGAAGCGATCGCAAAGTATGATGGTAAAATTAAATATGAAAATATTAAATATAATATTCAGGATGAAAACTCAATTATAGCACTTGGCAGAAATGGAATGATACATATTATTGATGAAAATAACAGGATTTTAGCTCGCTATGTTGTTACTTACGGTGCGAATATTTTAGTTAAAGATGGTAAAATGGTGAAGAAGAGTCAGGTGTTATTCAGATGGGATCCATATACCGGAGTTATACTAGCTGATAAATCCGGAATTGTTAAATTTGCCGATGTTAAAGAAGATGTAACTTTAAGAGAAGAGCTTGATGACCAAACAGGTTTGAAGCAGAGAGTTATAATCGAATCAAGAAATAGAGCCCTTAATCCAAGAATATTGATTGTTGATGATGAAGGGAAGAAATTAGGAAGCTATATTATTCCGACTAAATCAAGATTAATTGTAAAAGAAGGGGACTATGTAAAAGCGGGTGATATAGTTGTTAAGATTCCAAAAGATACAATGAAGACTAAAGATATCACCGGCGGGCTTCCGAGAGTTGCGGAGTTATTTGAAGCAAGAAAACCGAAGGACCCTGCCATTGTGTGTGAAATAGATGGATATGTGAAATTTGGTTCTATAAAGAGAGGAATCAGGGAAATTATCGTTACAGGAAAACATGGTGACCAGAAGACATATATGATTCCTCATGGGAAGCATGTTTTAGTCCAGGATGGCGATGATGTAATGTCTGGTGAAAGACTTACCGATGGCTCAGTAGCTCCTCAAGATATTCTCAGGATAAGAGGTTCAAAGGCTGTGCAGGAATACCTTGTAAACGAGATTCAGGAAGTCTACAGGCTGCAGGGTGTTAAGATTAACGATAAACATATTGAAATTATTATCCGGCAAGTGTTACAAAGAGTAAAAATTGAGGATCCAGCGGATACAAATTATCTTGAAGGTGAGCAAGTCGATAAACACAGGATTTTAGAAAATAATGCATCTATAAGCACCATGATAATTGTTACGGAACCGGGTGATACAAGATTCTCAGAGGGTGAGCTTGTGAGAAAATATGAGATTGAACGGATAAATGAGAGACTTCAAAATCAAAATAAAACTATTGTAAAATACAGAGCAGCTCGCCCTGCAACTTTTTATCCATTACTTTTAGGGATTACTCAAGCTTCTTTAAGTACAGATAGTTTTATTTCTGCGGCTTCGTTTCAAGAAACTACCAAAGTTCTTACAGATGCTGCAATTGAAGGAAAGGTTGATAATCTTACAGGTTTGAAAGAAAATGTAATTATGGGGCATTTAATACCGGCAGGAACCGGGCTGAAAAGTTATGCGCAGTTAAGAGTTTTTTCAGAACAAGAAGAATCACTCGATACTGAATATTTAGATAAAGAAAAAGAGAAAGAACTTTTTTCTATCGATAATAAATAATTTAGGGAATAGGGAATAGCCAATAGCCAATAACTAATAGGTAATAGAGAAGTATAAATGACTGTTGACTAATTTCAAAAATCGTCCGCCAAAGGCGGATAAATCTAAAATCGTAAATTTTTCAAATAATAATAAGGAGGATTTTTGCCTACTATAAATCAATTAGTTCGTAATAAAAGAAAAAGAATTCTAAAAAAGACTCTTGCTCCGGCAATAAGTGGTTCACCTCAGAAGCGGGGAGTTTGTACGAGGGTTTATACCAGTACTCCGAAGAAACCTAATTCTGCATTAAGAAAAGTGGCAAGAGTTAGGTTAACAAATAGTATCGAGGTAACAGCTTATATTCCTGGTGAAGGACACAATCTTCAGGAACATTCAATAGTTTTAGTTAGAGGTGGAAGAGTTAAAGACCTTCCGGGTGTCAGGTATCATATTATAAGAGGAACTCTTGATACCAGTGGTGTAAAGGATAGAAAAAAGGGAAGATCAAAGTATGGAGTTAAAAAACCGAAGGAAACAAATTAATTTTTAATAAAGAGGGAAAAATCAATGCCTCGTAAGAGAAAAGTGATAAAAAGAGAATTATTACCCGACTCAAAATATAATAGCTTATTGGTAACACAATTTATAAACTGCTTAATGAAACAGGGAAAAAAGGGGATTGCCGAGAAGGTATTTTATGATTCATTGGATATTATTCATCAGAAAACAAAAAAGAGCGAAATAGAGATATTCAACAAAGCTATTAGTAATGTACAACCATTGATAGAAGTAAAATCCAGAAGGGTCGGGGGAGCAACATACCAGGTTCCCATTGAAATAAAACCAAAAAGGAAGTTAGCGTTAAGTATAAGATGGATTATAAACTTTGCAGGGAACAAATTTGGCAAGTCTATGACTGAAAAGTTAGCAGGAGAGATCCTAGATGCTTTCAATAAAGAAGGCGGCGCTATTAAAAAGAAAATAGATACTCATAAAATGGCTGAAGCTAATAAGGCGTTTGCTCATTTTAGATGGTAAGTGTTGTTAGTTGAGAAAGGATAATAAGTTTTAAATGAATAATAATAATAATTTCAAATTAGATAAGATACGAAATGTTGGTATAATGGCACATATTGATGCCGGGAAAACTACAACCACGGAAAGAATATTATTTTATAGTGGAAAAATTCACCGTATTGGAGAGGTACACGATGGCTCTGCAATTACTGATTGGATGGAACTCGAAAAGGAAAGAGGAATTACGATTACTTCTGCATCGGTAACCTGTATGTGGAAGGACCATAAAATAAACATCATTGATACTCCAGGTCATGTTGATTTTACTGCCGAAGTTGAAAGGTCTTTGAGAGTTCTTGATGGAGCGATTGCAATATTTTGTGCAGTTGGAGGTGTAGAACCACAATCGGAAACAGTCTGGAAACAAGCAGACCAATATAAAGTGCCCCGAATAGCATTTGTCAATAAAATGGACAGAATCGGGGCTGATTTTTTTAATGCGGTTAATATGATGAAAACCAGACTCGGGGCTAATACGGTATGCATTCAACTTCCCATCGGGAGGGAAGATCTTTTTACCGGCATAATAGACCTTGTAAAGATGAAATCAGTGATGTATAATGAAAAAAGTCTCGGTGCGTTGTTTGAAGAAAAAGAGATCCAGAAAGACCTGATGGATCAGGCAATTGAATACAGAAATAAAATGATTGAAGCTGTTTCTGAATTTGATGATGTTTTAATGGAAAAATATTTGGATGGAAAGAAAATAACTGAAGAAGAAATTAAAAGGGCTATCAGAAAAGGTGTTATAAATGTCAAGATAGTTCCGGTGTTATGCGGTTCTGCATATAGAAATAAAGGAGTTCAAAAATTACTGGATGCGGTTTTGGATTATTCTCCTTCTCCATTGGATATTGGCTATGTTGCAGGTATAAACACTGAAACCGGTAAGGAAGAAAAACGAACTATTTCTTTGGACAGCCCATTTTCAGCATTAGCATTTAAAGTAATGTCAGACCCGCATGTTGGAAAATTAATTTATTTTCGTGTATATTCGGGCAAAGCAAAAGCAGGTGGGCAGGTTTTAAATACTACAACCGGAAAGAAAGAAAGGTTTAGCCGGATAATTCAAATGTTTGCAAATAAGCGAGAAGATATAAATGAAGCTGTTTGTGGAAATATAATTGCAGCAGTCGGGTTAAAAAAGACAAATACCGGTGATACGGTATGCAGTATCAATCATCCTATTAAATATGAATCTATGAATTTTACAGATCCCGTTATATCAATTGCTATAGAGCCAAAAACCAAAGCCGATCAGGATAAATTGGACAATGCACTCAATAAACTGTCTGAAGAGGATCCTACGTTCAAGGTTAGCATTAATTCTGATACCGGACAAACAATTATTTCGGGAATGGGCGAGCTCCATCTCGATATCATTAAAACCAGACTTTTTAGAGAATTCAATGTTAACGCTAATGTAGGAAAACCAGAAGTATCATATAGAGAGACTATTTCTGAGAGTGTTGAGATAGAAGCAAAGTTTATTCGCCAATCCGGGGGAAGAGGGCAGTATGGACATGTGAAATTATTGTTGGAACCTCTTGAAAGAGGAAAAGGATTTCAATTTGAAAATAATATAAAGGGTGGTGTTATACCAAACGAATATATTGCGCCTGTTTCTAAAGGAATTCAGGAGGCAATGAAAAATGGAGTTATAGCAGGTTATCCTTTAATAGACATAAAAGCTTCATTGATTGACGGTTCCTATCATGATGTTGATTCTTCTGAATTGGCATTTAAGGCAGCCGGTTCGATTGCTCTTAAAGATGGGGTTAAAAAAGGCAAACCAGTATTATTAGAACCGATGATGGAAATTGAAGTAGTTGTTCCCGAAGAATACCTTGGTGACATAATGGGTGATTTGACCTCGAGGAGAGCAAAAATCGAGGGTATTACACCGAGAAAAAATGGACAGGTAGTTAAGGGAATAGTTCCTTTAAGCGAAATGTTCGGATATGCAACAAGTTTAAGGTCGTTAAGCCAGGGTAGAGCTATTTACACGATGCAATTTTCTCATTACCGACAGATGCTAGAAAGTGTTTCAAATAAAGTCGTAGAAAAAGTTTTAGGATTTGTTTAAAAATATTTCTTTAATATACAATAAGTTATAACAGTAATAAAAAATAAATTATAAAAGTATTTGTTTTTAAAATAATAAATAATTACATTATAGTTTTTTATAAAATAACAGGAGGTAATGATGTCAAAGGAGAAGTTTGAGAGGACGAAGCCGCATGTAAACGTTGGCACGATCGGTCATATAGATCATGGTA
>SDBU01005673.1_pt1 | contig 14863 bp, 11 predicted proteins | sample 2277071 | NCBI WGS metagenome assembly SDBU01 (sample SAMN10397929, study PRJNA504765) | marine sediment metagenome | isolation source: marine sediment core GS08_GC12, 126 cmbsf | place: Arctic Ocean: Gakkel Ridge, Loki's castle | collected 2008
ACTCTGCTATAATATACTCATGAAAAAGCGGCGGTTGGTTTTGTTTGACGGCAATGCCCTGGTTCATCGTGCCTTCCATGCCCTACCACCATTAACGGTAAGCAAAACTGGCGAGATGGTAAGCGCCGTTTACGGCTTTGCCCTTATGCTGCTGAAGACAATAAACGAGCTAAAACCCACCCACTATGCCATTGCCTTTGATAAAGCAGCCCCCACATTCAGGCACCAACTGTTTGACCAGTATAAGGCGCAGCGACCCAAGACCCCTGAGGAACTGGTAAATCAACTGGGGCGGGTAAGGCAGCTAGTTGAAGCCTTCCACATCCCTATCTTTGAGCTTGATGACTATGAGGCAGATGATGTCTTGGGCACCCTCAGCCACCAGGCAAGCGCCCAGGACATTGAGACTATCATCGTTACCGGTGATGCCGATGCCATGCAACTGGTCTCGCCCAAGGTAAGGGTGCTTACCCCGAGGCGAGGCTTCGGCGATACCATGCTCTATGATGAAGCCGCAGTAAGCCAGAAATATGGCGTTGAGCCTGGGCAGGTTGCCGACTTTAAAGGACTGGTAGGTGACGCATCGGATAATATCCCCGGTGTTCCCAACATAGGTCCAGTCACCGCTGCTAAACTTCTCAGGCAATTTGGCACCATAGAGCAAATCTATGCTCACATTGATGAGGTGACTCCGCCCAAGCTCCAGGATACGTTGCGGGAAAATGAAGCCATTGCCCGCCAGAGCAAGGAGCTGGCGACAATCGTTACCCAGACACCGGTTACCCTAAACCTTGATGACTGCCAGGTTAGCCAGTATGACCGACGTGAGGTAGCTGAGCTCTTCCGCGAACTGGAGTTTTTTAGCCTATTGCCTAAATTGCCTGAAGTGGAAGAGGGAGCCCCCGAAACCACCGCCGAAGTTAAGACCTTACCTCAGCCAGTCTACCATATCATAAATACTACCTCAGCCCTTGATGAGCTGCTAAACCGTTTGTCAGCAGCTAAGTCCTTTGCCTTCGACCTAGAGACAACAAGCTTAAACGCTATGTCAGCCCAACTGGTAGGTGTATCTTTATCGCCAGCTCCGGGCGAGGCTTACTATATCCCTGTCGGCCATGTCGGCTGGGGTCAAGTAGAGCAACTGCCACTGGAGCAGGTCATCAACCAGCTTAAGCCCTCACTGGAAGACGCCAATCTAACCAAGCTTGCTCATAATGGCAAGTATGATATGACAGTGCTGGCTGAATATGGGATAACCGTCAACAATCTAGCCTTTGACACTATGGTTGCCGCTTACCTGCTGGGAGAGAAATCTTTAGGCTTGAAAGCCCTCGCCTTCAGCAAGCTAGGCATTGAAATGACACCCATCACTGCTCTTATTGGCTCCGGGGCTAAGCAAATTTCTATGTCAAAGGTGGAGGTAACTAAAGCTGCTGATTACGCCTGTGCTGATGCTGATACTACCGGACAACTGACTGAACTATTAACCGCAGAGCTACGCCAGCAAGGGCTATGGCAGTTATTCTCTGAGGTTGAGATGCCACTGGTGCCGGTGCTTGTCTCTATGGAAAGAAATGGGGTAGCCCTGGATACAGAGTTGCTGAGGCAGATGTCATACCGCCTCGGTGAGCAGTTGCTCAAGCTGGAGGCCGAGATATATAACAGTGTGGGGCACCGATTTAATATAAACTCACCTCAGCAATTGGGTGCTGTCCTGTTTCAGGAGCTGAAACTACAACCAGGCCGTAAAACTAAGGGTAGCTACTCTACCGGTGCTTCAGTGCTGGAGGAGCTACGCGGAGTCCACCCCATAATAGAGTTTATTTTAGACTATCGCCAGTTATCTAAGCTCAAGTCGACCTATATTGATGCCCTACCCAGCTTAATCAACCCCAAAACAGGCAGAGTGCACACCAGCTTTAACCAGACAAGGACAGCTACCGGTCGACTCTCCTCAAGCGAACCTAACCTGCAAAATATCCCTGTCCGCGGTGAGTTGGGAAAACAGGTCAGGCAAGCCTTTATTACTCCATCTGGCTCTTGCCTTGTGGCTGGAGACTATTCGCAGATTGACCTCCGCGTCCTAGCCCACCTGTCTCAGGATAAAAGCCTGCTTGGCGCCTTTCATCGGGATGAGGATATTCACGCTGCCACTGGTGCCCAGCTCTTTGGCGTGGATGCTTCACAGGTAACACCAGATATGCGCCGCCTGTCTAAAACGGTTAACTTTGGCGTCATCTATGGTATGAGCGACTACGGACTGGAGCAGGCAACGGAGCTATCCCGGGAAGAGGCTACCCAGTTCATTGCTTCTTATTTTGCAAAATATCCCGGGGTAAAGCAATATATCGAGTCTACCAAAGACCAGGCAAGGAAAGCAGGCTATGTTCAAACGCTACTGGGCAGAAAACGCTACATCCCTGAAATTGACTCTCCCAATCGGCAGGTGAGGGAAGCCGCCGAACGCATGGCAATAAATATGCCAGTGCAGGGTACATCAGCCGACATCATAAAGGTGGCTATGATTAACCTATACCAGGAGATGGAAAAACGCCGGTTGAAAAGCAAGATGCTGCTCCAGGTGCATGATGAGCTTATCTTTGAGGTACCCGAGGAAGAGGTGAAAGAGATGTGCCAAGTGGTGCCCAAGGTAATGTCTACCGCTTTGGAGCTTAGTGTGCCCCTAAAAGTAGATAGTAAAACTGGCAATAACTGGGGACAGATGGAATAAGCGCTAATGGTTAAATGAGCAGGCTCTATATTGGTATTTATGCCTTTTTCCTAATTTTGTTTGGGCTACTTTGCTATTTTGCTCATCAATTTCCCTATTTCCCTGGCGATGTTGCCATTAGCTTATGGCTGCAAGGACTCAACCTACCCTTCCTTAACCCAATAATGCAAACTGCCTCTTACATTAACTCTATGATTCCAGCAATTGTCATAGTCGCCTTAGTTGCCGGTGGGCTGTGGGCTTCAGGTAGGAAGCTTGAACCTATCCTTATCGCCTCATTAACCAGCTCCGCAGCACTACTTAATTGGCTGCTGAAATTGTTGATTAGCCGACCTCGCCCTGGAAATGAACTCATTCAGGTATTGGGAGAGAATAACGGGCTTAGCTTCCCCAGCGGGCATATCACTTATGCTGTTGTCTTTTATGGCTTCCTTTTCTATCTGGCTCCAAGATTGATTAAGCAACCAGCAGTAACCGTGGCTCTGCGGTGTCTACTATTACTACTTATCCTTCTCACCGGGACATCTCGTGTTTATCTGGGAGCACACTGGTCCAGTGATGTCCTTGGCAGCCTTCTTCTTGGCGGATTACTACTTGCTCCAACCATCACTTTATACCATAATTATGCCAAAGAGCATTAGGTGATAAAAATGCCTGAGCTGCCTGAGGTAGAGACGATAAAGAATGAGCTATTGCCCCACATTGTCGGTTGCCACATCACCGGCATCACCCTGTTCTGGGATGGGATAGTGCGTCAGCCCTCGGTGGAAGAATTCTGCTCTCGTCTGCTTGGACAAGAAATAACTGGAATAATCCGGCGCGGCAAATATCTCATCCTTGGCTTAACCAGCAGTGAGGTATTAATTATCCATCTGAAAATGACCGGCTCGTTACTACTAAAGCCAGCATCGGTTGAGCCTGATAAATTTACCCGTGCTATACTTCACCTTGACAAAGAGACCGGACTCTACTTTCGCGACCCACGCAAGCTGGGGGCGATGTGGCTGGTGGAGGATGCAAATTCTATCACCGGCAAGCTTGGTCCTGAACCCCTAGAAGCTGGCTTTACTCCTCAACTTCTGGCTCAACGCCTGAATAATCGCACGGCACCGATTAAGGCTCTCCTCTGCGACCAGACCTTTATTGCCGGCATCGGCAATATGTATGCCGATGAAGCCCTGTTTGCTGCCAAGATTCACCCATTAAGGTTAGGAGGTAGCCTCAGCCGGAAGGAGATAGAGCGCCTTCACAGCAGTGTCCAACAGGTATTATGGTCAGCCATTGGTAATAAAGGAGCCAGCGTAGATACCTACCTTCGTCCCAGTGGTGAAATAGGGACAGCCCACTTTCAGTTTCAGGTTGCCCACCGCCTTAACAGTAAGTTCTGCCCTGTTTGTAGCACCCCTATTGAGCGCATCCCCATCCGCAATCGCGGCACCTACTTCTGCCCCAACTGCCAATCTCACCAGGTCTAGTTCTATTTAGTTCTAATCAAAGGTTTCCTCAAGCAATTTATCGATACGTTGATGGATTAGTCCTGCAAGCTTCGAAAGGTGTTGTTCTTTATCACTGATATCAAAGCTTTTGCTAGTAATGATATCCTTAGTCCCCTCCAAATTTTGGGAAAATTCTAGAACCAAATCAGCCAGTTGTTTATCCTCACCCCTTATTGTATGACTTATCGCCATAACCGATACGGCTTGCTCTAAATACTTAAGAACTAGTTCCTCCTTTTTCTCTTCATGGCTAAACTTAAGTATCCATTTCGCCTTTGCTACATATTGTAGCGTCCCATTCACATAGCCTAATATTCGTTCGAATTTCTCTAGCCTCTGCCTTCTCATCCATTCGCGCTTCTGGTCTTGCAGCATCCAGCCCCGCTGCTGTTTGATATTACGGCTTTGCAACCAGTTACCTAAGTACACGCCACCCAATGTACCGATAATGCCGATGAGTGCTACCCAAAGGACAATATTATCCATAAGCCTCTAACCTATCTAATGCCGCTTTAATTCGCTTCAGGCACCGCTCCTTACCCAGCACCGCCATAGTCTGAAATAGGGGTGGGGCTGCCGTCCGCCCGGTAATTGCTACCCTCAGTGTGCCGAAGAGTTGGCCGGTCTTTAAGCCTAATTCTACAGCTAAAGGTCTAAGTATAGCCTCTAAAGATTCAGTGTCAAATGAGTCTAATTGCCCTAGCCTCTGCTGGGGTACCCTTAGCGCTTCAGTGGCTGATTTCTGGCTCATATTCTTACCTATAAGCAAGCTAGAATCATAGTCAAGCTCATCAACGAAGAAAAATTGGGCTAGTTCAGTTACCTCAACCAGTGTTCTAGCTCGCTCCTGGATAAGCGGTAGAATATTCCTCACATATTCTTCACTTGAGATTAATGTCTCCCCAGCGGCTCTATCCATCATTAAGTAGGGTTGCACAGCTTCAAAAAATTCATCAGTGGTTAAGCTACGTATATACACTCCGTTCATCCAGTTGAGCTTATCCCGATTGAAAATAGCCGCCGTCCGACTAACTCGCTCCAGTGAAAAGTTATCTATAAGCTCCTGCCGAGATAGAATCTCGGTTCTATCATCCAGAGACCAGCCCAAAAGGGCAAGGAAGTTTACCATAGTCTCAGGCAGATAGCCTTGCTCACGATACTCGGTTATAGCTACTGCTCCATGCCGCTTGCTCAACTTGGCACGGTCAGTTCCGAGGAGCATAGGTAGGTGAGCGAACTGTGGTGGCTCAAATCCTAGAGCCTGATATAAGAGCCGGTGACGGGGGGTGCTGGATAGCCACTCCTCAGCCCGGAGCACATGGCTAATCTCCATCAGGTGGTCATCAACTACACTAGCTAGATGATAGGTAGGGTAACCATCCGACTTAAGCAATACAAAATCATCAATGGTATTGTTTTCAAATACCACCTCACCCCGAATTAAGTCGTTAAACCCAGTCTGCCCGCTAAGTGACGTCTTGAAACGAACTACCGGTGTGATACCCTCAGCTTCCTTTTTATTCCTCTCCTCTCGGCTTAAATCGCGACAGTGACGGTCATAACCCGGTGGCTCTTTACGCCTGACCTGCTCAGCCCTCATCGCCGCCAGACGCTGGGGAGAGCAATAGCAATAATAGGCATCTCCCTGGGAAATCAACCGCTCGGCTGCCTCACGGTATATCTCCAAACGCTGTGATTGAAAGTAGGGGGCATACTTGCCACCCACCTCCGGTCCCTCATCCCAATCAAGACCCAACCAGCACAGACCATCAAGGATAGCCTGCACCGTGCCCTTAACCTTTCTGGTAACATCAGTATCCTCAATGCGAACAATAAAACTACCCCCGTAGTGCCGGGCAAACAGCCAGTTAAACAGGGCAGTTCTGATATTGCCCACATGGGGATAACCGGTAGGGCTGGGGGCATAGCGCACCCTGACTGATTTATTCATCTAAACTTTTCTCCGAAGTATAAGCCACTTGGTCGTCTCTCAGTATGGCAAACTCACCCTCTCTTTCCACAAACGAGGGAATAGTGGATTGCTGTTTATATTCCCTTATTCTCCTTTCTGCTAGCCGCACGTACTCTCCGTCTATATCGTAACCTATATAATGCCTTCCTGCTTTAATCGCCGCGATACAGGTTGAGCCACTTCCACAAAACGGATCTAGGATAACCTCATCTTTGAATGTATATAGCTGGATTAACCTGTAGGGAAGTTCAACAGGGAAAGGCGCAGGATGGCCTATCTTGCGCGCTGATTCCGCAGGGAATGTCCAAACACTTTTTGTAAATTCTAAAAACTCTTCCTTGGTTATCGTATTAACTTTCGCTGGTAGACTCTTCCTATTAAACGCTTCCTTTGAGAAAACCAAGATATACTCATGGATATCCCTAAGAACAGGATTGGCGGCAGACAACCAAGTTCCCCAAGCGGTGGAGGGACTAGCACTGGAAGCCTTGTTCCAGATTATTTCACCCCGCATCAAAAAACCGATTTCGAGCATGTCATGAATAATATAGCTATGGAGGGCTATGTATGGTTTCCTGCCAAGATTGGCTAAATTTATGCACGCTCTTCCACCAGTAACAAGTTTTTTGTATACCTCGGTAAATACACTTTTCAGTAGCCCTCTATACTCTTCCAAGGTCAGATTCTCATCATATTCCTTTGTAACATTATAAGGTGGTGAGGTTACCATTAGATGGATGCTACAATCCTGAATTTCATCCATAATTTCGCTAGATTTGCAAAATACCCTATCTAAAGATGCAGTGTCAATAACATGTTCTATGTATTGAGCGGGTTTTTTAATACTTTGACCTGCATATAACCTGCTTTTATAGAATTTTGTTGAATCGTGCCCAATTCGTCCGGGAGCACCGAAAGAACTCGTCTCCGTACCCTTTCTTCTTTGAGAAGAATATCTTTTGTTATCACCCATTATTTTTAACCTCTTATTAAAGTCAAAAACTTCTCCGCCTTTTTCTCATAAGTTGTCTCTTTGTTAGCTATTTCAATAAATTTACCCAATTCATCCTTTGTTCTCATGCTTGAGAAAAATTCTCTTTCTTCACCAAATAGCTCGTCTAACTTTCCTAGAAGCTCCCCGTAAGTATCAAAACGATAAAAACCCAACCCTTCCGTAGCTTTAATATTCTCACCGTCGTTATCCAATGGTTTAGAGTTTACAGACCAAAATCCTTGGATAATACCACTTCTTTGCAAATAATCCGCCTTGTGATAATAGTATTCAGTAATGGGCGTATTCCCCAAGACTATTATTGGGATTTTGGAAGCCCTAAGATCCGAAACTCTTACGTTTATACTCTTTCCGACAGCTTTCAACATGGTGTCAGACCTCAAAAGACCTGGGTTACCTTGGTGTGCTCTATAGTCTCCAAGGCAAACCAGCCTTTCATCACCTGAATCAATTTTCAATTCCCAATTCCACACGACAGACATCTTGACCTCTATGATTAGGAAGATATCCTCCGGCTTTTGATTGATATTTTCAGTTTTACAAATAGCCACATCGGCAGGTGACCTATCACTTAAACCTATCTCACTGCATACGGCTCCTTTCACAGCATGCCACCCTCTGCTGCTGGCAAATCCACTCAACAAATCAGTAGTCCATTTCTCAGTGTAATTCCCTATTAGGGTATTTCTGGCTTGCAGTGTGCTTTTGGTACCCCTGTAACTTTTAGGCCAATATGCATAGTATCTATCATCTGCCCCAAGATAAAACAACTGTGCCGGCGTAGCAAACTTCCTAGCCTCAGTAAAGAATTTGATTTCCTGCTCTTTGCTCCATAGTTCTTTCATGCGATCACCTCAGCACGGAGAAACATACCTTCCCCATTTTACCACCCCACCCATCTATCTAAACTAGCTCACACTACTGTTTTCCTTATTTATGAACCTTACCAATAGCCCGCAGTTTAGCCGATGATAAAATTAACGAACTTGTTTTGCCTATTTCTGGACTCTATTTATTACGTAGTGTCTCTCCATGGGGAACTCCATGCAGAACCTCTCCTACTTCCTCCACAATCTTTGTCGCCCACGGCTCTGGATATAAAATCCCTGTCCAGGATCTGACTCGCAGTATGTCCCCACCTGGCAACTTGTCGGGTGAGCTAGATACCATAGCTTTTACAACGCGGTTATCATACTTTCGTTGACCTGGCGTTAAGTCCTTAATAGTAAGTTCAATTTCGTGTCCTTCAACCAGTTCTTTTTTTATGTCTTTAACAAAGACTTCATATTCCTTTACCATTCTACTACTCCTTTAGTGTTAGTTACTCAATACCTTAACCTTAGATGCCGAGCTTTTTAAAGGCCATAGTTTTTCCAGTTCTCTAATACTTTGTGCTTTATTTCTTCTGAGTAAATGCAATCAAAGGAATTCTTAACCGGGATATGTGTCTCCACTGGCCATTCTGGAGGCCAAGTGCAGTCCAATAAGGCTATTGCTCCTCTCAAGTCTCTCCTTTCTTCCGGACTATAACATGGGGTAAGAGAATGTGCCTTTCCCGCTTCAATTTCCCTGACAATTATTCCCCTAATAGGGTGGCATTTGACAGAAAGCGCATGGAGAACCTGATCAAGATCAAAAACATCAACATCTTCGTCAACCATGATTATTTTACTCCAATCCGACCTGCGCACAGTAAGCGCATCCAGTATCTTATTGGCGGTATCCCTGCCGCCTGGTTTCACGCTTATTATTACTGTATGTAGCACTGCGTAAGGGGGGGAATAAACCTCTATTACCGGAACGCCATACCTTCGCAGGTGCTTCTTTACCGCTAACGCCGATGCTATCGGCGTTGCTACCGAGTTATCATCAGGTGGTACACCTAGAGCAATCATACTAAGGATAGGTGAGTTACGATATGTAATAGCTTTTACTTGGCACAATACCCCCATTCTGATCCCCTCAGTCCGATACCCTGGAAATTCGCCAAAGGGGCCTTCGATGCCTGTTCTATCGGGCAGAACCTCTCCCTCAATCACTATTTCAGAATTAGCTGGGACAAGAAGGTCGCTAGTCTCGCACTTGACCAGCTCTACTGGTTCTTCACGCAAAGCACCGGCGAAATCAACTTCGCTTTCCCCTTTCCTGTAGCTTGCTGAGGCCACCTGATGCGAGATTGGGTCTGCCCCGATTACTAGTGCCATAGGCATAGGTTTACCATTAGGTACGAACTTCTGGTGCAAAATCAGTCCCATCTGGCTATTAAGCCGGGGGAACCCAGTGAGATACCTCTTGTTATAAACCATAAAGCGGTACATACCCCAGTTGGTCCAGTCAGTATCAGGATCCTTGCATACTACTATGTCCCAGGTTCCAATATATCGTCCGCCATCACCACTATGAACCATCGGCGAAGGAAAGTCATAGAGGTCGACATCATCCCCTAGCATCACATTCTCTTTACAATGGCCATCCTTAACCACGATTGGCTTTATCGGGTGCTCATTTCTTCGCTCATACTCGGCAAAGATATCTTTAACCGGGGTATCAGGTGGAAGCCCCAAAGCAATTGCCACCCGTCTGTATGTCGCTAGAGAGCCAGCAAAGATACGATAACCTTCAGGATAATCCTTGATCTTATCAAAGAGTAGCGCTGGCCCACTCGTCTCACAGACTCGACGGCTAATGGCTCCTACCTCCTCGTCCCAATCCACTTCCTGCCTAATGTGTATAGCGTCTCCACTTTTCTCCAAGCCTTTTATAAACTCGCGAAGATCCTTAAATGCCATCTTTTAACTCCTTTCTTATTTCTTAATATTTGTAATATTTGACTTCCTCCCAGGAAACCCATATTAGCTAGTATATTATTTCCCACTCCTTTTATTACTTAAATTCAGTTAATTTTATCATATCTTCCCTTCTGCTTTCAGTTTCTTAGTGATGTCTTCCCTGAGTTCTCTTTTTAATATTTTCCCAATATGGGTTAGAGGAAACTCATTAATAATCTCTATCCTCTCTGGTAACTTAAACGTAGCAATGTCCTTCTCCTTAAGAAAGGAGGCCACCTCTTCGAAGGTGATCTTCCCCCCTGGCTTAAGCTTAATGTAGGCACAGGCCCTTTGCCCTAGCCTTGGGTCAGGCATTCCCACCACGGCAACACTATCTATCTTAGGATTGGCTGATAAGAGATCCTCAATTTCTTTAGCGCTAATGTTCTCACCACCGCGTATGATCATGTCGTCCTTGCGACCTACCGCTTTAAGGTTGCCATTCTCATCCTTTATGAATAAGTCTCCAGTATGCCAAAATCCATCGGTATCAAAAGACTTTTGGTTAAGTTCAGGTGATTTATAGTAGCCCCGTGTGATATTAGGCCCTCTTCCAATTAATTCGCCTAACTCACCTGCAGCCACTTCTCTCCCGTCATCATCCACAATCCTTAGCTCATCACCTGAGCAGATGGGATACAGTGCCCCTTTCTCAATCATTTCGAGGGAATCATCCTGCTTGGTAGAAAGCAGAACTCCCTCATTGCTACCGAAAGCAATTATGACACTACACCCTATCTTTGATTTCAAAGCTCGTAGTAATTCAGCAGTAGCGGGAGCACCCGGAAGGTCAATGCATTCAAGTGAGCTAAGGTCATACTTATTGAAGTCAGGATGGTTGAGTATGTCCATCGCTTGTGTAGGAACAAGCCCTGTATGGGTTACCTTTTCCTCTTCAATCGCTTGCAGTATCACTTCCGGGACAAACCGCTTATGTAAAACCACCTTGCCACCACTTTGTACGAGAGTGCCTGTAAAGCGTTGCATCCCAGATCCATGACTCATATGATTATTTAGAAAATAAACCGCACTGTGAGTATCATGCCCCCTAATTTGAGCTCCACGTAATGAAGCGAGCAGCATACTATTATGGGTGCGAGGCACTACTTTAGGGAAGGCTGTTGTCCCTCCTGTAAGTAATAGGCAAAGAACATCATTGGCGTCTGGCTTGAATTGATCCAGGTGATCTGGTGGATACTTATTCTCTATCGGATTCTCCAGCAGCTCATCAAAAGAAATCAGCTCTTCGGATGTCTTATCTCCAACCACGATGATATGCTTGAGGTCGGATAAATCTGAGCGAAGTTGCTTAACCATCCTAACATAATCAAAATCCCTATATACAGAGGCAATTACAATTCCCAGTGCCTCTGTAAGTCTAAGAAGATAGCTTATCTCGCTATGCCGGTGATGAGGCAATGCCCAGACGCCAATAGCCCCGAGCTTAGCCAACGCAAGGTATGTGTAGGCAAGTTCGGGGCTGTTGGGGAGTTGCAATACAATCCTATCTTTCTTCTTGATACCCAACTCCAGAAGCCCCAAGGCAACCCTTTTCACTCGCAAAGCGAGTTCTGAGGAGGTGGCCCTAGATGCCTCACTTACCAGAACCTCCTTATTTGGGTATCTAGTAGCAGTCTGGTCAAAGGTTTCTCCAACAGTTAAGTTCTTCCAATAACCTTTATCAGTATATTCTTTAACCGACTCTGGAGGCCATGGTATGAAGCCTTCCATAATTGTCTCCGTTCTTCCTCTAGTCCCTAGAGGCTCTTTGCCGAGCTATTAAACCGAATAATCCAAGCTTAGTTCCTAGTATCTTTCTGGTTAACAATATAAATGCAAACATAGCCGTTGCTTGAAACTCACTACCTAATGCATTACACTTGGTAACCAGAGCGCTATTTGAAGAAAAGCCATAAATCAATACCATCACTACCCAAGCCACATCCGAGGAAGGGCAAAGCCGCTAGTCAATGGGGTAAAGTTCACATCCAGGCTTGCGTGATATATACATCCCTATAGGTTCTCCCACGATTTTGCGATTTGGCTCTCCTTCTGGCCACTCCATGACCACATTGCCCCTCAGGATGGTCATCACCGGCCATCCTTTTAGCTCCCAACCTTCGTAAATAGACCAGCCTATTTTGCTAAAGACCATATCACGAGTCACCTTTTTTACCTTGTTAAGGTCAACGATGGCAAAGTCAGCATCGGAACCAATTGCGATGGTACCTTTCTTAGGAAATAGGCCATTCTTTCTAGCCGGATTCTCACAGCATAGCTCGACCAGCCTCTCGATGCTAATCCTTCTCTTGTTTACGCCTTCACTCAGCATCACCGGGAGTACAAACCCATTCGATCCATTAAAAAAGGCCTCTGGCCAAGCCCACGTCCTGAGTGGTTTGAGTCCATGCTTCTCCACATCCTCTACCGGTCTGATTACTGCCCAAACGTTGTCGCCGGATATGGTGTCAATTACTCCTGTCCTTACACCCTCCCACATCTCATCAAATGTTTCTTCGCGTCTCAAGGGTACATTTATTACCCCCCACTCTGGTCCTAAGATTAAATAGTGCGGCTCGATATTAGCGGTAATATTGGTACCCTCTGCCTTAGTCTTCCTAATTTCTCTAAGGGACTCTGGTGTGGTAGTGTGCATGATTGAAACAGGACATCCAGTGACATTTGCATAGTAAGCCCAAGTCCTGATCATGCCAGCTTCACCAAAAGCGGGGGAACGGTCGGTGTAATCTGCCGGCTTCGTCCGCCCTTGCGCTTCCAGTTCCCCTTTAAAAAAACGAGCAATGTTCCAGTTCTCACAGTGGAGGATAAGGTGGCCAGGTGGCCCCATTGCGGCGACATCTCTCATAGCCCGAAATACATCGCCATCGTCATAATAAGAGTCTGCCCTGTCCTTCCCCACCGCCCACATATCCCACATCCTCTCCCCTGCCATAGTATGGAGATAAAGCTTAAACGTGGTTACCCCGAGTTTTTCTACTAATTGAGGTATGTCTTTTATTATTTCCGGACTGTTCATTTCCGGAGCAAAGAAGTAGTCAAACATAGAACGCCCTTCGAGTGATTCATCAATAAAACGAGGGATTGATTCCAGAAAAGAGGGTATTTTTTGCCCCCTATCAATTTCAACAGGCGGGTCTAAGACGCGACCACTGCAACCCATTATCCCACCGGTCGTGGTTCCGCTAGCCACTGCCGCGCGGGTGTTCGTGATTACATTTTCTTTTATAGGTTGTGCAGGATGATGTTCAATATCGACAACCCCTGGCAATACATATTTGCCACTGGCATCTATAGTTTTCTTTGCCTCGGGCATATGTTCTTCACTGAAGCCTAGGCCAATAATCTTACCACCATCTACTGCAACCCATTGTGGCAACGTACGGCCCGAATTAACTACTTTGCCGCCTTTGATTACCATGTCTACCACTCTCACTTTTGCCTCCTTTCACTTGCTTGCTTTAAGCATCAGGTAAACTACAACCTAGTTATCCTTTTTATTTTCTTTTTGTATGCACTATTACTCTTTCCAGCTTCGTATGATTTCCTCAGAGGTGGTGACTACCCCGTAAAAGTTGTCAATATCAGCAAGGGATCTTTCATGGTCTGTCCTACTGGGGCTAGCCAAGCAATCTTTGGGTGCTATCATGTAAAAACCCAGCATGCACCCATCCCTAATCGTCGATTCACAACAGACATTAGTCACTGTACCCGTAACAATTAGGGTTCTAATCCTTTCCTTTTCCAGAATATCTTCAAAGTTCGTGCCTATGAAGGCACTATATACATGTTTCGATATCACGGTATCACCAGGCTTCGGGACTAAATCATCAAACCAATCGCTACCCCATTCCCCCTCTGGACAAAGGACTGCACTACGTCCAATACGCACTTTCCTCAGCCGTAACATAGGAGGTAAGTAATGGTCATCCATAAAGCTACGAACAAAATATATTCTAGTGCCAACTGACCTAGCAACATCAAGTAGCCGAATAAGCTTTGGGACCATCTCTTCAATTAGACTCAGATCTGCAGGTTTTTGCCCATAGCCCCGCGAGTCAAGTTTACCCTTTCCAAAAAAGCCATCCTTATGACAGAAATCGTTTTGCATGTCTATAACTACAACAGCCGAGTACTCTGGTCTCACCAGATCTTCCAGGGTGGTCAGCAAGCTCTGTTCACTTGGCATATTCACTCCTTCCGTTTGTACTGATCGTATTGATTAGCTTGGAGGGAACCTTAAGCTACTCGATATGGCTCTTATTCCAAGCTCCCCGAGTTTAGGGTTTACCTATGTGGAATACCTTAGTTCCACACCGTGGGCATTCACCTTGAGTTGCAGGGCGGCCATTCCTCATTTTAATGGCTCTTTATTGCGCCTAGTCAATGGGATACAGTTCATGCCCAAGCTTCCGCGGTATGAGCCGCCCAATGGGTTCTCCCACGATTTTGCGATTGGGCTCTCCTTCCGGCCACTCCATAATCACATTGCCCCTTAATATGGTCATCACTGGCCATCCCTTTATGTCCCAACCTTCAAAAATGGAGAAACCCTCGCTGCTAATGACCATATCACGGGTCAACTTCTTTGTCTTGTTAAGGTCAACGATGGCTAAATCAGCATCAGAACCAACTGCAATGGCACCTTTCTTAGGAAAGACGCCATACTGCCTAGCGGTATTCTCACACATTAGCTCCACCAGCCTCTCGATGCTGATCCTTCCTTTGTTCACACCCTCACTCAGCATCACCGGGAAGGCAAACCCCTTGGCACAATTGAAAAAGGACTCAGACCAATCCCATGAC
>SDBU01005674.1_pt1 | contig 14861 bp, 11 predicted proteins | sample 2277071 | NCBI WGS metagenome assembly SDBU01 (sample SAMN10397929, study PRJNA504765) | marine sediment metagenome | isolation source: marine sediment core GS08_GC12, 126 cmbsf | place: Arctic Ocean: Gakkel Ridge, Loki's castle | collected 2008
AATGATTCCACATCTTGCCAGAAGACGTTCCAGTCGGGGGGGAAATCGTTGTGTCCGCTTTCATAGGTGACCATTTTGCCTTTTTGGGCCGCCTGATAGAGGGACAGGCCATGTCGGTAGGGGATGACTTCGTCGAACTTGCCATGCATAACCAGAATCGGTCCGGGATAGTTTTGAACGGCTTCCAGATTGTCGAAGGGATCCCGGACCAGAAAACCGGGGGCCAGATATTTCGCGGCAAACGAGCGGGCGCTGATAAATGTCGACATCAGGATGAGCGCGGCCGACGGTCGTTTAGTGCTCAGGGCGCACACCGCACCCCCGCCAAGGGAACGACCGAAAAGAATTATTCTGGAAGCATCAACATCTTTGCGTGCAGCGATAGCGTCATAAGCGGCAGTAAATGTTTCTTCAATACTGCTTTGGGAAGGCAACCCTGCCGATCTCCCGTAACCGGGGTATTCCACCAGCAGCACACCTATTCCGAGGCGATTGAATGTTCCTAATTCTTGCGGCCAAAAGTCGATCAGCTCCCCGTTTCCGTGTGCAAAAATAACAATCGGTGCCGCCTTTGACCCGCGGCTGCTTACCGGCGGCAAAAACCACATCTCGACCTTACCGAAACTCGTATCTACCCAAATTCGCTCCAGGCCGGGAATGCGCGGAAGTTCTGCCGGCACCTCAATCAAACCACTGGGAAACATCATCTGCCGCTGCATCAAAAAAAGCAGGCCGCAGTAAGTAAGGTACAAACCCAAGGACCATGCAGCAACTTTAATGATGACATCCAACTTCATACCTCTCGGCATTTAATTTTTCCTGATTTTGTCATGGCTGCTTTTGTTTTTCCTCATCAAGGATGGTGTCAAGCGCTGCCGCCGCCCCTGCTTGCAGTCTCTGCTTCATAGCCAGATAAACCCTTGATCTTAAGGCAGGCTTTTAACTGATTTGCTATTCTGCTAATGATATATGCTTGATATGACTCATTTAGGCAAGTATAATTTTAAAGCGGAGAAATTGAAGCTCCCGGCAGCCCCTTTGAAACGGGATTTTTTTTATGCAACGATAGGGTAAATAAAATGAACCGGCAACTTGTCTATTTTTTATCTTATTGAAAAATAGTCTTGACTTATTTTCAATAGAATGAAATATAGACAGTATGATTCCCAGGCCGAGTTTCATAAATATATGGAATGATCTTGCCAATGAAAAACGTATGATTTTTTTGGTGGGGCCACGCCAGGTGGGAAAGACAACCCTTTCGCAGATGATTGCCAAGTCCTATTCCAATCACATTTATTTAAATTGGGATATTCCCGATCACCGCATTAGCCTTATCGAAAATCCCGTATTTTTTCAAGGAATTGAACGTATCGACGAAACCCTGCCGCTGGTAATATTCGACGAAATTCATAAATACAGAGACTGGAAGAACTACCTCAAGGGTGTATATGATCAATTCCATGATGAATTTCAATTTTTGGTTTCAGGAAGCGGTCGGCTTGACATCTATCAAAAAGGGGGTGATTCGCTAGCCGGTCGATATTTTCTGTTTCACCTGTGGCCCTTTACCATTGCAGAGCTCGGTAATTTCAATATTTCATACGATGAGTTTATAGGAAATCCATTGCTGATCAACATGGAAAGAAGCGAAGAACTTCGGGAAATCTGGTTGAACCTGGCTGAGTTGAGCGGATTTCCGGAGCCATGCTTATCCGGTCGCAAGGCAACCTACAGACGCTGGTCGAATACCTATTCCCAGCAATTGATCCGGGAAGATATACGAGATCTAACCGGCATCAAATCCATGGGAGATTTAGAAACCCTTTATCATCTGCTACCCTCCAGGGTGGGAAATCCAATATCGGTTCAGTCATTGTCGCGGGATTTGAAAGTTGCCTACAACACGCTTCGCAACTGGCTGACAACCTTTCAGCGTTTTTTTCTAGTTTTCAGCCTGTCTCCATGGACCCGGCGAATTGCAAGAGCGATTCAAAAGGAACAGAAAATCTATCTTTGGGACGCACCACGAATAAAAGACACAGCGATTCGGTTCGAAAACATGGTTGCCATTGAGCTTTACAGAGCAGTCTGCGCTTGGACCGATCTGGGCCTTGGAAATTTTTCGCTCCATTTTATTAAAAATAAAGAACAGCAAGAAGTTGACTTCCTCATCGCAAATGACAACAACCCGGTTGTTTTGATCGAAGCAAAGCAATCGGAAGTGCAACCGTCGCCAGCGCTTCTGAAGTTTCAAAATGCGCTCAGAATTCCAGCAGTCCAGCTGATAAACCAGGCGGGCGGATATCGCCGGATTGCTAATGGCGACCAGAGTATATTAATCACACCCGCCTGGCAATGGCTCGCCATGCTGCCGTAAGAAGGATTACCGATGGCTTGCGATGTGAATCAACAGCACTTTTATTTTTCACTTTTGGTTTTGCTAGGAAATGTTTTGTAAAATTTGACTTTGACGGGCACAATTTGGGCACAGGATAGAATCTGTGCCTTTTTATTTTGCAACATCAAAATGTACGAAGGTTTCCGTGTTAGAGAATCTCAAATATTTTACCATCTCGAAGGTTTTCTGATGGTTGTTCCAGGAATAGGGTCTGGTATGGAAACCGTATTTCCAACCCTTTAGCAAACAAATATATTCGATGAACTATCTGTTACATTTGTGCCTCATGGGCAAAAAATTCCCTAATAAGTTGACAAGGGGTACTTTTCAGTATAAAAGGTAGAAACTTGCTTTCCTTTTATATTTCTCATGAAATATCAACTAATTGCAATACGAAAACTATTGGAAAATTATTTTCATTTCTCGATACTATCCACTGGCATGAACCTTGCTATGCTATATTGGTGTATTAATATCATTATAGAATAGATAAAATAAAACCATGCTAAGAATTTAACAAATGATAATAACTTGCCATAGAGAAAAACTTATAAATGCAATAACTTACTTTGCCAACAATACAAAGTATTGCGGCAAAACCAAACTGCTAAAGCTCCTCTATTTTTTGGACTTCCGCCACTTCAAACAAACTGGAAAATCCGTAACTGGTCTTGATTATTATGCTTGGGATATGGGGCCAGTACCAAAAGATTTGTATAATGAACTTGATGATATGAAGCCTGATTTAAAAGCAGCTATAAAGGAGCTTCCAAAAGAAGGGTTTCAAAAGATCACTCCGAAAAAGAAATTTGACGGCGATTACTTCTCAAAAAGAGAATTGAAACTTTTAGAAGAAATTTCTTTTATATTTCAGGATACCAAAGCTGATGATATGGTTGAGTCAACCCATTTGGCAAACGAGCCATGGGATAGAACCTTAAAAGAAAAAGGGATGTTTGCTAAAATAGATTATATGCTTTCAATTGACAATATTGATAACAGCTTGCCAGCCAATGAGGCCAGAGAGAGACAAGAAGAAATTTCTGAAATGCACAAAATTTTTGGAGTAGTTTGATTGCAGGTAAGAGGGGCTATCTATTATCATCCCAGTTTTGAATTTAAAAATGGGGAAACTGGCAAAAAACTTATCATTCTCCTGAACACTCCAAGTAAAAAAGAGCCTTACCTTTTCGTTAAAACTACATCTCAGAAAAAAGACAAACCTTTAAGTCCAGGCTGTATTAAAAAGAGGAACCTGTATTTTATCCCTGCTGGAAAAGATTTTTTTAAAGAAAACACTTGGGTAGAGCTATATGAAAGATATTTGATGATGCCAAATGATGTTAAAAAAAATAAAGATATGAAGGTTATAGGCAGCCTTGACAGTAAAACTGTCGACAAAATAATAAATTGTCTTTTTGCCACTCAGGATGATGATATACCAATGACACAAAGAAAACTTTTAAGGCCTCCAATAATAGAGGGTATATGAAAACTGAAAGAAAAATTTGACTCGGGAAAGTAGAAAATCTTAATATTGAAACCGCCCAGGGCCGTTTGCAGCTGCGGACGATCTCTATTCCACCCATACCCAAGCGCGTCTTAAATTCATTTCTATAATCCGCATCCAGTTTTATCTCCGTTACTCTTACCCGCATCGTGGTCGTCTTGTTTTAATACCCGCTGCAAATATTATATCCCCCCATTGGATTCATCCCTGTGTCTATTTTTCCCCAATAATCACTGAAATTAAGATTCTGCCTGATAAAGCTCTCCAGCGCCAGTCCGCCATCCCAATCATCGTTGTCATAATCAAATTTCAGCCCAAAACATCGCCACTGGCACCTGAAGCATGATCGGCTGGATTGGAACCGCCTCGAAACTAATAGCCCCCCCACCCCCTTAAAACCCTATTCAGCATGGCCCACAATTAAAACCCCATATAGCTCTAAATGAAAACTCAATTGTTATGCCAATATTCCAGGCTTTTCATATTTTCATTTGGTACTGTTTTGATCTTAACCAATTAAATTGATATAAAAAACAGGGAGGTATTTAAAATGGAAGATTTTGATGATTTTGATGACGGTGATTTCGATGAGGGCTTTGACAATGGTGACTTTGAGGATGATTCTGATTGCAGTTTCGGTATGGACGACAGTTTAAATGAAGAAATGCAGGATGACTCAACAGATGATGATGCCACTGATATAGGCTGGGAGGATATGGCTATGATCGGGGGCATGGCAGAGGAATTTTCTGAGGAGGAAAGGGAGCGTAAGAAGCTTGAGAAAAAAATGGATGCTGATCGAGACAAACGTAATAACCATTCATAAGACTTGTTTGATATTTCAGGGTTTTTACTGTATGGCTGTTGTAGTCGATGTGATGATGATGTTCAAATTTTCACTTATCTAAATGAGAGGTTTATATGACAAAGCATAAAAAAGCTTTACTTGAAAACCTTGCTGAGACTGAATCACTTAAAGGCGATATCAGAAGAAGAAGAGACCCGTTTGTCTATGAAACTATAAAAAAAACAAGGCTGGAAGAATACACTGACGATGGTTGGGAATTATTTAGAGAAAATGTAAACACTAACAGAATGAGGAAGCCTAAGTCTCAAGATGTGTTTTTTGAGGATCGTGTATGGGCTTTGTTCGCAAGACTTGGTTTTGAAATAATGAATGTAGACAGGAACTTCAGGGTTCCATATTCCAAGGAACCAGAGGTGCTTGGGAAGCAAATTGATGTTTTTGGCGCTGATAGTGAAACGGTAATTTTAGTAGAATGTAAAAGTTCAGAAACCAGAAAAAGAACCAGTTTTTCTAAAGATATTGCAGAAATTGGACATATAAAAGAACCAGCATTTAAAAACATAAGAAAACATTTTAAATCAAAGCCGAAAATCGCATGGATATTTGCAACGAATAATTACATTGTTAGTAGTCCCGATCAGGCGAGATTAAACGAAAACAATATAATCCATTTTAATCAAGACGATATACTATATTATGAAAGCTTAGTAGATCTTTTAGGCACCGTTGCTCGTTATCAGTTATTTGGGAGACTTTTTAAAAACCAACCAATATTGGGGTTAAACTATACAACTCCAGCAATCAAAGGAAATGTTGCCGGTTTTACAACATATTCTTTTTCGGTTGAACCTGAAGTCCTGTTAAAGATTGCATTTATCTTACACAGAACTGATTCAAGCATGCGTGCTTTTGACAGCTATCAAAGGATGGTCAAAAGGCCGAGAATTAAAGAAATAGAGAAATATATTAATGCCGGTGGCTTTTTCCCAAACTCGATAATAATTAATTTTAACACCAAAAAGCCTTTAAAATTTGATGAAGTAGAAACATGTGAGCACTGTTCTCAATCTGATTTGGGCATCTTACATTTACCCAACAAATATCAAAGTGCTTTCATCATAGACGGGCAACACAGACTCTATGGCTATGGCAATACTGAGTGGAAATCTAAAAACACAATTCCTGTGGTTGCATTTGAGAATTTACCAGAAAAAGAACAGACAAAGGTTTTTGTTGATATAAATAATAAGCAGAAATCCGTCTCCAAAAACTTACTCATGACTTTAATGGCTGAGTTCAATTGGGGCTCAGATAACGCCGATGAAGCTATCGCTGCAGTGAAAACCCGTTTAATCGATGATTTTAATAATAAAAATGCCTCGTCGTTATATAAAAGAATAAAACTGCTTGATGAAAAAGGTTCTCAAAGGCAATGCCTGACAAAAAATTATCTTATCGGCCAAGCTTTAAACAAAACCAATTTTTTCGGTTCTACGCATAAGAAGAAAATAGTTAAAACAGGTTATCTTTGGGACGGTGATTACCAACCTACACTTGACAAATCATACGAATTTTTAAATTCATGCTTTCAGTTTTTTGAAATGGAATTAACCGATCAATGGGAAAGGGGTAGTGCTGAAGGTGGTTTTATTACTATGAACCTCGGAATATCAAGTTGTATACGGGTTTTTAATAACATTTTGGATTATTTTGATAAAAAAGAGCATTTTAATTTTTCTAAGCTAACAGGAGAAGAAATCGCTGGTAAACTTAAACCATATATCGAGCCTGTAATCTCTTTCGTAAAAAGCTTATCACTGGAGGAAATCAAAAAACTGCGTGGATATGTTGGAGGTGCTGCAGTTGACAGAGTTTTGAGGGAATTCCAAAATGTGATAAATATTGAATATGAAGATTTTTCACCTGTAGGCCTTCCCCAATGGCAGAAAGAAAGTACAGGCATGTACAATGACCCATCTCGAAATTTGGGTGATGAAATGCAACTGAAAACAAGAGACCATATTTTTCAGAAACTAAAAGAAGAATATGGGATCAGTGATGACCGTTGGTGGACCGAGGGTGTGCCAAAAGATATTCAAAAAAGATGCGCTAATGAAAGAATTGAGCATGGAGAGGGGCTTGATTATAAATATTTATTATTACTGGATTACCAACGAATAATTAAGGACCAGAGAAAATTTTTAATTAACACCTTTACAGAGCCAGACAAGAAGTCTGCAAGTATCGATAAAAAGATAAAATGGTTTGCAAAATGGAATAAAATAAGAAATAAATATTCTCACCCAGAAAAGGGTAAAGTAACCGAAGAAGAATTTGAATTCATGCAACAACTAAAAGAATGGCTGTATAAAAATTTAAACAATTAGCTCGTTATTTATTTGCAATTGGCAAGATTGTTCATAATCTTCAAAAGTTTTGGGCAGTCTGAACATTCCTTGAAAATTTCCTTTAAATTACTCGCTTGGATGCACTCATCTTTCTCTAATTTATCGTTTTGCTCATTAAGATTCTTGCCTGTTAGATGACCCGTTTTTAAACTTTCAGTAAGTGTCTGGGCATCTGGTGCTTTATTTGTTTTTTTGTATTTTAATCGAGAGCTAAGCCTGATCTTTTTTGAAAGTGCAAGCCCGATCTCACGTTCTATGGCATTATAAAAAAGTCCTTTATATTCATTATCGACAAAATCATCCCTCCTGCTATTGGGAATAAGGTCGTCACAATCTACATGTATTTCACCAATAATATAACTGTTGAATCTACTTTCCCTGAAACAACCGTCTAATAAATGAGAATTACCTACTTGAATATTCCCATCCCTTACACGGATTCCTGATGATAATTCTCCTTTTGTGATAGCTCCTAACAAGTCTCGTCTTTCGCCATACCAACCATAGGCAACAGGTTTATTGCTAATTAATATTTCAAAAAGTTTGATTCTATCTATATGGTCCCAACCTTTAGATGAAAGTTTTATTTTATCACGATAAGGCTTATTAATGCGTTCCCCGTTTAGGATGATTTCGTATTGACTATAATTGGTGAGGTTTGCCGATAAGTAGTAATTAATTTCTTCGGCAAATGATAATTCATTGGGGTTAAAAGGCACTGGAGCTATCATGCTCAGATAGTCATGGACCTTTTTAATGTCGAAAATATGGTTCCTAAAGCTTTGAACATTATGCAGTTTAACTTCAAAGTAGCTGCCCTTAATTTTCTTGCTGTTCTCCTGATAAAAATTGGTAACCTTATTGAATAATTGCCTAAGCGTGTATGAAGATTTGCTTGAATCTGAAAGCATTTGGCGCAACCTCTGACAATTCCACTCCTGAATAGATTCTACATCTTCTCCTTTCGCTTTGGTCTTAAACGTTGCGCTATCGCAAAAAGCCAGCCCCCCCAGTCTGCCGATTCCTCGAAACCCTCTCAATTTGTTTTTTGTTTTCGCGCTAATGCCGACGCTACAAAGTATTTTTTCTGCTAAATCGGCTGGAACCCCTGTGCCTTTATCATAAATAGTTATACTTTTATCAGAAGGGTCCAAATCAATGTATATTCTTTTTGAGTTTCTTTTATTTGTTAGCCTTGCAATATCTATTGAATCAGCTGCATTTTGAATATATTCACGATAGATAGACAAGGGGTCATTATACATTCCTGAAGTAAGAGTCTCTAATAAATACATTCCCGCTTTAAACGCCGATTTCTTATTTCTTTTTTTCTTCATAATATACGACCTTCTATTCAAAATTCTCGAAGAGGGGTAAATTTTTACTTCCTGTTTCTGGTGGCAGGTAATATTCCAGAATATTTTTTAGTTTACGATTTTTTGTCTTAGTAACAATCTTCGTGAGGCTTTGTTTTGTTTTATTTTTACAAAGGATTCCAAGAAATTCTTTTTTTTCACCTTTGGTTAAACCTCTAAATTTATTGGTCCAATCCCTTTCTTCCGCTTTAGGTTTTGGTCCCCTGTACATCAAAATTCTTTCCGGCATGTAAAGGATTTCAAGAAATTCTTTTTCGTTTTTTCCGAAGGCTCGATAGAAAAAGTCTTCGGTTGTCATGACTGTCCCTTTTAAAACATTTAGGATTCTTTGAACTCCTCGAATATACTGGTAATTCCATTCCTGCTTGTAAATATAACTTCTGTTTTTCCTGTTTAGAGGGATATATTTCATCGGAAAAGAATAGATTTTAAGGCCTAATTTTTTGTTTAATTCGATGTTTATCTCAAGCCTCTGCCATAAATCTTCAGGTGTGTCATCGTAATTATATAAAATATAATTTGATAAGTTTTGAATTCCATATTTTGCTGCCAGCGTGACTTTATCTATATAAATTTCTTTATCTTTTATGTGGTCAAAGGCTATTCTAAGTGGATTAAGCGCAATTTTTGAAAGTGATTTGACATAACGCTCCTTCATCAAGCGTGCATCGATTCCCTGATTGAAATCAACGTGCCTACGTTTAGAAAAAACTTTTCCATTCTTTTCGTAACTAAATCTTGCGTCTCTTTCAAAGCCTAAATCGATAAGGTCGTTTATTATTTTATTTAAAGATTTTGACGCTAATATATTATTGTCTAATAAAACGAGATGTGGCTTTTCTCCGTAAAGTTTGGCTATTCCATTAACGTACGGTTTAATATCTTGATAATCAATGAATTTAGGTTCGAGAACTGAAACACCACAAAAGTCACATTTTCTGACACAGCCTCTGGTTGAGTAGCCAAAATAACTGTCATCGATTAATGAATATTTTTGCTGGGAATCATTAAGTAATTCGTAATCGGGAATCATTTCCTCGACAACTAAATCGTTGTCGTCCTGTAATCTTCCCGGTTTGTCGAGAACACCAGTCAACGGCATTATTCCTGTAGCTTTCCATAATTCATTTGGCATCAGACTTGCCAATATTCCACCAACAAAAATCCTTGAGATGTCTCCTTTTACAATATTTTTGTAAAATAAAATGGTGTCTACAGAAACTTTCCAATGATATGTAAATACTGTAGATACATAAATCCTATCCCAATATGTGTAATATGCTTCATCTCTAATGCCTTTAATAAAACTTACCTTATCTCCAAGTGTTTTGTGGTAGGCTGATATTTTCATTAAACCTAAAGGGGGAAATTTGGTTGGGTAGCCTGGTTCAACAAGTAAAATGTTACGGTCCACTAATATACGAAGCTCCTTGCAATATTTTTTGTCACCAATATCATATTGGAAAGCTTTTGTCTATCTTTTTCGTACATCATACCTCATGACGATACAAGAGTGAATCTTCATCGAACTTCGATTGATTTTTTTCCTTAAAACACTTTGCCAGGATAGCCTATTGAAAATATGTTAAATATTTGCAATTGTGTTTTGTTGTAGTTCCATTTTTATTTTTACATATATTTGTACAAGCTACCAAATTAGGTTGAAAAAATCCGAATTTAGTGTTTAACTTGTTGAAATAATCTAATAATCTACGCATCCAACTTTACAAGGAATTGAAGCCATGACACTCACAAAAGCCGACATAATATCTGAACTCACCAATCACGTCGGATACACAAAAAAGCAAGCAACCGAAACCGTCGAAACCCTGCTTGAAATCATCAAGTCAACGCTCCAATCCGGCGAGGATGTCCTGGTGAGCGGATTCGGCAAGTTCTGCGGGAAGCAGAAAGCTGAAAGGAGGGGCAGGAACCCAGCGACAGGCAGTGACATGGCGCTTGAAGCAAGGAAGGTTGTCACGTTCAGATGTTCCGGGAAGCTCCGGGAAAGGATTAATGGGTGATAGGGTAGAATATGTCATGTGTGATGATTGGTTTATATTTGCAAAAGACGAAACTGGGGAGATGTATTTGTTTCAACAGAGTTTTTGCCAAAGTGGTTGAATCTGCCTGAGACAGTACCGGCAGAGTCTAATTCTGTTGAGAAATACATGTTGCTTTTTGCAAAATTAAGGTGGGATCAATTGGATTCGAAAAATTGCAGATGAGTTCCAGTATAAAATGTATTATAAAATCTCTCCAATTAAAACCTACTATGATTTTTTAAACATGGGTGTATAGTTTTCCTTTCGCTTATTTCTGTTGGACTAAGAACTGATCCGATTTTCTCTGATGGTATCGCTTTCACCGACGGACATGCATATATATCACCATTTGCATTGATATGAAAGAAGCTTTTTCCACCTAAGCATTTCCCATTTTGATCTGCGTGAGTGCATAATTTATGCTTCGGCACGCCTGCAAATTCTATGTCACTTCCACAATTTGTGGCAAGTTTGCTGATGTGCTCGATAATAGGCGATTGTTTTTCTTGAGATAAAGATAACTGGTCCCATTGTTCAACAGCCCGCCCTTGCTTGCACAATCCTAAGATCCTTATTTTATTAATACTTTTTCGATAGCAGTAATCACAAACTTCGTCGAAGCTATTTGCGTTAAGTCTGGTTAAAAGATAATTCACAATAAGTGTAATGCCAGCACTTCTAATATGTTCAATATTTCTTTCAACAACATGAAAAAAATATTTGGGACCAAAAATAGCTTGACAACATTCATTAGAGATAGAATGCAAACTTAAACGTACAGTTTTGAGACCACAAAGAAAAAGATTCCTCCAATAATCTTTTCCCATCTCCAGCGCGGCCGTTGTACACAGGTTCACCCTATATCCCTTTTCCGACCATTTTGACACAAATAGAGATAACTTGTTCAAGGTTAATGGTTCTCCACCCGTTATAGTGACTTCTATTTGTGTATTTTCAGAAGTTAAAGTACTTTCCATAAATAATGTACATTTATTGGCGATATCTAACGTCATATCAGGCAAATAGTTGTTTTTCGGGGAAGAACAGAATGCACAAGAATAAGGACAATTATATGTAACATCAATGGAAAATTCAGAAGTCTTCATCCTTCACCTACAAAATTTTATCTTTGAATTCATCAACAATATCCTTCTTCTCTGACCTAATAGACTCTGTCGTTGGAGAATACCCTTTTGTTTTTACTTTCCTAGCAAGTGAATCTAAGTTTTTTTTGAATTTAGTAAAATCTTTTATATATTTTTTTGGTAAGTACCTCTTAAAATGTTCACACCACTCGGTCTCAATTTTTATATAGTCATTAGCGAAATCGTCTAACAAATCGATGAATTCTTTTTTCTTATCAATATCTTCAATATGTTCTCCGTAGTCTTCCCAATCCAATACACCCTTTTTACAGATTCTTGGTCTATCAAGCAAAACTGTATTGGGGTGAAAATAACCAAGAGCAGTCATCATAACAATCCGTCCTGCCTTTATATTTGTTATGCTGTTCTTTAATCTGTTCAAAAGCTCGGTTATTAATTTCTTTACTTCAAAATAATTGACAATGAACCAAGTGCTTAGTTCTTGCGACCGCAACAAAGCGAATGCTGATAATCTATTGCCCTTTTCTATTGTAAATTGAATACATATCAATGCTGGTGCCATCGCTTCCTTCTTGCCCACACGCGACATTGGATTGTCTATTATTGGATGAGCAATCACTGCGTAAGCTCTTCTTGCCTCACTCTTTTGAGCTTTTAAAAGCTTAACTATGTTTTCAAACTGATCTATTTTTCCTGTCCACTTTTGTATGTCTTTCAGGTCATCATAGTCCTCTTTTTTTTCAGGATATAAATACCTCCATATCCTTTGACCATGCGTGTACCCGTAATAAAAAGCTTTCTCTTCACCTTGTTTCATTTTAAGCCATTGTTCCGTGTAACCTTTGATTAGGCTGATTGTTTTTTTTGTTTCGCTACGTATCTTAGTTTTTGTCTCAAGTTCATCAGATTCAGTGTCAATATTTCGGACCTCAAGAATAATCGGTCCAAAATAGTTTTGGGGTGAAGGTGACAACTTCTTGGAAACGCTAACACTACAAAAAGCATCGACAATCTTTTCATAAAGGTCTGGTAATGTTTTTTCTGATAGAAGCAAAGCGACGTTTCTATTTTTTACATCTGCGCACAATCCGTCTGAGATAAGATCGCTAAATTCGAGATAATCATCTTTTTCGACTTTTTCAAAATTCGCTACAATTGTAAGACGGTATGGGAGACCAAAGGCCATTAATAACAGACGATGACTTGATAGATTTTCGTTTTCCATTCTTGCAGCGGTGGTTAAATTCTTTGTAATTCCATCAACGTGCCAGATTATTAAATTATCTTTTATTTTAACCTTGGTTACCTTTCCTCGGGCTTTAATTTTGTTAGATAGTAAACTTCTTTTCACTGTTAGATCGGGTTCAACACGATAAAAAGCACCATCAGCTATGTCAGCAACCCAGAAAATTAAATACAATAATATTTCTTCCCGCTTTAATTGAACTGGATTATTTAAGAAACAAGAATGTATACTTCCTGTTGAGTGAAAACATATGATATTAAATAGCCGATTAATGTCAGCCTTTCTCAACCCATAAAATACTATTTTTTTCGATTTGTATTTTTCTTCTATATAGTGAGCTGACCTTATACCATGCCCAGTTTCAGCTTCGCGGAACAGGGTGCATGTTTTTTTCAAAACCGATTTTATCTCTCTGTTGATGCGTGGGTTATTTATTTTATCAATATCATGCAATAATGATGCATAAAAAAGAACTATAAGATCTGTACTTTTACAGATAGTCTCTAACTTAGAATTCCTGATTATTTCAAAACAATTTGTTAATACACGTTGCGAGTGTTCCAACCCGTTTGATACAGGTAATTCACCACAACATTTTAAGAAATAATTCAGGGGGGATTTTTCTCTTTTCCTAATATTGTCCCAGATACTTCTTGGAATGCTACTTTTATACTTATAGTCAACGAAAACCTTTAAAAAGTCGTTCCTTCCTTTCGCCATTGGGCACCTCCCCTAATTATAAATGGTGGGGACTCGCTTTTTTAGTGAAGTCTATTTAGAGAAGGAGACAGGTGAATGCCCCCTTCTGGTAAAACAAAATGTGAGGCTTGATAACACACTCCTTTTACATATTATATGATCAAAAGTCAACCCCTCCTGGCTCAGTGTTAATGAGTCTACTTTAAAGCAAACTGGCCTTTGCCAGTAGTCTCGGTGTTCAATTGAATCAGAGAGATTTATACCCCCCTCATGGATACCCTGTTTTTAGGTTGGAAAGATTTTGTGGAATCAGACATGGATTGCCCTGATATTCTTTCAACCCCAACCCCAGAGTGAATGCATAGACCAGACTGTCGGCACTCCATAGAGCGTCAAAAACATCCTTGAACCTGAGGACGTTGATCTTGACCCCGAATGCATGGAGCCTGTATTTCCTGGCAGGTTCTCCCTGACCACTGTGATGACGTTCCTGATCTCCTGGTCCTTACCAGCGTCGAATTATGTATCCTCACTTAATATAGAATAACACTTTCCGAGTATGTCCATCAGCCAAAGTAATAAACTAACCACTCTATAATACAGAAGGGGTATTTTATTCAGCCCTGGAAAATAAATTTACGGAGGAATTGTTATGACTGAAAGATTTGAAAAAACTTATAGCATCGGAGATGCAAGCATAATCACTGGTGCTAGCCAGCGACAATTAAGAGCTTGGGAAGGAAAACACATCCCCCAGCCAGATCGGCTGATCTGCGGAGAACGAGCCTACCGGCGTTATACCAGGGCCCAGATTAACCTGATAACACGAATCAAGGATCAGGGATTCACACTCTTGGCCGCAGCGAAAAAAGCCAAAGATGATCTGGCCAGGAAGGGGGGTACGGATAATGCGTAAAAAATAATCGAAGATGAAAACAAGCAAGCAGAATTAATTTCAAGCCTTGAATCAATACCACTTGCTCTTGGTAGATTTCAATCTTCCCTGCTTCTGCCTGGTACAAGCCGAATGTGACGCAAGCTTGAATCAAGTTCGGTTTGATAATGCAGATTTAAATTTCCTTTGCCCCGGCTTTACCCTAACGTTGCAAAAGTCGAGGATGCCCCAGGTCCGCGGCGTCAAGAGTGATAGGGGACGTCCTTGACTAATTAGACTTATGTTTGTCTAGCCGATAAAGGATTTTGGCAATTGCAGAAAGAGATACACCCAGATGACGGCCTGTTTCAGCCAGCGAAAGTCCCCA
>SDBU01005675.1_pt1 | contig 14859 bp, 11 predicted proteins | sample 2277071 | NCBI WGS metagenome assembly SDBU01 (sample SAMN10397929, study PRJNA504765) | marine sediment metagenome | isolation source: marine sediment core GS08_GC12, 126 cmbsf | place: Arctic Ocean: Gakkel Ridge, Loki's castle | collected 2008
AAAACAAAGAGTGAAAGAAGTAAGAAAATATCTTGAGTACGCATGTAGGCTTTCTCTATCATTGTTAGGAGAAAACAGAGACCAGAAATATTCCGAAAAAATTAGCGGTCTTATCCATTGTCCTTCAAACATTTTAGAATATCATGTAATGATTCCATGTCCAAGATGTGGGCAAGTGATTAGATTTCAACCATGACAACGCCCTTTTACATCAATTTTTGTAGAATCAATACATTTTTATTTTAACTATACACATTACATTTTGGGGTATATTTATGGGAAAACAGGATATGTGTACTAAATTCGCCAAAGAATATGCTGAAAGTTTTGAAGAAATGTCTGAAAAAGTAAGTTACATCTGCAAGAATTGTGGTTACGTTTTATCTAAGAAAGATGCAGTTGTTTCTGGTTATGATTCTCAGTTTAGATACATAGTCGAATCTTACCATTACCTTTTTTCAGAATTAGTTCTCTAACTACAATAAGTTAACCAAAATAATCTACTGCTGAGCATAAAAGCGAAAAAATTAACCCTCTATGTGCGAATATATTGAGCCTCGTTCTGAGAACAGTTATAAAATAAGTCATATATTATATCATTGTGAATCTCAATAAGATTGAACCTAGAGAAACCGCTGGAAGCTCAACCCAAGCTAGATACTCATTTCAAGCAGAATATACTGCTTATCAATGTATTCAATTATTGGATAATCCAGAACTTGTTGAAGTATCCTGCGATTTTCACTCCGATTGTTTTGTTAAAGACAATAGGGATTTTATCATATTTTATCAAGTAAAAGGAATAAAAAACAGATTATTTACAGTGAGCGAGATAAAAAAGGCAATCCCTGACATGTTCTCAAATTATGTTACTGCTCAAGGCAAATGTAAATCAATACTTGTCACAAATGCCTCCATAGGAAGAAAGCTTAAAAAAATTATGAAATATAAGGACAACAAACACAGGAATGTTATCAATGACGAAGAATTAATTATTTTGAATAAGATAAAAAATGAGTGGAGAAAATTAGTCAAAGACCCATTAAACCTTTTTGATAAATTCTTTTACGAGTTTGAAATCGAGTCTGAAATTCCATCATTCTCTGAAAGTAAAAAGACCAATAAGATGACATTAAGAGATTTCAATATCCGAGAACTCAAAGCAGTTCTTGATAGAACCCTAAACAATAATTACTCACTTGAAGATGTATCACACATATATGATATGATTTTTGCAGAGGTCCAATTGAAATCTAGACTAACAACAAGATATGATAGAACAATTACAAAAAAAGATTTGATGAAGTTAATCCAAATTCCTTCATCCCAAATGATGCTTTTTGAAAAGACGTTTACCGAAGATGAAATCAATAAAATAAAAGACCAGTCCATTTTGGAGGGAAAATTGGAAAAAGGAGGGTTTAGTAGACATTTCATTAAAAATGCAAAATTAGTTCGATGTGTTAGTAGATATTACAGAGAAAAAGCTTCGAAATTCAAATCAAATAGAAACCTGATAAATGATTTTGAATATCGACTTAACAATATATGTTTAGATGTTTTTGAAAAACATTCAAGAAAAGAAAAATATAATTCAATGGAAATGCTACAAGAAATTGAAGAAAAATTAATCGAACTATCAGAAAAAGATAAATATGAAAAATTAAAGTTTGATTCTGACTTTGTCAGAGGGCTAATTTGGGAAGCCACTAGTCAATGCAAGTTCAGATGGGACCATGAAAAGAAATAAACCAATAGCGGATGGAATTCGAGACTTTATAAAAGAACTCATGGAGCAAAAGAAGGCTTTAGTAGTTGATTCCACCGAACAAAAAAGAATCAATTTTGAATATTCAGTAGAATATAATGCGATGAGAATTCTTTTGATAGTTGAATATTGTGGAGTTAATGGAAAAATAGATTCGAAAATTAAGTTTACATTCTATGATTTTCTGATACGGTATCCAATTTGTCTTAAGTTGATATTTGAAAAAATGGGCATTAGTGAAGAATTTTCTGACGCAGAACTAACATCTATAGACAAACAAATGGTTAAGCACATAAGCTCAGCTTGGGACCCTGAGTATTATAATTATCTTAGTTTTCTTGATGCTAGGGACTTGATTACAATTAATTATAAAGAAAAATTTGAAATCAGATTAACTCCGTTAGGGCGATCCATTGTTAAAGAATTTAGATCAAGTGGAATCAATAAGATCATCCACAGGTATAAAATTATAAAAAAAACATTCTCTAAAAAGAAAGATAATGTAATAGAGGAAATAATAAAAAACAACTTTTCATTTGCGGTGTTATAATGGAACAGGAAAAGTATCTTAATATTATGAGGCTGAGAGTCACAGGCAAAAAAACCTGTGATTACAAATTACGACCAGGAGTGAATATTTTTAAGGGATCAAATTCAACTGGAAAGACTACATTGATATGGTTTTTTGATTTTGTTTTTGGAAGTAAAAGCAAGCCGTTTATACCGATTATCGAAAAAAATTGCGAATATGTATATGTCGATATGAAAATTAGTGGGAATTATTATACAATAAAAAGAGATATTGAAACTAAGGACACAATATACGTGTACGATGGAATTTACGATAGCATCGATGAACTTGAAAAGCAAACACCGAAAAAATATGGGTGGATCAAAAGCAAAGAAAAAGAAAACATCACAACGTTCTTCTTTGAGAATCTGGGAATACAACCTGGAAAAGTACCAATATCGAGCTCTAGAGTTGCGAAATTCTCTTGGAGAAATTTGATAAGTCTTATTTATGTTCCACAAAACCAATGGGTTGGAATTCAAGTAAAAGATAGGTTTCAACCACTAATGAAAAAATCAGTTTTCGAGATAATCTTTGGAATAATGGATGAAATCATTAAACAAAAAGAAGAGAAAATAAGAGATACCCAAAAAGAGCATGAAAATTATAAAATTCAACAGAAGGTAATCCAAGAATTTTTAGATAAAAATGAAAGAGAACTTGGATCAGATGAGCACGTGAAAAAGCTAGAAAAAATGATTAATGAATATGAAGAAAAAAAATCCGAATTACATAGGACTTTGAAATACAAGACTGAATCAAATACTTTAATTGAAGAGAAAAAAGAAACAGAATCTCTATTTTTGGAAAAAGAGAGAACAATCTCTTTGCTTAAAGAGAAGTTAGACGAGTTAGAAATGTTAGATAGTGAAAACAAACTGAATCTTGAAAAGAATAGATTTTTATTAAAAGCTAAAAAGATTTTTTCTGAATTACCAGTAACAAAATGTCCCAAATGTTTGAATGAAGTTACTAGGAAAAATGAAGACAAATGCTACGTATGCGGTCAGAATTATAGGACTGAAGAAGAAAAGGATTATGCTCAAAATCTCTTCTTGCTCATGGATGACCAAAAAGAGTTACTACAAATAATACAAAATGTAAAAAATGATATTTCAGTAATCGATGCTGAAAAAAAGAAGGTTGAAATAAATTTAAGTAAATTAACTTCAAGAATTGACGAAATTAATAAAGAGATTATTAGTCCAGTAATGAAAGAAATTGAAGGAATCAATTCAAAATTAAACCAATTAAATAAACAACTTGGAGAAGCAGAAAAAATTCACTCATTAATCCAACAAGAAAAAATTAACGCTAATAAAGTCAAGAGATGTAGTGAAGAAATAGCTGTATTGGGCAAGTTTCTGGAAGAATTAACTGACAAAAGACTCAGCAGTTCTGAAGTGACCCCAAAATTCGTGGAATTAATGAGTACAATTCTCAAAGATGTTCTAAATATAAGCGAAAAACTTGACGGTTTAGACAATAAATATAGTCCATTGTTTAAAGGGGACACTATTTTAAACAATCTAAGTTCTGGAGATATTGAGAAGAGCAAAAGGGTAAGAGTTATTCTGGCATATTATACAACAATTCTAGAATACGGTCTTAAGTATGGTTCAAACCATCCAAAGTTATTGATTCTTGACACTCCTAGACAAGATGAATTGGATATGAACATTTTTTCAAAAATAATTGACTATTGGAAAGGTTTATCGAGATATAACAAAACGTATCAAATAATCATTACAGGTTCTGAGTTTCCGCAAAATTGTGGTTGCATAATTGATGAATTTCATAATCCTATAGAATCAGAAGATAGTTCTAAACCAGCAAAATTCTCTGTGATGTAGATTAGAAAAAAGTGTATAAGCATATTTAAAATAAACAAAAGTAAAACAACAAAAAAATTATAATATTCAGTTACCCCATTGAGAATTCGACTTAGTAAAATACATAAGTCTTTTATTTTAAATTACTAATAATTATCTAAGTTGATTAATATGAGTGAAGATAAAAAGGCATATTCATTAGATTTTAGTGCAGCAGCACCTAAAACAGAAAGAAAGGCTATAAGAAAACCAGAATATGACAATACAATAGAAATATTCGTTAAAAGTAAGAATGATTATGCACAAGTAAAAGTTCCTGAGAAAGAGAAATTATCTAATGTTCAAATAGGTTTAAAGACAGCAATTAAAAGAGCAGAAAAATCTGATAATATTAAAGCTGTTAGACGGAAAGGAAAACTTTACTTAATTACTAAAGCCTATTCTGATAAGCAAGGATGGAAATGGAAAATAACACGTAAATAGAAATTTAGGCAGGGACCAGCGGGAAAAGCAACGCTTCCCTAAACATAATACTAAACAATTAGAAAAGAATACCATCTAAGTTCCTTATTCTCAAGTGTATGATTAAATAGAAGTGCATTTAGATAAAGAAAAAAGCAAAGTCTATTTGCTTAGAGAATAGAGGTTGAAACCTTAGAATAGGCACATATTTTGTGTTGCATAGAGAAGCTAGACTGATTGATTAAGAATTTTAGTATACGTCTGCACGATGTGAAAGAAAAAAAATTGTGCCATAAGGTACTTAACATGCTTTAGAAAACCATATTAATTTTTAGGAAACATGCGAACATGCTATCAAAATATCTAAAGGAAAATAATATCTGAATAGTTCAAATACCCAATTTACTATAATATATTATTGTACGTACACGAGCATAATATGCAAATTATTGAATATTAACTCAGGATCTAAACCGCGCAAGTTCATTTTCAGGGTTATCTGGGGCATGTTCATTGTACTAGATAGAGTAAGATAATTACTGAAACCCCTTCAATTCCCTAGAAGTTTCTACTTGAATCTATACAGCTTAACACATATCTGCTATTCACAAATTGTTTATACATAATTGTCTGAAATTATTTCTATCAAGATAATCAGGCGTTTATAAAATGAGTAATCTCTATTCCATTGAGACCCTATTAGAGAACCTTGAGGAGATAAAGAAACTAAAAGAATTCAAGCAATTTCGAAAATTCCTAAAGTTCTTTCTAATTGGATTCTTAATGGGCAGACATACTGAAAAAAGCATCAAAGAACTTGCTTTAAAAACCTATAATATCCTATCACGTCTGATTGAGAGAGAGTTCTTAGAAAATAATGAAACTACAATTATTGAAAAATTCAACAGTTGTAAAAACCTAATTCAAATTGAAGAAATAATAAAATCTCACAAAAACGATTTTAGTGAATTTGAATACTATTCCAACTTGGACAAAATTCGTGAGCATCGTAATAAACTCACTAATCAAACTCGACAAATAATTGAAAACAGAATTGAAGGCGTAGAAAATCAACTAAAAGAAATCTTAGAAAGCGGTACCTATCTAATATCAAGCAAAAAGAAAGAATCCGAAGCTTCAATAGAATCACTCCAAAATGAAATCGAACAATGGACAAAAGCCCTAATCCTAAATGCCGAATACATTACCGAAACTAAGAAAAAGTTAGAAACCGCTAAAAAATCGATCTTAAATTACAATACTACTTTTGTTGCAAAACGAAAAAAGGATTATAGTTACCTTTGGGACAATGGAGTCTTCACTCTCGATGACGAGCAGCTAACATCAGTTGTTTTTGATGATAAACATAATTTAGTAGTAGCAGCTGCAGGCTCAGGAAAAACAGAGGTTCTCATAACTAGAATTGCATATATAATAAAAAGACAACCAGATTCCAGCCCACCAGAAAGAATCTTAGCAATTGCATATCAAAGAAAAGCAAAGGAAGAAATAGAACAAAGACTGCTTGAACGTTACCAGATTAACAAAACTAACATTAGTACATTTCATAAATTAGGTAAGAACATTTTAGAAGAAACTGGACACCATTATCAACACACAGACATAGTCAACAAAAACAAGAAACATGAAATCATAGGGAAACTTTTCAAACAAAAGATTGACACGGATCCAAATTTCTATGTTTTATTTTTGAATTATGTGAAGACCCTCCATGACAAAGAAAAAAATGAATACAAAGAGACGACAGATGAAGCCATAACATATGCCCAGGAACAAACTTACTGCTCTATAGATAGAACACAGGTCAACAGTAAAGCTGAAAAAGAGATTATGAATTTCTTCTTAATGCATAAGCTTAATGGAAAAATAGTCAGAGTAGAATATGAACCTGATGTGGATGGATTCAGACCTGACTTTTACTTACCAGAATATGATTTATACCTTGAACATTGGGCTATAACCAAAAATGGAGAAGTCCCAGAATGGTTCAATCAATCCACTGAAGAATATAAGAAATCAATGGATATGAAAAAGAAATGGTTTTCGGATCACAATAAATTATTTGTTGAGACATTCACACACGAATATAACGAAGATCACCCTGACAATTTTATTGATTTACTAAAGAAACGAGTGATAACTGCGATTCAAACTAGAAGCAATGAGGATTTCGAGTTCAATCTCAAGAGCTATAATGAAATTGTTGAAATCGCTTGGAAATCCTATCGAACCCCAGTAGATGACTTAGTTAACTTTATCACAACTGCAAAAACCTATGGGTTGTCTCCAGAAGAAATAAAGAAAAGATTTGAGGAGAATAAATGGAGTCCTAAGCAGATAGCCTTTGGGAATCTTGTATTGCCAATATATGAGGAATATGAGGAAATTTTACACTCGTACGATAGAATCGATTTTGAAGACATGATAAACAAAGCGATAGCTGAATTTGACAATAATCCAAATTTACGAGCTGATGTTTACGACCACATACTAATCGACGAATATCAAGATATCAGCGCTCAAAGGTACAAACTTGTTAAAAAGCTCATGGAACGAAATCCCAACTGTAGATTATTCTGTGTTGGAGATGACTGGCAAAGCATTATGGGATTTTCAGGATCTAACATCAATTTCTTTGTAAACTTTGCTGAATACTTTGAAGATCCAGCTATTACGATAATCTCCACCAACTATCGTAGTAATAGTACGATTGTTAATGCAGGTACAGATTTAATAAAAAACAATACTAGTTGCCAGATACAAAAACCGACTAAAACAAAGAACACGGATATAAAAACCATTAGAGTTCTTAGATCTCCTCACAAGAAAGACTATGAGTATCAATATCATCAACAAATAGCTGAGGATTGTCTAAATCGGATAATCGAATATCTTCAAAATGGATACTCACCAAAAGATATACTGGTTCTTAGTAGATGTATGAAAATTAGAACTCGTTTTGGGTATAGATACCTCCCATACATTCGATTAATCAAAGATCTGGCAAAAGAGAATGGCTTGAAGGTTATTCATAAAAACTTGGAGAAGACAAGAAACATCAGATTACTTACTGCCCATGGTAGTAAGGGTTTGGAAGCAAGAGTTGTTTTCATTCTTAATGTTACTAAGGATACTTTTGGTTTCCCTTGTGAAATAGAAGACTCCAACCTTTGTGAGCCAGCAAGATTAGATTATCCTCCTCAAGACAACTTGGAAGAAGAACGTAGACTATTTTATGTAGCTATGACTCGTGCAATAGAAGACTTGTACATTTACACTTGGGAACCTGTAAAAAGCAAGTTTCTTGAAGAAATATCAGATTACACTTTTGAAGAACGTCTAAACTATTAAGAATCGTATTTTCAGGCACTGATAACTCAGTAAATGTAATTGCTCAACTCGTCTATTTCCTAAATTGATAATTGAGTAGCCCACTGCAAGTGTGGTTAACTAGGAAAAACATCTCAAACCAGCAGAAAGTTCAAAATATGAACAAATAAATTTTCTTGACAAAAGATTTAAGCAAACACCAAATAAAGAGAAAACAGGGAGAAATATGGGAAGACCAAAAGAATCATTCAGAATACCATTGGGTGATGGAAAAACATTATCTGTAGCAATTTTCCCAACAAAAAAAGACCCCAAAGCTGAGGTAATTTCTGTACAGGTTCAACAGTATGAGGATGAAAAATGGGATACTATTGGAAAAATAGCAATGTATAGATCCCCTGAAGGAAATTATAGTAGACTACCTGACCGAGAAAAACCATCGGAATAAAAACTTCTTACTAAATTGGTCTATACGCAACATATTTTCCTTCAAAAATTAGTGTATACCTAGTATGTAATCTAGGATTATAGCAAGTTCAAAAAACGTGTAACCAGTATTTAATAAGTTATTTTCACTTCTCTCTCCGAGATTCTCTAAGTCTAATCAACACCAATCTTAACTCTACAATTAGTAGACTAGTCAAACACTGATAGGAACAATCTTTGAATGGAATGGGAATCCAAAAACTGACAATTACATAACCAAATCACATTCAAAGACTCCCTAACAGAAATAAAGAAACTAGAATATTGTTGCATATTTTTCTATAACTATCATCTAGTTAATCTTTTATCCAACATACTTAGGATAACATACATTACACAGAAAGTGTGAGGGGGAAGGGGGCAAGCACAGTTTTTGTCATCCTACCTCTTGAGAAAAAGCAAAACCAAAATAAACTTGTAATCAACAGCCGTTCTAATCAAATCAGCAGCCTGATCAACAAGAGAATTCAACTCATCCCCAGTAATCTTCTTTGTAACTAACCTACCTTGAACCACAAGAATCTCCTCTCGATAATTAATAGTTAAGATAATTAAGACTTGTTAGAATTTCCAAAAAAATATTGGAGACAATGGTGGATTTTGTATTCTTGGAAGTTTAGTAGTTGAGCATGAAACCGCCAATATTTATTGTCAGTCTTTATTTTTAGGAATCAACCTTTTTAAATCATGACACACTCTATAACTTGAAAAAAGTCATATTCCCAAAAGGAGAATTAAAAATATAAATATCGGTTCTAACAGAATAAACATAATTAAAATACTGGAAGGACGAAAAACGTTTCTTGAAGTGTTTTCTAACAAAAGATGGGGGAAAATTTTGTGTACGCTCGACAAATAAATTCTAATGAGAATCCAGAATTCGGATTCTTTTATCCAGAAGAAATTCCTCAAAGACGATTATTTGGATATGATACTCAAATAAAAGCAGGATTAAACTTGTGTAAACTCGTATCAAATGGTGGAAGTGAATCATTACTCGTCTTTGGTCTTCCTTCAACTGGGAGAAACATTTTTCCATGTGTTTTAGCAACTCGTTTCAATTCTAGAATACGCAAGAAGTCGAATCGATTTTCACTCTGCTATATTGAATGTAGAGCAATTAACTCACTAGAAGAGGAAGAAATGGTCAACTTCCTATCCCGTCTCTCGGATTTCATTATGGAGGATAAACCCAAAATTCTTCATGTATGTTCAACGGATTTTCTTGGTTACTCCTCTGGTCTGGGAAATGGTTATGAATTATTCGAAAAGCATAATCTGTTGACAAAAGGACTTCGAACGATTTTTTCAAAATTACCTAAAAAAACATTTTTGATTTCAACCGCTGAAGAACCTCACGAATTAGATCGCTTCTTTCTATCTAGATTTCATAACATGTTCTATTTTGAACCGACTAGTCAAGAAGTCACAAATCAAATCATTAAGGTTTTATTGGATCGAAAGGACTCAAATAAGATAGTAAATAACCTGTTTGAGTACATCAAGGACATTCGTATAATTTTATTAAGTGGAGTATTAATTAAAGCTTGTAGATTAATAAAACAAAAATATGATAGTATTTCGGAATTCTCTCCAGAAGAAGTCGCTTTATTATTAAGGAATGCCCTAAAACCAAATTATTATTCAGCGCTTGTGAATATAAAAAATTATGAAAATTCAAATGAAGATCTGATAAAGTACTCTGGAATCCAATTGAAGTTTTGGAATAGAAAATAAATTTTTGAACAAAATTTGTTCTAATTCTTAAAGAAAAACAAAAGGTACAAAGTTACATTTACACAAAAGTCTTTTATAAAATATTTGAACTAATAACTGACTAATCCTTCACTTAAGGAAAGATTTGATATGGTAAAGGAATTTGCTGATGGCGCAATCAAATTTTATCAATCTGGGGAAATCACAGAAGAAACCATTTTTGGCTATGACGACCAAATGAAGGCTGCTCTTGGATTATCATTATATTCAATCGAGGAAAGTGACATTGTGGTTCTTATTCTTGGTTATCCTGGAACGGGAAAAAGTGTTATTCCAAAAGCATTAGCTTGGAAATTAAACAACAGTCTTAATCAAAACTTTTCGTTGCTAACTGTGGATTGTGACTCAATTGTAGGAGAGGATGTTGAAAAACAACTCGACAAAGCATTGAAACTAGCTGCAAAATACTTACCTACGATAATCTCTTTTGATGAATTTGAAGGAATTGCAGTGCCAATTCAAACAGTTGGACAAACAGAGATTCCAGGAATATTGAGCCGGAAGATACGAAGATACGCTGGCGAAAGAAATATTCGAAAAGAGACTTTACTTTTATGCATATCAAATTTCCCTAATAAAATTGACTGGTCAACAATAAGAAACGTTCATGCGGTAATCTATTTCAACACAAACGAAGAACCAGCAATTGCAAGTATGTTGGATGCCCATTTAGGTATTAAAAATCCGAAAAAAATAGCCAATTTGGTGATAGAAAAAAAGAAAAAAATTGGGTTTGCTACTTTAGGACATAATGTCATTGAAGCTTGTAAACGAATCGACAAAAAGAAACTAAAAAAGCTTAAAGATTCAGAAATCGTAAGGGCAATATTATGCATGGGTGGACCTGGAGCTTCATTAGATCATATTGAAGAGTACGAAAAAAATAATAAATATTGGATCAATTGGTGGAACGATATGACTCGTAAATGGTGGATAGAATGGTACAATGAATTCACCAAGAAAAACAAAAACCAAACGCCCGCGCAATAGAATTTGCATTTTCAAGAATTTCTGAATTGCAAGATTGTCGCCACATTAGATTATCTCTCGTACAAACTTGGATACTAAGTCAAACATAATATCACTTAAGTAATAATTGACACCTAATTATGGGAACAACACATTTTGTGAGATAGGTCGGAACGAGTAATCATATTCAAAGCGGTCATAACAGAAATGACTTGATAATCAGAAAGTAACCGAGTTTAAAAACAAGAGAGAATATAATACTTGATACTTGAATTCTTGAGCTATTTCTTGAATACCCAGTTTATAGGACTCAAATTTAGTATATATGTTTCTGCACGATGTGAAAATGAAAAAGGAAGTCAATGGTTAAATTAACGCGCTCTAGAAAATGGTGAACATTATTGGCACTCTTCCTTGAAACACATCAACAAACCGGTCAGGAACCATTAATTCTCCAAGCATTGTAGCATGCCATTTACGTAACACTTGGAGAGTAACCTTGAACTCATCACTATGTCTTATTTATTAGACAGGATACTCGTCACCAAAATGTTCTTTACTAATCTTTTTTAATTTCTCTCTTTGTTCAGTAGTTAAAACATTCTCTATCATAATCTCAAGTAAAGCTGAAGTTCTACCAAGCTCATGGTTCATATCATCCAATTTCATTAAGTAAACATCTTTTAATTGCTCTATTGTATCTTTATGGTTTTTTGTAGTTTCTTGAAGTGAGTTTATACGTGTTTTTTGTATTTGATTTTCCTTTTCCATATGGGAAAGAACATGCTTCAATTCTTCTAGTTCCTTATTTGAAACTTTAGTTCTTTTTCCGTTTACATTGGTGAATGACATAACTTTTTTGTATGCTTCAATTCCTTCATGCCCAACATAAGGAGTATTAGTTTTTTTGCCTACAAATGTTTTCCACTTATCACTAGCGCAAACATTCGCTAAGTTATCAGTTAGGAACTTACGCAAAATGTGAAAGCGTACATTAAATTCACCAACTGGAACATCAGCCTTTTCAAATAAGTTTTTGAAAGTTGTATTGATTTGTTTTCGGGAATAATTTAGCATCCTTATTGATGGTTTACCTTTCTTATTTTCTTCTCTCAAAAAAGCATCAATTTCTTTTAATGATTTGTTAGGGTAGTATTCTGCTAAAAGCCTTAGAATAGCATCTTTAGCATCCCTATCTATGAGAGGGTATGCTGGTACGCCTTTCTTTTTGGTCTGAAATTTTGGAAGCTGTATAGGTAGTTCTGCATCCAATAGCGGAACTATCATACTTTGTGTTATTTTCTGGAAATCAGATGTTCGAAGACCAAAAGAAACCCCAACACTAACTATGTATTCTTCTATAGGTGAAGCTATTCTCAAAAGCTGTTCTTTCACTTGAAGATTGAAAGGATAATCAATTTGTGGTTGACTTTCTACTTTACTGAGTTCTTCTTTTTGTACTTTGGTTAATCCTACAGCAATTCCAAGATGCCGAAAATAGCCTCTTAGTCCGTTAGCCATAACTTTGGCTGTGTTATCTGATAATGTGCCATGACCTTTCTGTTTAGGATGTTTCGTTAACCATCTATGAAAGTTTACTAGATGCTTACTCCAATCCTCTACATCTCTATTTTTAAGAATCCATTTTTCAGTTTTTACACCTAGGTAATCTTTCCAGAAAGCCCACGCATTTTGATATTGTAATAATGAATTCCCTGTATAGTTAGCTAACCAAGTTTCATGATTTCTTTCACTCTTTTTGATACTTTCCATTAGCTAAACCTATCTTAGACTATGGACTAATTAGTAAATAAATGTTGTTATTATAGAACTTATTTATCGTTATTAATGGAGTATTTTTCAATAATTAAAAGGTTGAATTTTGATTTTTCTAGTTTTTCTTTCTAGATTCCTCTTTCTTTTCTCGTTTATTCACTAGTTCCATCCTTTTTTGATAATCCCTCATTGCATCAAGGGTTGGTTGAACCAGATTGCTTAAATCCCATATTCGTTGACCTGCTTTATCGAGCCTTCCTTCAAGTTCCTTAACTTTATTTGTCATCACTTCTGATATTGTCTTATTGGCAACATTTTCTTGTTGTAATTTTGCTATAGCTATTTCCAGTTTTTCTATTCGCTCTTTATCGTCTGTTTTTATTACAGGTTGTACTGAAAGCACTTTTTTAAGCTGAACAAATTTCTTTCGCAATTGAATAGTTGTCAAATATGTGTCATCGCTTTGGGGGATGGCTTTTCCACACATTTTTTTTCCAGCCGTCAAACCAATACCTGAATCAATGCTAGCACTCAAGAACATTTTGCGGAAACAATGAATTGTCAAGCTTTTTCCATTGGTATCAATTCCAGATTTTTTTGCAAGTATTTTTAACCAACTGTTGATTCTGTCGTCACTAATCGGTTTTTTTCCATTACTTGGAAATAAATATGGATTTTCTCTGTCTTCTATCGTTTTAAGATATACTTTAAGCAACTCGACAGTTTCAGAACTTAGAAAACCGTAGGCAATAATGTCTTCTTTTCCAGTCATTACTTCAAAGGGTATTGGAGTATCTTGTGTTAAGTCTGGCAAGTCTGTTCTCTTGATATTTCGAAAATCCGAAATCCGAAGACCAATGTCGGTTACCATTGAAAGCAATACTCTTTCTTTTAGATTCGCTACATTGAACATAGCACGGACATGCTCAATCCTTAGAGGAAACGATTTGTTTGTTTTAACCGTCTTGGTAACTCTGCTTCCAGTTCTCAATCTGATGGGCATCTCATAATATCGAAAAAGTTGTCTAATGCCGAGAGTTGAGGTTCTGGCAGTGTTAATTGAATACTTTTGCTCTATTATGTATGTATGAAATTTTTCAATTTCTCTTTCAAACCGCTTTGCTCGATGTTTTGCTTCAATGATATTCTCGTTTGGTCTTGGCGTTAAATCATCTTTCCGTATTTCTAAAATTTCTTCAGGAGTTTTATTAAACCAATCACGAAATTTCTTAATTCCATATTTATACTCTTTTTTCGTATGTCGGTTGCCTACCGAATCCAAAAACTCTTGAACACTCAAATGCACGTCTACCACATCTATTATACTCATTCTGGTATATCAATCTTTCCTTTCTCCGTGCATTATACGGGTCTTCTCCCGCAAACCCCCCTTTTATGTTCATTAAGTTTTGCTCTAGGGTTGAGCTTTGTGTGTGCATATAGTCTAGCAAACAATGATAGATTTAGTCATATCTGTTATTGAACTGCTCAAATTCCCTAAAGTTCTGCTGAAGGAAAGATTGATGCAACTAACTTTTTTGCTCGTAGCCTCATTCGAACTGGAGAATTTGTGCAAAGCGTGGAAAAGAAGAAAGAAACCGAAGCACCAGAAAATCCTTAACCATCTGTGGTTAAGCCTCTGTCTTCACTTTTTGATATATTTCTTTGATTGTTTTTTCGAGTTCTTTGCGGTCCAGTTGCTTGTATAAGGTTGTCGCGGCTTCATACATGGACTCAAGGCGGGTATACTTCTTTTTGAGGGCTTCCAGCTCTTCATGTATGGGTTCTACCGCTTTTCTTAAAGCGATTTCTTCGACTTGGTAAACAGAAACATTGGACATGGCTTCAAGATAGGCCTGCGCTATTTC
>SDBU01005676.1_pt1 | contig 14858 bp, 19 predicted proteins | sample 2277071 | NCBI WGS metagenome assembly SDBU01 (sample SAMN10397929, study PRJNA504765) | marine sediment metagenome | isolation source: marine sediment core GS08_GC12, 126 cmbsf | place: Arctic Ocean: Gakkel Ridge, Loki's castle | collected 2008
TTCATGGATGTTGACCGAAGCACAAACCTCATAGCTCACAGCTCATCGGTTGTTAGTCGATAGTTTTGTTTTAAGCCTATAGCCTACCGCCTATAGCCTGTTCTACGTATTACCCATCACTCATTACGATTAATATCAAGCAACACTCCGAAAAACCCTTGACAAATTATAATATTGTAATATATTGATATTACAACAGGCTAATAACGTCCTGACAATTTTTCTTCAAGGAGTACGAAAATGAACATTGACCGAACCGTATTCGCCTTCGCAGGAACTATGATCACTATAAGTCTGCTTCTAAGCTACTTTGTGCACCCCGCCTGGCTGCTCCTGGCGGCCTTTGTGGGCCTGAACATGTTTCAGGCTGCCTTTACCGGCTTCTGTCCTTTGGCTATACTATTAAAGAAGATGGGATTCATGCCCGGCGAAGCCTTCAAATAGCCGAAATAAAATATGCTGTTTCTATCGAGAAAAGGTGCCGAAAGGCCCAAAATAGCCTTTGTTTTAGCGGGTCTGACCAGCCTGGTTTTGATACTTCTGGTAGCTCTGCCCACTATTTTTCCCGGCAGCATTCCAGTGCTGAAACCACTCGCTATCGACACTGATCCGGAGAACATGCTGGAATCAGATGAGCCGGCCCGTGTATTCCATAACCGGATGAAGCGGGAGTTTGCCCTCTACGACATGGTTGTTGTCGGGGTGATCAACACCGATCACCCCCAGGGCGTCTTTAACGTCCAGACCCTCCGTAATGTGTATGAACTTGCCGATCACGCCGGCAAGCTGCAATGGGAGAAGGATGGATCCAGCGAGGGTGTGGTCGCAGTTGACCTTATTGCTCCCTCTACCGTGGACAATATAGAACAGGCCGGCCCGGGAACAGTTCGCTTCGAGTGGCTGATGTCTGCTCCGCCGGCAACCGAGGAGGAGGCGCTGGCAATTGCCAAAAAAGCTAGACGCATTCCGTTTCTCAATGACACACTTATATCAAGGGACGGCAAGGCCCTTGCCCTGTACATCCCTATAACCTCCAAAGACATCAGCTACAAAGTCGCTTCAGATCTACGGAAAAAAATAGACTCGTTCTCCGGAAAAGAGCAGTACCACATAACAGGCCTTCCCGTTGCCCAGGACCAGTTCGGTCTGGAGATGTTCAAACAGATGGCTATATCCGCGCCAATGGCGATGCTCCTGATCTTCGGCCTGATGTGGTTATTCTTCCGCCACGTAAGATTTATAGTATCTCCCATGATCGTGGCCATGGTTGCGGTGATCGACACCATGGGCCTGCTGGTGGTCGCGGGAAATACCATTCATATAATGAGCTCCATGATCCCCATATTCATCATGCCCATCGCTGTGCTGGATTCTGTTCACATCCTCTCCGAGTTCTTCGACCTTTATCCCCGGTACAAGGATCGGGCAAAGACACTCAAGATAGTGATGGAGGACCTGAACACCCCCATGCTTTTCACATCCTTAACTACCGGCGTAGGGTTCGCTTCCCTGGCCCTCACACCCATCCCGCCGGTTCAGGTTTTCGGTATCTTTGTGGGTATCGGAGTCGTCCTTGCCTGGTTCCTGACAATCACTCTCGTTCCCGCCTACATAATGATGATGCCGGAATCTTCCCTTGAGGGATTCGGCAGCACTCACGAAATTGATGGCGAGGAGACCGAATCACTCATGAGCCGTCTCCTTGTTAAAACCGGGAATTTTTCTTTTAACCGGGTAAAACTGATCTTTATTGCGGTCCTGCTCCTGGGAAGTGTGGCCGTATACGGGATCACCCGCATCCAGATCAACGACAACCCCGTTAAGTGGTTCAACAGCAGCCATGAGATCAGGGTGGCGGACAGGGAATTAAACAAGCGGTTCGGCGGAACTTACATGGCCTACCTGACCCTGTCTGCTGGAGAAGAGGAAAAAGACCCGGCAGTTGAATTATCCACGTTAAAGCAGAAGTTTGCCGACCTTCCACAACCAGCTGGGGCGTCACTCCTCCAGATCCTGGATAGCAGTGCCCCGGAGGATATCAAAGACAAGAAAGCTTTTATAGCAAGCCTTACCGAAAAGGCACTTGACGCGCAGGACGCGACAGATAATGACGCAGCATGGGACGCATGGGACGAGGCCCTCCTCACGCTGAGCGCGATCGCCCAGGAGGGCGAGATCTTCAAGCGTCCTGAGGTTCTAGGTTACATAGAACGCCTTCAAGAGTCCCTCCAGCAGACCGGCCTGGTTGGAAAGAGCAACAGTCTCCCCGATATCGTGAAGACTGTGCACCGTGAATTGCTGCTGGGCAAAGAAGAAGAGTACCGCATACCTGACACCCTCGCGGCGGTAGCCCAGACGCTTATCACCTACCAGAACAGCCACCGCCCCCAGGACCTCTGGCACTTTGTAACCCCGGATTACCGGAGAACGAATCTCTGGCTTCAGTTAAAGAGCGGTGACAATATCGACATGAATGCGGTCATAAATGCCGTGGACCGCTTTTTCACCGAGCAGCCCCCGCCTGTTCCACTGAACTACGACTGGTTCGGGCTGACATATATAAACGTCGTCTGGCAGCAGAAGATGGTGTCGGGCATGATGAAGGCTTTTTTAAGCAGCTTTCTGATCGTACTTGCCATGATGATATTTCTGTTCCGCTCCTTCTGGTGGGGACTGCTGTCCATGGTGCCACTGACGGTAACAATAGTCGTGATATACGGAATAATCGGGCTAATAGGAAAAGACTACGATATGCCGGTGGCGATCCTTTCTTCCCTCAGCCTTGGCCTTGCAGTGGACTATGCCATCCATTTCCTTGCCCGAAGCCGTGCCATGAGAAAGGACTACACCACCTGGAAAGAGACCGTCACAGCCGTTTTCGGAGAACCGGCCCGCAGCATCACCAGGAACGTGGTCGTTATCGGCGTGGGGTTCATGCCCCTGCTGGCTGCGCCACTCATGCCCTATAAAACTGTGGGCGTTTTCATTTCGGCCATACTGTTGCTGGCGGGCGCAGCGACCCTCATCCTCCTGCCCGCCTTTTTGACATTTTTTGAAAAAACCCTTTTCAGGGGATTAGTACCCGAGGAAGGTGAAGAGTCATGAAACGCACTCTTATTTTGGTTGCTGCAGTACTGTTCGTTCTGCCCGCGCCCCGATCGGCTCAGGCAATAGAGGTGGCCGAAGTGGTCGCCAAAGCCAACCATGCTGCCTACTATCAGGGAAAGGATGGCAGGGCCAGTGTGCACATGTCCATCGTTGACAGTGAGGGGCGGGAAAGGACGCGGGATTTCGTGATCCTCCGCCTGGATGTGGACGACAAGATCGATACCGAACAGAAGTTCTTCATATTTTTCAGGCGTCCTGCCGATGTGAGCAAGACCACTTTCATGGTCTGGAAGCATCCGGGAAAGGAAGACGATCGCTGGATGTATCACCCCGGCCTGGATCTGGTGAACAGGATTGCCGCCAGTGACGGGAGAACCAGTTTCATGGGTTCCCACTTCTTCTATGAGGACGTCTCCGGACGCAATCCCGATGAGGACAAACACGAACTCACTGAAACCACAGACAATTACTACGTCCTCAAGAGCATCCCGAAAGATCCGGGACAGGTGGAGTTTTCTTTCTACCGAACGTGGGTCCACAAAGCAACCTTTCTGCCGATAAAGAGCGAATTTTATGATGATAACAACAAGGTTTATCGTACGTACGAAGCTCTTAAGGTGGACACTGTAAGCGGCTTTCCTACGATCACCAAAGCCCGCATGAGCGATAAGCGGATCAATGGTGAGACGACCGTCGAGTACAAAAACGTCAAGTATGATCTTTCTCTGCCGGACGAGATCTTCACCGAAAGATATCTGCGCAATGCCCCACGCAAGTACCTCCGTTAAATTCATAACCATCGTATCGGTCCTCTGTATCATGCTGTCTGCGAGGGTACCTGACGCCCTCGCAGATGAGCCTGATCTGCCTGCTGGATTGTTCCCGGCCGAAACGACAAACGAACCGGAACCCGCCCTCCCCTCCGGCCTGTGGGCTCCAGGGACCGGGGCGACGGACACAATGGACCCCGTCGCAGAGACTGGCTTGCCCGTTGAGGTGGAAGGCTTCGGGGAGACGCGGCTGGGTTTTCGTATTGATGACGATCCCGACCAGAGCAATACCATTCTCGGAGAGATCAGGGTTCAGTTCGCTCTGGAAAAAGACATTCAATCCCTGATCTTCAGCCTTACAGGTGACCTTCTTTATGACGGTGTCCTTTCCGAACACGGTCTGGAACTTGAAGAGGGCACGGGCTTTCTGGACCTGAGGGAACTTAACGTCCTGGCGCGTCCTGTACCCTGGCTAGACATAAAGACCGGAAGGCAGATCCTCACATGGGGCACCGGAGATCTCATCTTCATAAACGACCTTTTCCCCAAGGACTGGAACTCCTTTTTCATCGGCCGGGATCTGGAATATCTCAAGGCTCCTTCAGATAGCGTAAAAGCGTCTTTATTCGGCAGCGCGGTCAATCTGGACCTGGTCTATACGCCAAGGTTCGACCCGGACCGCTACATCGACGGCCGCCGTATATCCTTTTTTGACTCCAGCCAGGGAATAATCGTGGGCCGCAGCAGCCCTCTGTCTGTTGACAAGCCTGATGAATGGTTCAGCGATGATGAATTTGCCCTTCGTCTCTACCGCAGCTTTGGCTCCTGGGAGGCGGCCCTTTACGGATACGACGGTTTCTGGAAGAGCCCCAACGGAGTACACCAGCCCAGCGGGCTGTTTATCTTTCCGCCCCTGACTGTCCTCGGGGGGAGCATCCGGGGACCGGCAGCGGGAGGGATAGCCAACGCCGAGTTGGGTTACTACAACAGCCGGGACGACAGTGCTGGTGATGACCCCCTGATCCGGAACGGTGAGTGGCGCATTCTCGTTGGCTTTGAAAAAGAAGTGGCCTCAGAGCTCACAGCCGGAGTTCAGTATTACCTGGAGCGCATGTCCGACTATGATGCCTACCTTCTGGTGCTGCCATCAGGCTCGCCTGTGAAGGATAGAAACCGCCACGTGATAACCCTGCGCCTTACCCGTCTGCTCATGAGCCAGAACCTGAGACTCTCCCTGTTTAACTTTTACAGCCCCAGCGACGAGGACGGATATCTCAGATTGAACAGCACCTACAAGGTTACCGATGCCTGGCAGGTGGAAGCTGGCGGGAACTTTCTGTACGGGGAAAACAACAATACATTCTTCGGCCAGTTCCAGGATGCTTCGAATTTGTATGGTGGTTTGCGCTTTAGCTATTAAGAACTGACCCCAAGGTTTTATTACACTCCGAATGCGGTTTTGCTTATCCTGGCGAGTTCCGCTGCTCATCCCTCTCGTTACTGCCAAATAAATCAAAATCAATTTTCTGGAATAATTTCCGTGGAAGTCTGTCTTGCTTGTTGAGAAAAAGGATTTTGAGGAGAAAGCTCGCAGGCGCATCCGGCGCATCGATTGATTTCTGAAAAAATCAATCGCGTATAAGCAAGATCAGTTACGAGGCTTGCAAAATGCGAGTTCTTATTCAACTTCAACTCATCATCTGACATAGAAAGGGGAAAATTCTATGAAATTTTCAAAACTGGTACGATCTGGACTGTTGGGCATCATCGTCGTGTCTCTGCTCGTCGTATGGAGCCCGGGGTTTGCTCAGGCAAAAACGGTAGAGTTTCAAATTGTCCTGGGCGAGTGGAGCTGGAAGGCCAAGCCCGGCGAGGCAGGCGTGCCTGGTCTGGATGGTAAAGAGGTGAGGAAGATAGAGCACTACGTCTTTGATCCTGGCTTTATCGTTGTCAACAAAGGTGACGACGTCGTTCTGCATTTACACGACGTTAAGGGATCGAAACACCAAATAGAGATCAAGGCTTTTGGTGTACCGGAACTTCTCATCAAAAGAGGAGAAGTGAAGACGGTCAAGTTTAAGGCAAACAAAGCCGGCACTTTCGAAATTATCTGCAAAAATCATGTGGACGCAAAAAAGGAAGGTCCGATGATCGGGTATATTCATGTCCTTGGTCGCTAAAAGCAGTATTTTGCACCTCTCTCGATGGGTCATTAGATTAATCGGGATAGGGTCCATTATTCTCCCTTTGCTCTTGGTGGAGTCAGTAGAAGCCAGGGAGAAGTACAGGGAGGTGGCTGTTTCTGATGGTGCGACCATTGCAGGTGAAACCATCTTTAAAGGGCCGCCTCCCGGACCCTATGTGATCTGGGTGTCGAGCGAAGAAGATATTTTCGGCGAGAAGCTCCCCGACGAGAAACTTATTGTATCACGTGCGGGAAAGATCAAGAATGTGCTCGTCACCATCGAGGGGATAATGGAAGGGAAACCATGGCCAAACCTCAATCCCCGGATTGTCAATGAAGGGGGACGTTTTATTCCGCACTTTGGGGTGGCACGCGTAGGAACCGAGCTGGAGATAATTAACAAGGACCCTGTGTTTCACAACACGCACGCAATTATAACGAACCGAACCCTGTTTAACCTGGCTCAACCTCTTCAGGATCATGTAATCAGGAAGACTCTCAGGCGGCAAGGCCTGGTAGAGATCATGTGTGACGCTCATGACTGGATGAACGGGTGGCTTGCGATTTTAAACCATCCCTACTACGCGCTAACCGGAGAGGATGGAGCCTACAAGATAACGGATATCCCTGCCGGAACTTATAAACTTACAGCGTGGCATGAAAAATTAGGGCAGCATCAAGTTCAGGTTAAAGTAAAGGCCGGAGAGCAGATAAAGATAAACTTTGAGTATCCTGTCAAGTAGCTGCCGGTGTCAGCTTTATATTTTTGTGTAGAGGTCCCTCAACAAGCAAACCTGCTTCTGTTTGAGGGACTTCCTTTTGAGGGGCTTCCTCATGAAAATTTCGCTTCTGTTCATATTAAAATCGTTGGATACACAGTCGGGCATATTCCAGGAGTTCAGATCGACTTTCAGTAGTCAAGATAAGGTAAACGAGTCCCTTCTTTTTCCATACCGCTAGATTAGTACCGTTTCGCTTTCCCACATATATTTTGATTTCGCCGAGGGTCACAGTCTCATGCAGGTCAATAGCGAAGTCAACATCTTTGAAAATTATATACCCAACTGTTTTATCGTCTTCCTGATACAGCAAATAGGCAAATTTTCTGCCCATTTGTTCAAACGTATCCACTCCCACCAGTTTGTATCCTGCAAAGGCTGCATTGGGAACTGTAATCTCCAAACCTGTTCTCTTTTTTAACCATAATGCGGCTTCTCGTGAGCTGGAAGATCCAAGGTTTAGCGATTTCCCTCCAGGTCCATATGCAGCATGCTGTTTCACGAAAATGTCGACGGCATTCTCAAAAGATACCCTGTCTGTGGGCCATGAAAAGAAGATCAGGATAGACACAGACAACACCGCAGCCGCCAACCCAGCCGCATGGGGAAATTTCACTCGAGGAATACGGAACGTACGCTGTGCCTGACTTTTACCACTCAGTATTTTCTCTTTTAACAGGGGGGGGGCTTTCGTTAAGGCTGCCCCATGCCGCAAGGAATCCCTGATCTGCAGCATAAGATCAAACTCTCGAGTGCAGTCGGCACACGATTCTAGATGCTCCGCCAGTTTTTCTTTATCCGGTGCATCCAGTTCCCCATCAAGGTAGGGGGATAAATATTTGTAGGAAGAACAGGTCATTTGTAATACCTCTTATTTATAAGGACAACACCCCGGTAGTTTTATTCCAACTTTAGTGTTCGTCCTGATTTTCAGAACCTTTTATTATTGATGTTTAGCCAGGAGACTGCCGAGTTGGCGCCTCGCCCTGGACAGACTTGACATAACCGTGCCCATTGGCCACTCCATGATCCTGGAAATCTCTTTATAGGAAAACCCTTCTATATCCGAGAGGATAATAACCATCCTGTAATCTGAAGGAAGGCGGGTTAGGGCAGTATCAACATTCTCCCATAGTTCCTTAATCATAAAACCTTCCTCGGGATTTATTTGGTGCGTTTGAAGGCTGCCATCAGCGTGTTTAAACATAGAGTACTCAAGATGCTCTTGATCTCCCGTTAATATTTCCCTGGATCTTTTAACCCTCAAATTTTTCCATGTGTTGATCATGATCCGATAAAGCCATGGCTTGCATTTCTGTAAATCTCTCAATTGATCGAACTGATTAAAGGCTTTGTAATAGGTTTCCTGGATCAAATCTTCAGCGTCTTGAGGATGGCCTGTTACCTTGAGGGCAGAAAAATAGAGTAAATCCAGATGGCTAAGAACCTCTTTTTCAAAATCTTCTCTTGAAAAACGCTTGCTCATATTTGTATGCCTGACTGAATTAAAGCAAAAACTTCCAGTTGCACTGTTGTGTTTGACTTCTGTTCAAATTAGTTGTTTCAAGGCTCGGCCGCCCAGAGGAAGAAACTGCTGAAGACTCCTTTGTTTCCCCATAGGGCCAAACAGATATTTTCATAGCATATTCGTCCTGCTTTTTCAATTGGGCCCTGACCCTAAAACAACTCGCTACGCTGAAATCATAGTGTAAATGGACGACCAAACTATCAGAAAAAACTACTTGATACCATAGGGGGGTATGGTATAATCCCCCCGTATTTACTGGCATGCAGTGGGAATAAGGTTCCTAGAACCCTGCCAGCGGTTGTTTCCCCTTACTTTTCACTGTTTCAGCCGTAAACACTCGTCGTTATGCCAAAGCACTATTCCGGCTGGCCCGGGATCAGTAAAATTCAGTTCAGAAAGGATTACACACAGATGCACGGAGACTCTCTTGGCTTATATGCGTACGGGTTGTGGCCGATGGTCATATATTACGTATTGTTCTTTTTACTGTTTGCTGTCAGCTTCCTGCGACCTAAAAAAAGGTATGAATGGCGGTCCATGGGTACCCTGGCTGGTTTTGTTGTCGCCCTCTTCACTGAAATGTTCGGATTTCCCCTTACTATCTTTGTGTTGACGGCTCTTTTTGGCGACGCTTATCCCGCTCTGGACCCCTTCTCTCACTCAAGTGGACATCTTTTGCTTGTCTTTTTGGGTAAATCCGAATCTCATGCCGCCCTTATGAATCTGCACCTTTTTAGCAACACCACCATCCTGATCGGCAGTCTCATAGTGTTCATCGGCTGGATACAGATTCACAGGTCTAAAGGAGATTCCCTGCTCAACCGTGGACTTTATGGCATAGTCAGACATCCCCAGTACACCGGTTTGTTTCTCGTAACCACAGGCTTCATGTTCCAGTGGCCCAGCCTGCTGGTACTGGTAATGTGGCCAGTGATGATCATCACTTACATTCGACTTGCCCGAAAAGAAGAAGAAGGTCTGGCAGAGATATTTGGTACGCAGTTTATTAAATACAAGAACACAGTCCCTGCGTTTTTTCCCAGGATAATTCCTGCCAGGTTTTCCTCGGGATCACTGCCGGGGGGGTTCAAACACCCGCGCTGATAAGGAAACCTCTACTTCAGTTACCTGGACTAACTTTTTAGCACTGTTAGGAGTTGAACATGAAAGGACACGGATTGGGCATGATCATTGGATGCGGGCTTCCCCTCGTATTGCTCATCGTACTTCCCAAGCTTGGAGTTAGTGCAAATCTTACTATGATACTGGCAATCGTTTTGATGCTGGCGTGCCATCTATTCATGGGCATGGGACACAGGAGCAAGGATCGTGAGGAGTAAGGTATCTGGGGTCAGGGCGTGTAAAGCAGGGCGTAGGGCGTAGTGCGAAGGGCGTGTAAAGTAGGGCGTGTAAAGCAGTGCGTAGGGCGTAGTGCGAAGGGCGTGGAGAACAGGCAGGAGGCAGAAGGCAAGAGGGATTAAGATAGTGCGAAGGGCGTTGTGGGCAGACATTGCGAGGAATCACGCCCATGGCGTGATGACAAAGCAATCCTGTGACTCGTTGATAATTTGACTTAAACCCACGCCTAAGCTTTTCTCTGTGCTGCTCTGTCCTTCGACGCACTTACGTTTGCTCAGGACCGTGAGCCTGTCGAACGGTGACCTCTGTGGTGAAAAATCTTGGAACCTGAAACTTTGAACGTGGGACACCACGCATAAGCGTGACCGAGGGGAGTATTAGGAGGTTTTAATATGAGAAGGTTTTTTGTCCATTTGTTCCTATCTCTAGCAATGTTTTCGCTCATTACCGCGCCTGCTTTCGCCGGCTTCGACCTGAGAGGATCCCAGCAGATCAACTTGGGTGTCAAGTCTCTCGACACCGCTGTGTCCGCGGATGGTAAGTGGACCTTTGTCCTCACGGAGGGTGGAAATATCCGGGTGCTCACCTGGAGAGGAGAACTGTCCCAGGTCATCGAGACAGGTAAAGCTTACAGCAAGATAGTGTTTTCCGGTGCGGGGAACAGGCTGATCCTGTCGGGAGGCGGCGCAAAAGATATCATGGTCCTGTCACTGGACATGGTCCATGCGCTCGATATAGCCGGGTCCCCTTCAAAGGGTCCGGACGACGCCCAGGTAGTGGTTGCCTACTTCGCTGACTACCAGTGACGCTACACTGCGGGGCTTATGCCCATACTCGAGCAGGTGCTCGAGACGTACCCCAAGGACGTCCGTATTGTAGAATTGAATTTCCCCCTGAATAAACACAAGCTTGCCAGACCTGCTGCCGCCGCGGCACTGGCAGCTGGAAAACAGGGAAAATTCTGGGAATTACACAAGCTGTTATTCGATAACTATAATAAGATCAACGATCAGCTTATCGTCAAGCTCGCCCGTGACCTGGGCCTGGATATGGCACGATTTGAACGGGACAGAAAGAGCCCGGAAGTCGCTAAATTGATCAACCGTGACCTGATGCAGGGACAGAGGCACGGTGTTCGAGGAACACCTACCGTCTTCGTAAACGGCAAGCGATTGACGGACAGGAGTCTGGCAGGAATTAGCCGTGTGATAAACCGTGAGTTGGGTAGAGAACAGACCGCTTCTTCAAATAAATCTGGAGCCCCCTCCCTCCGGAATATGCGACCAAGTCAGGCCGATACCGCGGAGTGTGGAGGATAGTGTTTTGAAAAGAAAAGGGCTACTTGTCATGAGTAGCCCTTTTCTTGTAGTCGTATCGTGAATTATGACGTTCTGATAATTCAAGCCAACTATAATCATCATACACCTGGTTTTGTCTGACGCTTGTCCTAACTATCCGCCAAAGCCTTAGCGAAGGCGGAAGTCACGCCTGCGGCGTGATACGTTCCGCAGGAGCGACGCGGCAATCCTGTGGCTCATTGATCATGGCTTCTGGATCTTCAAGCGTTGAACGTTAAACATTGAACGTTGAACGCCGGCCCCAGGCCGGCTAATGCTCAGTTGGAAACTCAGTACTACATGAAGGTTCACCGGGCATTTGCTCTTTAGTTATACCCAGGCGCTCGACGGTGACCTTGACCGCCTCGTTCCTGAACTTGTTAACATCCCCCCAGTCGTTGGACGCTCCCAGGTTCTCGTAGCCCGTTCCAGGGAAAATACCCAGTGTATGAGAATCACCTGCAGATTCGCTCCCCTTCTCGTTTACAGTGGAGGTGACGAAAAGCCCTATATGCTCAGTTTCAATACTGTGAACAGCAAGGATATATTCGTATTTGTTATCATCAGCCGATTCGATCTTGTGAAAAAGGATAGCCTTGTATCCTCCTCCAATATCAAAATCCTTCTTCTTTTCGGCATACAGCATTTGAGGTGCGTCGCCCATATTAACTCCTTCGGAGTTTGTCGAAGCTGGCTGGCCTGCGGCCAGTGTCCAACGCCCAACGTCCAATGTCCAACGTGAAACTACGCGAAATATTCTAATATCTAACGATTTAATGTTCTATTTGATTCAAGTCTGGGCTCTCGAATTTCGAGAACGCCCTACGCCCTGCGCCCTGCGCCCTTTTTCCGCGGTTTAGTCTTCTTTTTCTCAGGCTCAAATGTAGAATACAGATGATACACGCAGTCAGGTCCCACCAGCTTTTTCGCGGTACCAAGGGGAACCTTGATCTCCCCTCTCAGAAGCTTGGTTCTGTAGAGGTACCTCAACCGTATCTGTTCCGCTTTGGGGTTCATAAGGGTAAGGTTATCATAAAATCAGTGCGAAGGGCGTAGGGCGAAGTACGCATTGTTCCATTGAAAGGACGAAACGGAGCACCGGGGAAACGGGGTGAGAAAATGGAACATTAGATCTTTAGATATTAGAGCATCGTGAAATACGTTGGGCATTGGACGTTGGTCGTTGGACCCCGGCCATAAGCCGGCCAGCCTACCACCCTTCCGGCGCCTTCGGCGCCGGCGGCCAGTTATCAGTATTATACATATCCGAGGCGTCCCAGCACTTCTTGGAACAGAAATCCACAGGTTCAAAACAGACACATATACCGCAGAAGCTGGTCTGGTAGGGGTCCCCCTCGATCTTTATGCCGCATTCATCACACCACAGATTTATAGTCCCGTAAATCTTGATATCGGATTCCTTGAAAAAACTTCTGGTTTTAGATTCTTTGGCAGAACTTCTCATGGATAACCTCCAAAATATTTTTTAGCACTACCTGCTATACCTGATCTGCAAGGTTACACTTTCACAGGGAGAGTAATCAAGGTAAAGTATTGAGTAAGGGTTCGGACTCATAACTTAAAAAGTTACTCGGACAAAAGACGCTGGCGGAAAAGCTTACCGGCTAAAGAGTAAATATCTTTTCTACTCCCCTCTTTCCTCTGGCCAACTGCTACTACCACAACTAAGACCTTCACATCCTCAACCCGGAAGATCACACGGAAGCGCTGACCTGCTGCTCGAATTGCTCGGAAACCGGTCAATTCTCCGATGAGTGCCTTTCCCTTTATGTCAGGATCCTCTGAAAGATCGGAAATTGCCTCCGAAACCTGTCTTCTGATCCTCCGATCGGATATTCCCTGGATCATCTCAAGGGCTTTTGGTGTCACCACTACCTTCCAGGTCAAAGGTCAAGGTCCTCCTTTGCCTTTTCCCAGGGGATCGTTTCTCCCTTCTCGTATTCAGCTATGCTCTCACGGAGAACAGATGTCAGTTCCTCGTCTCCCATCACTTCAAGAGTCTCAATGATAGACTCATAAAGCTCCCAGGGCATGACCGCCAAAACAGGTTTGCCGCGTCTCGTAATCGCTACTGCGTCCAGCTCCGCTTCCCGGGCGAACTCCTCCGGCAGCGAAGTAAGTTTCTTTCGTGCCTCAACCATGGACAGACTTTTTGCCATAATACACCTCCACATTAATGTACATATAGATGTACACTTACATGTTCATCTTGTCAATAACCTTGGGATAGTTTTTCGTTGACTAAGTTCTGGAAACAGCGCCGGTGAGGATAACTTCATCACCCTGTATCTGATAAAGAATACTGTACCTGCTCTGTCTGAGGCGGTACTTATCGTACCCGGATAGCTTTTCACATTCTGGAGGTCTTGGATCTTCGGCAAGACCCTTGATCCGGTAAATGACGCGAAAGCGGTCACTATCGGGAATACCCTCCAATTCCCCGACGGCAGATGTCTTGATAGATATTCTATATTTTGCCACGTGCCTTGAGGTCCTTTAACACCTCTTCGAATCCCAGGCTTGTCTCGGCTGTTCTGAGTTCAAACTCGGCCAGGTCTTCGGCATCTTCAAACAGGCTTCGCCTCACAGCATCGTTAACCAGGTCTGAAATGGACCTTTCCACTTCAGCGGCCTTTAATCTAAGAACCCTGTGAAGCTCTGGATCCATGTATATAGTCGCCCTTTTCGTCTTTGCGCTCATGCTCAAATCATACTGTTTTAACGTTTTAACGTCAAGTCGTTATGCAAAATTCTTTTTCACCACGGAGGCATCCTTCGGCAGGCTCAGGGCAGGCAGAGAGTTCACAGAGCAGCACAGAGGGTGAAAAACAGGGAAAAGGAAAGAGGGGTAACGGCAGTGCGAAGGGCGTGTAGAACAGGGAGGAGGAAGATGCGTGTCAGAGTATGGGGGAGTCGGTGAAGAGCATTGGTAACTGGTGCCATTAATCACTAATTACCAATCACTAATCACGCGTCACGCATTACGACCTTGGATCTTGGAAGTTGGCATTGGATCCTTGCCGAAATGCCAGAATATTATGAACCACAAGTGTTGCAAGAATAACCCCTCCACCGACAAGAGTCTCGACCGAAGCTCTCTGGCCTACAACGAGCCATACCCACAAAGGACCCAGTGCTGTTTCCAGCAGCATGATAAGCCCTACCTCAGGGGCCGGTATGAGTTTTGGGGCAACCGTTATCATGACCAACGGGAAGGGTAGTACAATAGTACCCATAATGATCATTGGAAGGATATCACCCGGATGAATACTTGCTGGTGAGGCAAAGGGCAGAGCTACAAGGGCACACACAATCCCGCCCATCACTGCAGCCGGAACCATGCTGACCTCCTTGTGGACCCTTATCACAATGAAGTTGGCAGCCAAGCAGATGGTCGTCACCAGAGCCAGGATGTCGCCTGCCAGCGCTCCCCCGCCCAGGCTTCCGGAGAAGATGATCACCATTGCAAAGAAGCCCACGGCTGAAGCGGCCCAGGTTCTCATTGGAACCCGCTCCCTCAGAAATATTCGGGAAAATATAGCTGCGAAAAGCGGTGCGGATGCTACGATAACGAGAGTATTGGCTGCGGTAGTGAGGGTCACTGATGTGACGAAGGTAATAGAGGTAATCCCGAATAGGGCCGCGCTGATCATCCCCCCGCGCCCAATATCTGTGAATCTCCTTATTACATCCCTGCGGTAATGAACTGTCATTGCCGCAAAGATTGTGAGGGCAACGAGAACGCCCCTCCAGAAAACGATCGTCCAGCTG
>SDBU01005677.1_pt1 | contig 14856 bp, 12 predicted proteins | sample 2277071 | NCBI WGS metagenome assembly SDBU01 (sample SAMN10397929, study PRJNA504765) | marine sediment metagenome | isolation source: marine sediment core GS08_GC12, 126 cmbsf | place: Arctic Ocean: Gakkel Ridge, Loki's castle | collected 2008
GCACTGAATATGCACGGTAAAACCAAACCTTAAAGAAATAAGTTGGCAAAAACCCCTCTAAAATGAGGGGTTTTTCGATGAGCGTGGAGGGATTCGAACTAGTAAACTAAACCAATGGCTTAAAAGGCCATTGCTATATGGTCCATCCATCGAGAGAAACTGATTTTAGAGGAAAAAAAGGGGGGAAAATAGTGTATATAGTGTATATCCTGTATATTGTTTATATACCATATGCACGGGATATGCACAGAAAAGAGGTGTTTTTCCGTTAGGTTTCGAACCTGCGACCTGGCGGATAAGAGTATAAATCCAACCCGGCTATATTTTAGAAATTTTACTAATAGCGTAAAGGTTAACCTGCCGCCGGTTAGGATATATTAGATTAGTATATCACCGATGGCTAAACTTCCAAATTCAAAGTAAAACCTTATTATCCAAAGAATAACAGTAACTATGAGAGCTTTTTTGTATAAATCAACGAAAGACAATACATCGTCGTCATTGCTACTGTTATCATTACTGAAATCAAAATTGGATAATTCATTCTCACAATATATACAAAATATAGAATCTTCTTGAATTTCTTTACCACAAAATGGACATTTTTTCATAGCAGTAATCAAGACTCATTACTCATTCACAAGCGATGCCATCGTTGTCTCCATCTCGAGCTGGCCTGTACCAATCATCGCGACCTTGAATAGCTGGAGCGCACCCTGCTGCTTTCATGTCAGCACAAACCCTAAACACTTTGCCCGAACACGGATTAGTAGATGGAGTCGTTGGGTCCATCAAAGAAGGTGTACTTGTTGGGATAGCGCAAGTAACTAACTCACCTTGGGATAAATGATATAATGCTTCCCTGCTGTATGGATACCCTGTCAAATCATGATAAATGTATGAGTCTGCATAGCCACTCTCGACAAGAATCAGATTTATATCTAACCCTCCAATTTCAATATATCTCAAGAGCCTGCCGTACTGATCTTTATCATCAGTAAGTGAATCTGAAATAAGCACCACGCTTTTCCCTAATATAAGATTTGACAAATATTGCGATGCTTCCATTTCTCCACATTCGCCGAGATCAGGTGAATCAATCCCTATCAACCTGACACGTTCACCAGTTGAAAGCTCAATAGTGTCTCCATCAATAACTTTAACAACAAGATGGCTCATTACTGCGGTAAGTGTACTCGTCGGAGCTGGCATAATTGTTAACGTTGGTGAAACAGAGACAATCGATTCCAAGGTTGGTTCTATTGCTGCAACCAATTCGGACAAAGTATCATGCTCCTCACTTAATTCATCATAATCACTTTTAAGATTATCAAAAGACTCGCTCAATCTTTGGATTTGATCTGCTAATTCTTCAACGTTTGAATCTTTTTGGGAGATTTGTGATTCAAGGTCTGAAATTTGTTTCAATGCAGAAACTAGTTTTGAATTTGACGCACATCCAAAAAGAAAGATGAGAGAAATCAACAAAAGTGTTTTTTTCATCATCATAACTCCTATTTAGATATGCTTTGATTATACGTTAATCATCTCAGTAGAAAAACCTTGATCCGATTTGACCATTAATAATTATAGAATTAAAACAAATAGAAAGACTACTTATCGTCTGATTCGAAGTTAGAAGCTACTATAGAAATGATTAAGATAACTATTCTTATCTCAAGCACTTTTAGCCTAGTAGATAATTGTAAAAATTGTTGTAATAAACATAAACTTCATCATTGAGGAATCTTTCAAAAGCGGCAAGAGATAGCTGGTCCCCTCCCAGTGATTTGTTCGCAGTTTCTTTCAATGCGTATCAAAGTCATTGTATTCTGCTTCAGATACAACTGCAACATAGATTTCTAAAAGTGTCTGTCTGAGAGGATCGTCTTCGCCAACGTACCGAACCTGCATTTTTCTGATTCGGGCTTTGGATTTCTCGTATTCTGCTTTGAATTCAGGATCTTTAAGAAGTTCCTTTCGTGACCCTTTGATCTTGTATGTCGCTTTTTTCCCAGTTCTTACCCTTGAAAGACGCCAGGCAAATGGGCAATCATCGGCAGTGCTTACATGGTCTTTCAGTCTGTCTCGAATCAATCTTTTGGTTCGTCCAGCGTATAGATTCCTGCCATCTTCAGAGAAGAGGTAAACTCCACCCTTTGGAGTATCTTTTGGAGCAGTGTCAATCGTTACCGGAGTCATACCGATAAGCGCTTCACATTTTTGTTGCAGCCCATCAATAAGGTCCTTAAATTTTCTATCCATTTTCTTCCTGCGAACGGATGATCTCACCTGGCGCCGGTTTGGCTTTTAATTATTATAGATTAAGAACCAATAAGGGGGTTGATATATTGTTGCCTGGAATTAAATAGCAGTCAGGTGGAGCAGGTTTAGGTGCCATCTTTTTCTTGTTCAGCAAGAATTCTTTTTGCCTCTTCAATATCAATCTTTGCTTTATGACCATGCTTTTCAAGAAGGTGTAATAGATTATTTCCATTTAAAAGGGTCAAAGGTTTACCATTAGCAAATTCATAAGCGTCAGGGCCATAATCTGCCGTTGTTATAAGTATTCCTTTTGCAGCTCCCTCATTTATCACTGTTCCATAAAGATCTCGAACAGCAGAAAGGCCTACGGTGTTTGTATATCGTTTCGCTTGGATTACTATCTTGCCCCCACGAATAGGATCAGGATCAAATGCTACTGCATCAATGCCCCCATCTCGACTAGCCCTTGTAACTTTTACTTCTCCACCTGAACTTGCGAATTCTTTCTCGAATACCTCTCGAATTAAATGCTCGAAATCTACCCAATCCATTGCGGCGAGATTAAATTGTTCTCCTAGATCATCGGCTACTTCATAAGATGAAACAAACCGTTTATCCTCCCGGTCAATTCGAAGAATAGGCGCGATAGGGGTTAAACTATAGAGTTTTGAACTACTAATACCCTTCAATTTTTTAAAACAAGCTTTAGGTTCAACATTCGCTAGATTTATAGAACTAAATTCTTCCTTTTGGGCTTGGAGTGAAAGGACACAGGCAGTCTTTTCTTGTCCAGTTGCGGGGTCAACAGAACAAACATATCCGTTGAATACAGAAAATACTATCGCATTAATATTGTCAGATTCAAACAATTCATGAATTGTACGAAGGGCTACCTGGTATAAAATGTTGTCATAAAGCTTATTTATTTGAGTTTTAGGTAATTGGGAATAAGTAAACTCATCTCTTGATTGAATATACTTTACTTGTCTTACTGTAGGGATATATGCTAAGTCAGGTAGCTGATAGTCAACTATTAGGAATTTTCCATCTGAGTTATAGTCTAAGTCATAAGATTGTGGAAAATAATCAGGATACTCCGAGTTTGAAAGAACCAAATCAAAATAATCTAAGATTGCTTCTGCATCTCCTTGCAGATATGTTTCTTTTTTCTGGTCTATTATTGCGTTGTTTTCATCACGCTTCTTAATATATTCATCTCGTTCTTTTTCCCATTCTGTCACTTCTAGATTAAATTCAACCTCTTTCTTTTCTTTTTCTTCTACCCATTCTTTATGATCATTCTCAAATTTCTCTTTTGCTTTTTTCTCTTTTTCAATCCTTCTTGATTTAACAAGCTTATCCAGAAATTTTAATTGTGGTTGATAATTCAAATCAGACAGGACTGGCTCATTCGTTAATTTAAACATAATGGGTTTTCGCTCAGGGTAATCTGAAAGATTCTTCAAAGTTTCCCAATCTACTGCATCATCAATATCTAATGTATGATGAAGAATATTTTCCAAAGTAGATATTTCAGTTTGAGCTCGATGTGTTTTTTCTTCTGCGAGGTTTAGTTTTTCTTTTTTGTCATGGGCAAGTTGTTCTCGTTCAATACGTTTTTCTTCGGCAGCTCTTTTCCTTTCCCACATCTCATCCCATTGAGTAACTTTAGCAGTTAATTTTTGTTCAACAACATATTTGCTATCACCTCGAATTATTTGGTATTTGTTTAATTCATCGTGCCAAACCTCAACTACATATCTGCGTAAACCGCTCTTTGTATAAGTAGTAGAAATTTTTCCATATCTGCTCATTGTATAGACCTCCATTAATCATATTTATTAAAGAGGACAATAAGAAAAGGGATTATCACCTACAGGTAATGATAAAAATACATTTATCTCAAGCTACCAATAATTATTTTACAATAAATTTATAATGAAAACTGGCGGATAAAGGTTATATATCTGTTCGGATATACTATTGTTTAGATTATTAATTAGATAAACATTACCAAAATCTCCGTTCATAACGTCACTCCTCAGGCGCGGCCTTTAGGACGTCGCCTGCAGGAGATTGTTAGCTGAGTTCTATACGTTTAGGGTTCCGATGTAGTAGCCGTGCGTATCAGGCATTCCTTCATCTGTCAGAAAATCGACAGAGTAGCTTTCGCTGGAGACGTAGACCTGAACCTTGCCAGTGACACAATCAAAAACTATGTCTCCCGCAGAGTTCTGTGTGATTGTATTATAACCTGCATAGTAGTTGAGGTCGCCTGATGGTGCCTCACCGATTACCACAATCTTGGGGTCAATGGCTATAAGCCAATCAGCAGGGACCTTTCCGCTCTCTCTCCCATGGTGCGGCGCGAACAAGATGTCTGCCGCATCCGGGGTGAAGTCATCTTTGATGTTCTCCATAAAGCCTGACTCAAGGTCTCCCATCCAGAGCAATGTCGCTCCATCATTCAGGCTATATTTCACTACGCATGAGATGTTATTGGGGCTCTTCCCCCTCTTTGCGTATGCTAGTGCAGACTTGTAGTGTTGGTTGGCTGTAATTGGCCAAAGAATATTGATTCCTGCGCTTCCACGCTCATCGTCACTCTCGTTCATCCATTTTCTGGAGCAACCTCTGTATATATGAAACGCCTTCTTGTCATGGTCTCTGAGTTCGCAATAACGATCAAAATCGTCAGTTTGATCTGCTTTGGTCGCCTCATTGGCTACACAATAGAAATTGAGAATACTCATTGCATCGTCCAAGGCTACTAATCGTCTAATATGATCATCGTCTGGATGCGTAGAGATGAATCGGACAATATTCTTGCCTGAGGAGTGTGACTTGATCTCGCTGATTATGTCGTCTTTGTCTTCCTCGGATATACAACAGTCAATCATGGTGAAATTGTCATTGCCGTGTTTGATATAGAACATATCACCATCACCTACTGAGAGTGATTTCACAATACTCATGAATTCGCCTCCTTGTTGGCTTCAACTCGTTTTGTGATGTACGTGGTCTGTTTGCGGTAAGAGATAAGGAAAAGAGCCGTGACTGCAACAACGGCCAGAAAGGGCGTTACATGTTTCAGTACGGGGAGAGCTGCTTCAATTCCCTCGTAGAGTCGGGCGATGAGAAGGGTGGCAAAGAGAGCAACGAATGTGCGATACATGTTGTTGACCTCTGAGAGCACCTCAAGCTTTGCATCTGTTTTGGAGGCAGACACAAAGTCCTTGTAGTTTGCGAACTTCAAAAAGGAAGCCTTCTTGAGCAATGGCTCGAAAATCAGAGACCCTATTCTTCCGATGACGAGGCCAATAAAGTAATAGAGGAAAACGCCAAGCACTAGGTCTTCTTGGATGAAAGAGCGCCGCAGAAACACCTCCGCAAATGCCACAAAGACAATCCCTGGTAGGAGATTGTTGAAGATGTTGTATGAAGATAGCTTATCCAGTAGGTCTTTCATGATGATGTCTCCATTCTATCTCCTAAAGCTAACAAATGAGCCTACCCGCTCTGAGCGGAGCGCGAAGCTCGCAGTCGAAGAGTCTCGGGTGCAGCGGGTATTAGATGGCTTACCATGCTTTTGTCACCAATCAATCAAATTCAATTATAAATAAACCAAACTTTTCCCTGTAAGCATTTAATAAATTGAAATCATTATTACTTAAGTTTTCTCTTCGGCGAGACCATGCGATTGGATCATGTTCTGGCATATTCAAGAGGGTACTTGAAAGAGCAATATTATCAAGTACCTTTTCAATGTCTGATCTGTTATCCCTGCCTTTTGGATGAATCACATCTGGTGAATATTGGATTGGTAACATCATGTAATGGGTATCGAATGCTAATGTGTCAAGCAATAAATTAAGTTGATCTCTAAGTTGCTGCAACTCCTCGAAAAAAAACCTTACCTCAGGTTCTTCTCCTATTGCTACTTCCTCAAGAACATGAGCAACTTTTTGGGTTCGTAACTTCTTAGCTCTTTCAAGCATTTTCTGAGTTTTTCCATCAAATTTTACTTCGCGCAATAAATTATCGATAGGCCGTTGATAATCCGATTTTACAGATTGTCTCACTCTGTTTTTAAAACGAGGCAACGTAAACATGCCACCTCCTTGATCAGTTGTTATTCTTGTGATTAATAGCAAACTACTATAGAAAAAGTTTTGGAGGACCATTCTGAAGAATAATGATTCTCCATAATTCGTAAATAAATAAAAAGGGAAATCAAGAATTTTTTCAAGAATATACAAGTTTACATTAAGGGTTACAAGCTCTTGAAAGAAAAAGTCCATTCCCTTTTTGTAAAAATCCAGATCCTGTATTTTGATTACATTTTCAGGTTTTAATTTGTGTATGTCCATAGGAATCAATATAAACCATCTACGGATGAACTCACCTGCCGCCGATTTAGCTAATAATGATTATAGAACCAAAACCAAGAAATGCTTTAAACGGCCGTTTACAGTAGCCGCAGGCGGTCAGGTGGAGCGGAGGTTAGGCGGAGATAACGGATACTATTTGCCTTTCTTGTTATGCTTTGGTTTGGTTCTGGATATTATCCTTTTTTCTGAGTCACGCGCATCAGCAATACTACTATGTTGTTCAATCTGAACATTCTTAGCCCCTGGAATGGGATGAGATCCACCAGCCAAATGGTCCTTGAGCCTACTGGGTACCTGACCTTTCTTGCTCGAGCCGGTATATACATTTTCTCCTTTATTATTAAACAGTTTGTATACGACAGGTTTATCGTGTGCCAAGCTATCTATTCCTTCGGAATTAAATTTAGAAGATTTCTTCTTACCCATTTTATTTATTCTCCCTTGAAATTAAGACAATTCATTAGTATTCGACGCCAACGTTAATTATCTTTCAAATACCTGATAATCGCGTTGGCGTTGATTGTGCAGGGTCTTTTCTGAAAAAGTAGGCAGGTGATCCATATTAACTGAAGTTTGCCTGAAACTAACCTAATACCCGGTCCGTTTCCAGTATAAATTAATGGACGCTTGGCCCTGCCGCCTTTCAATTTGGCCCCGCCTCCCCTTAACCCTGCCTGGAATTTATGAATCAAAGTCAAATTAATCCAGGATCTGGAAAACCTTTTCCCAGGTACTAACTACCTGGGGATCGAAGTGAGACCCAGCCTGCTCCCGGATATATTGGTGTATTTTGTTCTCTGACCAGGCGTCCCGGTAGGGGCGAGGTGAACTCAACGCATCCCAGACATCGATCACGGCAAAAACCCGGGCTTCTATTGGTATCTGGGTGCCGCTTGCTCCCTCAGGGTACCCACTTCCATCCCATTTCTCATGGTGTCCATAAGGAATGGGTAAAGCAGGGCGCAGGAATTCTATTGGCTCGAGCATCTCCCGGGCGTATTCCGGATGTTTTCGCATCAAGACCCATTCTTCTTCAGATAATGACCCAGGTTTATTGAGAATATTGTCCGGAACACCCAGTTTCCCAATATCATGCAGCAGCGCCCCTCGACGGACATGGAGGAGCTGCTTGTCTGGGACACCGACCCCCTGAGCGAGTTTCAGGGCTCTCTCCACAACTCGCTGGGTATGTCCCTCTGTGCTTTTATCCCTCAGGTACAACGCGTGAACCCAGCCTTCTAATGTGGCGTGGTAGGCTTGATCGAGCTTCAGGTTTGTGCGGCGTAAATTCTCCACCAGGGCGGCGTTATCCATGGCGATAGCCGCCTGCGTCCCCAGTGTGTTTAGAAATTCAAACCATTCACTGTCAACGCGGAGCGGTTTCCGGTGAAAAACTTCCAGAACCCCCAGAATTTTCCCTTTGGCGATGAGGGGGACACCATAATAGGATTTAAACCCTTCTACTGAAAACATTCCTCCCCGGATCAGAGTGGGGGCTTCCTTTGGCAAATCAGGAATCGCTACCAATTCACGTTTCTGTAACACTCGCCAGACCAGACCTTTCCGGGCTTGAGAAGTTTCCATCTGGGGTTGGTAACGGCGGAATCCCTGACCTTCTGCATAGGTCGGCTGATGTGTGTCAGGATCGATAAGAAAAATATCGGCTGCATCAACATCCAGTTTTGACACAACTTGTTCGAGAATGATGTGCAAAGTTAGGCTGAGGCTAAAACTTCCGGAAATTGCCTGGTCGATAGAGTGCAGAGCTGCGATGCGCTCTAGATGACGCTGAGTGCGTTCATGCTGTCTTGCCCGTTGAATGGCACTGGCAGACATCTCCGCGATACCGTGGATTAGCTGGGATTCTGCCCCAGAAAAGGGCTCCTGACGCCCAACCCAAAGGGCACCGAGCAGTTCATCATGAGCAATCAATGAGGAGCCATAAATACTGGAAGAGACCGATTTCTGAGGAAAATAATTTTCTATAAATCGATTGTTGCTGTTAAGATGCTTGATCACCTGGGGATCGGTTAGTAATCCTGTTATGGGTTCGTTATTTTCACAGATCTGGTCCCAGACCCCCCAGGAGAATATTAGTTTATAGGGACCCTCTGGCGGGGAGCCTATGGCTAGTGCTGCCTGGTCTATTCGCAGCAGTTTCTTCAGCTGCCCGACAATCAGGGGGGGCATTTCCTCATGCGTCCGGGCTTTTCTGAGCGCAGCAGCAGTATCCATTAATGCTTCCTGATACCAGAGCTGCCGCTCGGGCGAAATATCAAAGGAAAGGCCGATGACTCCTTTGAGGTTTTTCTGGATGCCCTGGAAAGGATGGAATTGGTATTCCCAAATACACTCGCCGTGATTAATGACAGCCTTGCTTTTTTCCCCGGCCAAAGCCAGGCGGACATTGTCAAGAACCTCTGGATAGTCAGCGTATATCTTGAATATTGATCTGCCAACTACTTCATCAGGATCCAGGCACAAGTCGGAAAGGACATCTCCTTCAATATATTGAAAGATGCCCTTATGATTAATTATCCAGATTGCTGCCGGAGGACCCCCAAAGGACGAAGAGGATATGGTAAGGGGTGGGCTAACGGGAAGCTTATTCTGCGTCAATGACAACTGCTGGTTGGTTAACGGGGATCCAGTATCCGACACCATGAGGGGATTTATCCTCCTGATAAGTTGTTATCTGTAGAGCCAATTCAGTTAAGTCTTTGGCTTGTATGGAAAGAACCAGATTTTTTTCATTGCGATCTAGAACAAACTCCTCGCCAAAGTACCCTTGAGCAATGGCTTCTGCTGGACGTGTTAGCAGCAGCTTGCGAAAACCCTGGTTGATTACAGCAGCCGCCAATAAGCGACTGATGCCACCAGAAGGATTTAGAGTTTTGTGTCCATTTTGTTTGTTATTGCTGGATGTGGAAAAGTATCTTGTTTGCATATTCACTCCTCTTTTTTTGAAGGGTTGTAAGTGCGACATCAACGGGATTTATTTAGTCAGGAGAATTATCCTGTGGGGTTCGTTTATCTGGACCTTCAATGGCAAGCAGCCAGAATACTCCCAGTGCAATCAATAGATCACCTGGACTTAAAGCTCGAGTCCAGGGGAACCACGCTGGCAGCAAAATGGAGTCAGATAACCAGGCCAGGCGGGTATCCTCATAAAGCAGGAGAATATTTTTGCTCATCCCGGGCCGGGATCCAATTTGCCAGGCAGATGGAGGGACTTCAGGATAGAGGGCCTGGGCTGTTTCCGGTGCCAGCGGCATTAAACCGCCATTGAGGAGAATCACCACCAGGTTTAGGATTAATCCCAGTCCAAAGATCCGGAAACCGATCAAATCCCGGTTAAACCACACAAAACACAGCAACACAAGTTGAGAAATCACCAGCACTGCTGAAGCCCACGGGGTGGAAAACCACCCCGCGGTGTAGGGGATATGAAAGATCAGAAGCTGAGGAAATACCGCGACCAGGACCAGCCAGATCCTGGATAATTCCGGTACACGGTAAGGCTTCCTAATAATCCAGGACCAGACCAAACCGGATAACCATCCGGCGGCTATGGTCAGGACCAGGATCATTTAGAAGCCGCCAGACCCGCCGTCCATTGCAGGAGCTCCTGCGCCGAGAACCAACATACTCAGGGTCAATAAGACCAGGAAGATCTGAATATGACGCCGGTTAATTTTGCCAGCAGAGAGAGAGAATTTTTGGATTAAGCTCTTCATTTTAGCCACCTTTTACTTGAATGGTGAATAGGATGGAGAAATTATCAACCACAGGGGTCTCCCTAAGAGTCTCTTTCTGAGTCTCTTTGAGGTTTGATTTTTATAAGAATTCTGATTTAGTGGATAAACTGCGGATCAGATCATCAGTTGTTGATAGAGAGAACAGGTCTCTCCCGAAGGCTCTGCGTCCAGGTCCTGAGCCAGAGCTTTTTGGCACTGCTGGAAAACACGCTCAACCCCGGATCGATCACCTTGAGCTGCATAGGAGCGCATTGCCAATCTCCAGGCCGCTTCCTGACTGGGAACACTCTGCAGCAGCAGTTCGCTTGTCTCCAGGGAGGCCCCAAACAACCCCCGGGATAGCTGAAGCTCCGCAAGTGAAAGCATACTTCTTTCATAGCAGCGGTACAGTCGGTAGCGTAATGGTTCTGCCCAGATCCCTTCCAGGGTAGCAGCAAAAGGACCCTGGTAGAGATCTGCTGCTCGCTGGAGAGTCTGGATTTTTATCTCCGGATCAGTTTCCCCTTCAGCTTGTTTTGCAGCTGACAGGAATTCCTCAACATCGTAAAAGTAATCAAGATCTCTGTTAAAATGGTACAGACGTGTAGGCTGATGATAGAGAACCGTATCCTTTCCAACAGCCCTTCTCAAGCGGTAGAGAGCGTTTTTGAATTGTTTCTTCAGCTGTTCTGGCGCGCTGTCTGGCCAGAAAACCAGGCAGATCTCTTCCCGGCTTGCACCCTCTGACCGACTTAGCAGGTAAAAGAACAGCTCCCTGACAGTCTTTTGTTTTGTCCATTCCGGGACAGAAATCAGTTCACCATTAAGTTGTACGTAGGATCGCCCCATGCCATAAATCTCCAGACTGGGACTCAGGGAGGTGTGATAAGGAAGACGGTTGAACTCCATTGAGTCCAGCAGGCCAGGTAAGCGTGTTTGGAAATCGTTGATGGAATGGATCAGTTTTTTTATCAATAGATCTGTGGGAGGGTGATCCTTGATGGATGATAAGAAATCCAGTTGATCGGCGAGATTTGGAACCAGTGGTTGAATTGTGCCCAGAGATTGAATAATTTCCTGAACGCGGTTTAACTGACTGTTACCATCCAATGAAGATCCCCTCAGGTGTTCAATCTGGACATGGTAAATCAGGGCAATGGTGGTTTCCACCGGCATGTTAACCCGGGAGAAAATTTCCTGGGCAGCATTGAATTCAGCAGATGCCCCCTCCAGTTGATCTTCTCCCATCAGCAGGCAGCCAAGTTCCAGGTGGTATTTTCCCATTTCAATCCCATCAGGGTTTTTCCCGGTCTGGAATTTTACTGTATCAAGGTACTCTCTCGCCTGGTTGAATTCCCCGCTTTTTCTGGCAAGAGCAGCCAGCGAAAGCAGCAAATAGATCTGTAAATAAGTTTCCCCGGCTTCGTCGGCGAGTATTCTGGATTCATTGATATAGGCTTCTGCTTTTAAGAGCGCACCGAGGTCCAGAGCGAGATCCGCTAAACTGGCCAGGGTGAAAGCAGTCCCGCGGAGGTTGCTGGTCTGCCGGGCATATTCAAGAGCCTGCGTGAACCAGTCGAAAGCTCCCAGGTATTTACCGGTAAGGTGATCCAGAACCCCAAGATTATTACATAGACCGACCAACTTATTGAGGTTTCCCAATCCTTCCCAAAGGTGGTGAGCCTGGCGGTAAAGGGAACTTGCAGCTGCGTAGTTCCCCTCGTTCATTTCCAGGGATCCCAGGTCCATCTCCACAAGCGCCGCGTTTTTTTGATCATTTTGATCGAGATAACTTTTCAGCGAGCGTTCCAGGTGAATTTTTGCTTCCTGAATATCTCCCAGTCGTCGTTGGTTAAGCCCGATTTCCCGATCCGACTCTGCTTCCAGGATTTTTTCACCTGAGGCTTTTTTTGACAGGTCAAGTGCCCCCAGCGCATCATTAAGACCCATTTGGTAGTTGCCCAGCAAGCGATAACAAGTTGCCCGGCGGATGAGCATGAGCGCGAAAAGGGCAGGGTCTTCTTGCAGGGATTGCCCCTTCAATGCCCTGTTTATCATCCGCAGACCGGACTCAGGATCTCCTGTCATGCTGGCAAGCGCTACGCGATATGCCAGCAATCCTGGATTGTTATCAACCAGGGCGGGAGGAAGCTCATCCAGCCAGGAAGCCAGTAAGGTAATCCGCCCGCTGTGGACTAGAGGGGCGCTGGCGGACTCAATAAAATCAGCTGTAATTTGTTCATCACCAAGCTGCTTGCAGGCAGCATAGGCCAATTCCCACCAATGGTGATTCGCATAGATATCTATCAGCCTGTGAAGCAGCTCTTTTGCCTTATCAGGATAATGTTGTTGGAAGTGCTGCTGCAAAAAGTCGCGGAAGAGATGATGATAGCGGAGCCAGGTTTCACCATTGTCAACAGGTTGGATAAAGAGGTTTTGCTGCAGCAGTTGCTGGATTAGTTCCTGCCAGTTTTTTTCCCCAACAGGATTACCCAGCGCTTGCTGGCAAAGGGACGTGTTAAATTCTCCCAGCAGGGAAGAGCGGAGCAAAAAATCCTGCATGTCAGGCGGCTGCTGATTCAGCACCTGTTGAGCAAGATAATCATATAGATCAATTCCTGCTGCGCGGGCTGCGCGGCCGTGATCTGTTACCCCGTGCCGGGTGGTTTCGGCGGAGAGCAGCAGTCCTGTGATCCAGCCCTCGGTTTCTTCCGCGATTCTTTCAGCATCTTGATCACTCACTTCCTGCTGGAAATTGTTTCGAAGTAGAGCTTTGATCTCGTCCGGGTGAAATGCCAACTCCTCAAAGCTCAAACCCTTCACCTGGGATCGTCCGACCATCAAGGGCAGATCAGGGAGGCTGAGCAGCGAGCGGGATGCGATTACCAGATGGCAGTTTTCGTCCATTTCCTGGGCAAATCGGTTGATGAACTGATTGATTTCGAGACTGCTGTCGATCAAATGGAAATCATCCAGCACAAGAGCAAAATGCTCTTGAACGTGATCATAAAGGTCGTTGATAATAGTACGCAGAACCTGCTCTTGATCAATATCACCTCCGCCAAGGCTGTTGATCAAAGATATGCTTGCCCCTCCAAATTCTGAGAATTGCTGGTGGATCGCAGCAATAAAATAATTCAGAAACCGGATAAAGTTTTTATCTAGCGGGTCCAGAGCCAGCCAGCATACAGGATATTCCACCTGATAAGCCAGATCCAGAAGTAATGAAGTTTTTCCATAGCCTGCCGGTGCAGCAATCAAAGTCAACCGGTATTCCAGAAGGTCATCCAACATACTCAATAATCGTTGGCGGCTGAGCAGGTCTTGGCGGCGCCTGGGAAGTATAACTTTTGTTCGAGTGAGGGTAATACTCATTAAATTTCAGGATCTAGAAAAAAAGGGTTGTAGCCAAGGGTGGGCTATTTCTGCTAACATTATTATAAACAGAGAAGTTCCTGATTTCGGGTGAATCTATGTTTGGCATATTTGTCAATGGCATATATTTTATTTTCCCTGTACTTCCAATTAGACGAGCGCGTTCACCATGCAGGTTAATATCCCCGGATTAGTTGCTTCCTGGATTACGGCCAGCAAGACCTGTTCTGAACGTTTCCCCAGTTCCAGGGGACAGGGGAAAAAGCTGCCTTTTCGCTGTACGTCGTCAGACCTTTTGGGCCATATTTCCATATTTAATGGAGAGACTTTTCCCTCTGATTATACTCCCTGCAATTGCAGACGATGAAGCCGCTTGCGTTTTTGTAAAGTCCTTCTTTTGATCTTCTTTCTCCTGGTTTGCACCTCCTCATCCCAATTTTATCAACCTGCATTCACATAAAGAGTGGTACAAATACTGGGGGCATGTCATCAAACCTGACAACTAATTAGGATGGTTGAAATACATACAGGAGTGATTGCTCTTTACTAATTAATTAGGATTTGTTTTTTACCTGCGGACCAAATCTTTGATCTTTTGATTGATTAGCTCCTGCGAGATATTCAATAAAATCATCGTCCCCAAGTTGGCGTTTGCTCATCCCATGATGGCGAATAGTAAACTCGTTAGCAACATTCGTGAGTTCTTGCATATCTTCATTCAGAGTTTCCTTAACTGCATCAATAGTCGACACTTTCGAGATGATAGTGGTCACGCTTGTCTTCTTATCGTTAGATTCTAACGTTTTCAAGCGTTCGTAGGCATCCACCAGAGATTCAAGTGCCTTACGCTTTTTATTCCCTGACTTGTCAAAAAAATCTTCCGGTCCCGTTAAAAGCCCCTTTTGAATCGCCTCATAATATAAATCACAACCCGGATACGGTGTCACTGGCCTAATTGTCCGTATCTGGTCATAGGTGTTATATTTCTTAATCAGCTCTACATTGCCTTTCAATGACTCCTCAGTATCTCCAATGTTGCCCCAGATAAAATTTAATCCCAAACCTAATCCTGTTTTGCTGGCTATTTC
>SDBU01005679.1_pt1 | contig 14854 bp, 14 predicted proteins | sample 2277071 | NCBI WGS metagenome assembly SDBU01 (sample SAMN10397929, study PRJNA504765) | marine sediment metagenome | isolation source: marine sediment core GS08_GC12, 126 cmbsf | place: Arctic Ocean: Gakkel Ridge, Loki's castle | collected 2008
CCAAGATAGTGCTGAGTGGTTCACTAGCACATGTTGCCATCGATTGTGGCTTCCCACTGGTGGCCCTGGTTACCAAGAGATCAGCCGAGGAACTGAACCTGAAAAGTGGTGAACAGGTTTATGCTAGCTTCAAGGCTACTGCCGTCCACGTCATCCAGAAACACTCAGGGCCAATGGATGCCCCCTAGTGCCAGGTGCGAAGAAAGGCGACCATCCTCATCAGCAAGCACATCCACGCCTGCAACCATATAAGGTGACAAGAATTTTCAACGGGGGTCTTGACAATTGCCTCAGCGACACGTACAATAGTAACATTGTAATAGCCGTATCGTACTATTACCTGTTTGGTGGGCGCGAGGGGGTGTATTATGTTAAGCAACCGAAGATCGAGCATCGAAGTGATAGCTGATATGCTAAGGCTTGGGGAAGCCGGCAAGACAGAGATAATGTACAGCGCCAATATGAGCTATCTCCAATTGCAAAAGTACCTCAAGTTCTTATTGGAGCTGAAGTTAATAGACAAAGTAGCTATAGGCAACCCGGTTGTAACCTACCGCATAACCAAGAAGGGGCTCCGGCTGCTAAGAAGCATAGATAATATTCTGGAAACTCTCGAGCTAAGGAAGGAAGACGACTTTTAGGGTCTTAAAAGGTATTGCCTATTGGTCTGGACTGCTCGGTATGCTGCCAGCATCTATCAGCAGGTGCGGCAGTGCCGCGATCAAGTTTTCGTAGCGTTAACACCAGAGCGTTAGTTTAGAGGAGCATATAATGCCCGAAAAAAAAATGCTGATAGTACCGGCAGAGTTGGTCAGGAAAATCGAGGAGAATCGCGGCGATATGACCCAGGCGGAGTTCATCGAGTTTCTGATTGACAGCCAGCTAAATGAGAGAGTCAAGGGCCACAACGAGAAGAAGTATGTCAGCAAGGAAGAACTCCGCTCTTTCCAGGAAGAAACGAAGCAGCTCATGAAAAGCTTCCTTGACTTCTTTGTAAGCTACGGGTTAGAACTGGGCACTAAAGCACCGAAGATTGAAATTGAAGAGCTAACCACCAAGCTGCACGAGCTTGAAAACGACCTGGCCACCGAAGGTAAAGAGGCCAAGATCAAGTGGAAATAACCTGGTAGATAAGATAAAGAAAGAGCCCGCCTTTGGCGGGCTCTTTCTTTATTACAAGGTAAGGCTTACATCACGGATAGACGTCGCCGAAACCAACTGTGAAGTTAGTACTGGCACCGGTGGTATCGTAGAGAGCATACACCTTGCCATTGGCGCCAATTACCCACAGATAACTACCTGTAGCACCAGTGGAGTTGTCTGCCGTGCAGGACTGGGGCACTTCATTGAGGTAGGGGCCCTTTTCACCAGTTTCAACTCGGCCATCTACAGTCCAACTGACCGCGCCCGGGGTATTGGCAAGCAGCCCCATGTAAATAATCTTGTAGGTAGTGCTGTCGGCTGTAACGGTAAATACGTCAGAAGCAACTGTGCCAACTAGCGCGGCACCATCGGTGGTTTCACCTGCTGTTGCTGGGTCTATGATGCCACCCACAACAGGGTAGTAGTGACCAGGAGAGATTGTAGCTGTGGCGCTGCCATCTCTGTCATGAGTATCAAAATAGAAAGTGGCTGCTGCCATCTGGATTGTCTCTATGTCAGTGTCATATGCCTGCTCGGCACCGCGGCCGAACATGCCGGTAACATTGGGGATGACCACGGCAGCCAGCACGGCCAGGATAGCGAGCACGATGAGCAGCTCGACCAGGGTGAAGCCCTTCTCGCCTCTCCTGGGTAATCCCTTACCGTTCAAAACGGCTTTCATAAATTTCATTCGCCTATTACCTCCTTTTTACTTTACCAACCTATCCCTATCGTACTATCGGCGTTCCCGTCAGCAAGGATAGGTTGCTGTGGGAACTTCATTGCCTTGAACTTGCTCCTCTGTTTTTCCGCCTCGTCACCTCCTTCGCGGTATTTTCGTTTGCCATCTGTTACCAGAGTAACACGGGCTGTATGGGCTGGCTATCGCCCGAAAGAGTGATTTCGCTGTATCACCCTCACCCCCTCAAAGTCCCCCTCTCCCTTCTAAGGGAGAGGGGGATGTTTTTGAAAGAGGGGCATAGCCCCTCCTAAACACCCTCGTAGGTATATCTCCTTCAATGAAGACAAGAAGGCTAGCCTCGTATAGCAGGCGAAGTCCCTCAAGCTCCCCCTTGAGCTTATTAAGGGATTAATAGGGGTAAAACCACTTTAAAAAATTCTTCCCTCTCCCCTGGCTACGGGGAAAGGGATAAAGGGTGAGGGGTTGGCAAAGAACCTCAAGCGCTGCGGGCAATGTAGGCGGCTGCCTGGGCCCTATTCTTGAAGTGGTACTTATCCATTATGTTGCGCAGGTGGGTCTTTACCGTATTCTCGCTGACAAAGAGCTTGGCCGCTATCTCACGGTTGGTGAGCCCGGACGATACCAGTTCCAGGACTTCCTTCTCCCGCGTGGTCAGGGCAGTGAGTGACGCTGGGGTGGAGTCTGCCCTCTCTTCTAACAAGTCATCAAGCAGCCTTGGTGCCAGGTTTTGGGTTATTATGGCCCCTCCCTGGACGACCTGCCCTATAGCCTCAACCAGGTCGTTAGGCCGCACGTCCTTAAGGAGATAGCCACTGGCGCCAGCCTTGATGGCAGAGTAGAGATCCTCTTCCTTATCCGAGATGGTCAACATCACCACTTTCAGACCGGGATGGTTCCTTACCAGAATAGCAGTCGCCTCAACCCCGTTCATAGTCGGCATAAGGATGTCCATCAAAACAACATCCGGGGCCAGGTCCCGGGTACGCCTTATCGCCTGAAGCCCATCCATCGCCTCGCCGACAATGGTCATCCCCTGAACATTCTCAATCACTGCTGACAGACCACGGCGGATAAGGGGGTGGTCATCAACAACGAGAATCTTTATCGGAGACCCATTATCCATCGTTCACTCCAGCGGGAGGGTGGCGTTAACCTCGGTGCCCCTGCCCGGGGCGCTGGTAACAACCAGCTCACCCCCCAACGACTCAGCCCTCTCCTTCATGATCGTGATGCCATGGTGGTTCTGCGCCTTCTCGCCACAATAGTAGGCTGACAGATCAAAGCCACGGCCATTATCCTTGACATTTACCACCACCCGGTCACCGTTTCTGTTGACACCCACCCTCACAGCGGTGGCATAGGCATGATTTCTGGCATTAACCATGGCCTCGCCGACTATGTGCAGTAGCTCATCGGCTGCCTGCGGCGACAGCTTGAACTCGTCTCCAGTCACGGAGAGCAGGCTTTTCACGCCGCTCTTCCGGCTGAACTCCTTTACCCGATGAGAGAGGGCAGGCACAAACTCTACCGTCTCCGGAGAGGGGCGTCCCAAGGTGTCTATAGTACGCCTCACCTCATCGTAGGTACTGTCCAAGCTCTCCTTCATCTGTCCCAGTTCCTTTAGACTCTGTTCCAGGCTACCCTTGGCCAGGGTATCGGTGACCAAGCTCGCCTTGAGGTTAACATAGGCCAGCGCCTGAACCACGGTATCGTGAAGCTGACGGGCAAGTCGCCGTCTTTCCTTCAGAGCGGCATCCGCTTCTAAGCGCCGGTAGATATTAAGGTTTGTTGTATAAGGCATAACGGCAATGAGGAAACTGGCAATAATATAGATTCCAGCAAACCCAAAGTTGACCGGGGAAGTATTGAGCAAAAAGAAACTTGCCACCAGAGATATGCTGGCGAAGCAAGCTCCGCCCAAAGCAACCCACTTGGGGAAGACAAGAGCGGCATAGATAACCGGGCAAAGCGAGTAGAGTAGAAATGGGGAGGTGAGCCCGCCGGTTAGGAGCAGGGGCGGGGTGCAAAACATGACATCCACCCCCAGCCCCAGGTAGCCATCACGGACACCACGGTAGTGGGGCAGAAATACCTTGGCGAGGCTATAAAACCCTAAGATACCGAGGATAACGTAACCTGCCAGCTGAGTTGGGGCCGGCGCGACCAGCACCATCTGCACCGCAGCTACTGCCAGAGCAAAGCCACGGTAGGCGCCCAGTAGCTCGTAGGTTGACCTTTGGTTCTTGACATTCACCCCTGCTTCTTCCTCCAGTTGGATCAAGCGGTCCGCTCACCGCAGACCTCAATCAATAGTCTCCGGGGACGAGAGCTACGAATACTTTGCCGGTGCTATCAATCCGCCATACCCCTTCATTCCAGTGCCTGGGCAACCTACTTATAAAGTCAGGGGAGAAAGAGAGTCGGTTACCACTCCTGGCGAAGCTCGTGTCCCAAATTATCCACTTATTTTCCCCCGCTTCAGGAAGCTTACCATCGTCAGTAGGATAGAGCCCGTTACTATTTAACAGATAGGCGCCTACCGCTTTTTGAATCGTTTGCAGGTCACCCTCCAGCGCCCTTTCCCCGGCCTTGCCGGTGACTCCCCAGCCAAAGTGGTAGGCTGCGAAGATAACGGCAGCAGCAACGGCGATGACGAGAACTGATTCAACGAGGGTAAAGCCAGCCTGCTTATTCTTTCTCAACCCTAGCCTCCTGTTTTCCCAAAGGAGAGGCGAATCATAAGTCTCCGAAGAGGCTGTGCCCCTTCGGGCTTCCTGGACTATCCTATTTTTTCTCCTCTTCATACTGGTAGAGGGTAACCACGGTGAACTCACCCTCCCACCACTCGAAGGTATGGTCTTCTTCCTTCTTTTGCTTGAAAGAGACGTCTATGTCTTCAACGGTCAGGGTAGCAAAATCGGCACTCTCAATCTGGCCAATCAAGCTATTAATCCGCCCCAGGTCACCCTTCACCTTAACCGCATACTCAGCCTTACTGTACTTGTTGCCCGTATCACTTTCGCCGCTCTTGATGGTTACTGTACCCACCTTGTCATTGGGTGATAGTCTAAGGAGCGTCAACTCCAGCTTTTTCGCCGCTTCAACTATTAAATCACCAACCTCAACCGTGGCCGGTTTCTCAGGAAACAAGGGCTTGCCCTCGCTCAGCATGTTGAGTTTAGATTGGAGCTCCCTTAGCTGCTGTTTCAGCGGCTCAGGGTTATTCTCCTCCTTGGCGACAGCCAGCCGCATCAGGGCCTGGTTTATCTCATCCATTATGTCCGGTTGCTTAGCCTCAGCCCCCCGGTAGCTAAATGAGAAGTAGGCACTGATAGCTAATACGGCTATGAGCAAAACAGCTAATATGGTGTGCAGTTTGGTCAGCTTCTTCATTGTTATCCTCCTGGCTTAACTTCCAGCAACATGGTGAAGATAATAATTTCTTCAGGTTCATCACCTTCACCGGCTGAGGATTTCTCAGTGCCGATTTCAAAGGCGATCCGGGAGAAGATGCCGCGGTTCTCAAGCAGTTGAGCATATTCAACGACTACGATAGCGTTCTCAACATCGCTACTCAGCTCGCCATCCACGGTGATTTCGTCACCATTTTGCTCGAATGCATTGAGGATAACATCCGTGGGCGCCAGCTCCCGTAACGTCTGCAGCACCGGCTTCCAGTATATTCTTTCCGCATTGCGTGTCTCATAGTCCTGCTGCATTGCCTGAAGTCTGTCTATTTCGGTCTGGGCTTCGGTGATACGCTCTTGATATTCCTGCATAGCCGGGGCACTGAGTACCTTTTCAATCTCAGCGTTTACCGAATCCAGCTGGGACTCCAGTTGCTCCAGCTCACCGTAGGCAGAGGCGCTCTTTCCGTAAAGACCGAAGCCATAGTAGCCTCCAGCAAGGACAACGATGATTAGTCCCACCGTCAGCGGCAGTGCCCAGCGCTTGGGCCGGTGTTCCGGCGGTAACAGGTTTATGTCTACTTTCACATCTTCACCCCCTTGTATCTCTCTCCTGCAACGGAGGCAACAAACTGCTTTTCAGAGGGTCTGCGCCCCTCCGAGACTGTCCTCTCGATTCTTGAGGTTACCTTACCATCGCTTGCGGTCGACCCAGCGCTTTCTCTCTCACCACATACCATATCCTTCTACCTCTGCTCTTTATCTACCTTATGACCACTATAGTTCATCCTTTTTTGCCGTACAATCACCCAAAAGGGTGGGATTGGCCAGCAGATAGTAATAGGAGACCGGTACTACAGCTGCCGGGCAAGGATAGTGGGGTTACTTGCTCAAACTGACACGGGGAAACATTGATTGCGAAGAGGCTGACCTGCTTACCTTTACTGAACACCAGAGCTATAGGAAATAACGCCTACCGGGGTTTGCCCCGATCCAGGGATATCTTCAGTGCGGAAGGAGAGGAGGAGGTAAACCACGTTCCAGATTTCAATATCGGTTCCCATCTCTATTACCGCCGAGGTGTCCCCCTCGTCTATGTAGCTTTGTACGTCAAAGGTATCAATGTCCACCCCGTCAATCTCCAGGCCGCCGAGACCGCTGGACTGGCCGTTCCAAACATTATCCCAGGGATTAACGGCATCGCTTAGATAATTGCCATTGAATTTAATGTAGTCGCCATCATAGTGCTCATCACCCTCGCCGACAAAGGCGGTCAACATGCCCTCAGAGTCAGACGGAGCCAGAAAGCCGGTAACCGTGAAGGTATGGGTGGTGTCCTGGTCGGCGTAAAGGAAACTATCATACAGATAGAGCTGGTGGGCTTCCTCGGACGGGCTGGAATAAACAATGATTAGCGACCAGCCGGCGTAGGCCCACTGACCAATGGTCGATTCGTCCTCATCACCGGGATCAGCCTCCACATCGCCAACAGTATAGGTGCCGTTGGTCATCTGGCTACCTGGCTCGCCAATGGCAATGGAACTGGAATCATAGGCAACGGTGACCATACCATCGGTGCAGGTAATAGTTACCTCATAGGGGTCAAGGGTAGCTCCCCTGAGGGTATCCGAAGGGTCAGTATTGTTGTACCAGAGGTCTGCTTCCGTCACCCCGGGCGGGATCGCGATTGAGTCTTCGACCAGAGTTATATTCCCTGGGTTATCACCGCTGGCGGTGATGTCGACATAGGCAGTGGTCGTATTCTTGGTGATGGTCATCTCGGGCAGGGCTTGCACGCTATCAAGGGATACAGTTATCTCCTCATTCTTTTGTAATATTGTGCCTTCTACAGTAACTTCGTCACCATTACCCGTTACCCGGATGGTCGCCTGGTATGTTCCGGCAGTGGCACCGGCATACAGCTCCACTGAAGATGAGTCAGGAATGTCAATGTTAGTATTGCCAGTGAGAGGTACGTCAACGGTTGTTCCGTCCTCAAACTCCACAGACATATTATCATCGATGCCATCTGATCGGCTGATTTGAATGTCCGCGGTATCCGAGCCAGTGTTTTCGATAGTAGTGCTCTCAGTAGTTGATACCGGGTTAAAGGTGATAGTTGCCGACTGCTCTGGATAAACGTAAGAGGTTACATCCTTGAAGGCGGAGTAGCTCCAGCCATACTGGTTTTCCAGTATTTGTACCCTGGAAGCAGTTATCGCGGCACCATTGAATGTGGCTTCATCAACCAGCCCCGCCATCCCCTGAATATCGTCCGCATCGTACGCCGGGCTCAATTTCCAGCCTGACCAGTAGAGGTAGGCGGCCTCAACCGAGGCATCACCGGGAATATCAGAGACGGTGGCGCTGCTCTCGGAAAGGAGCGTTTCCCGTATCTTGTCGTCGCCGGAAAGGTGCTCCATCAGGCTGTTGCCGATGGCCCGGGCATCTCCTTGCACGTCGGAGACCCTGGCATCCAGGCTGCTCTTGCCGACATAGGACTCCAGGGTGGTATGGGTGCCAGTAGAGGGGTCTGTGGCGGTAGCGGTAATCTTATACACTCCGCCGCTCGTATCCCAGGACAGGTAAATGTCACTGCTGTTGGTTCTGATCCAGGAAAAAATGCCCTTCGGCGCTGCGGCTGGGCTAAAGCCGAAGGTTACGGTGCGCTTGATGGGGAATTCGGCGCTGGGCGTAAAACCGCCCTCCCCTCCAGTAGGAGCCGCAGTTGGCAGGTCTTCAAAAATGATGCCGGGGCTGGAGAAATTCCACCGCAGGACGGTACCACCATGATGGCCGGTTTGCTCCGGCTCAGCCGATACCGCTGTCCCCGCAGAATAATCCTGCGGAGTAGTGCCGTTATAGCCCCGGGTGATGCCGGTGAGCTTGGGATTGGCACCACCCTGCGTGCCGGTATACTGGATGAGTTCATGCTCAATAGCTATGACGCCATACGGATTACTGGCATCTATTGTAGGGAAGAAATCGATGCTTTCCACCGGGATTTCAGTGGCGGTGCTAAAAATATCGAGCCTCAGCATGGTGGCAACATTGCTTGACCCTGGGACGTAACCGAAGCCGGCCGGCAGCCAGGCGCCAATCCTATCAATCTTCAGGTTTCCAACTGAGTTGTCATAGGCAATATCAGCCCGGTAGGTAACCTCCTCAGAGGTAACGGCCGTATTTTGAGCATGGGAAGCCGCGGTGGTGCCATCATACCCCCGGGTACAGCCGGTAAACTGGGTAGCGGTCGTGCCGGTATACCGGATGAGTTCGTCCCCAATACGAATGATACTTGGGTCATCGGCACTAGCTGTGGGGAAGGAGCCGGTGCTCAGGACCAGGATGGTGGTGTCATCATCATCAATGTCTGCAGTCAGGAGGGTTGCCGCGATGTCAAGCACCTGCCCGATAACGACCAGCTCGGAATGGGGCGTCGTCCCGTTGGCAGCGGATTCCAAGTCGGCAAGAATCCACGTGTTCTCGATGGTAACCTCTACCTGCTTACCATTAACAGCTTTTAAGCCGTACTCCCAGGTTTCATCGACATCTTCGGGCAGGCTGACAGTGACCAATGCGCCATCGCTGTGGCTGCTGGAGGTGGTGCCGCCATACCCCCGGATACAGCCATTGAATTCGGTGGCGGTCTTACCAGTATAGTAGATAAGCTCTGACTCAATCTGAACCATGCCCCTCGCTGGGAAGAGGGCAGTGCTAGCCACAGTGATAGTGGCATCGCCAGGGCCAATGTTGCCGTCTAAGGTGGTTGCTGGTGAATACTCAGACTGTATTTTGTAGATGGCGTCCTCTATGCCGCTATCGGCAGCATAAAACTCAGCCATGGTATCGGCGTAAGAATGGGAAGCGCGGAGGCCAGTCATCATAAACTGCAGGAAAGGCACAGTAACCAGACCAGCCACCACTGCCAGGATCAACACCCAGGTCAGGACATAGCCCGCCTCGCTCTTCCGCGCCGGGGAAAAGCCCCGACCTTTCCAATAGCTGCCTCTGCCCGGTCGCACACTTTCCATCTCATCCTCCCCCGGTCATCACCATACCCTTCGGTTCAGAAAAGGGGTCTGGGGTGAACTCTATAGGTTCTGGTAGCCGCCTCATCCCTTATCTGAGCGGTTATTACTATGGTGAGTTCCTTGTCATCATAAACCCACCCGCTGCTGGTCTCGGCCGGGTCAATTGCCTCGCCAACAATGGTTGAGCTTTGCAGTTCGAAATCATTCTCAGGTTCCCCTTCTTCCGCTTTTTCCTTCATATAATGACTGCGCAGCAACTGGCGGGAAATCTCCTTCAGGTTATAAACAACCTGGTGCTGACCGCCTGACCAGTCCGTCCAGCCCAAGTGGACGAAGAAGGTGACGTCTGCGCCGGCATCATGGTCGGTGGCATTAGTGCCCCGTGTTACCGGCTCTGCCACAGTGCCGAATGTACTAGTACTATCTGTCTTATCAGTGTAGAAGATTAGCTCATTATCAATGCAGATGACGCCAGACGGCGGGAAGCTGGCAGTGCTGTCCACGGTTATTACATCGATGGTATCGCTGATGTCCCCAGCCAGTGTGGCCGGGTCCATAATATCTCCCGTGGCTGGGTTCGTATCCATAACATAGACCTGCTGAGTCATCAAGGCGTCCTGGCTAATCCAGTCACCGCTGTTCTGCACCTGACGAAAGGCAGCCATGTAATTGCTGTTGGTAGCAGTGACATCAAATAGTTGCGTCATAACCGTTAAGGCACCACCCACAACGAAGCTACCCACAGTCATGGCTACCATCAGTTCGACCAGAGTGAACCCCGGGGAGTTTTTCAGCCACCTTTTACCGAGACGAACAATGTTTTTCATCGGTCTACCTTATAAGCCTCGGTGGCAAGCACCGTCCGACTGTCATAAAGAATCTCGACCGTTATTTTCTGGATACCATCATCGTCGCCGCTGCCATCGGCCTCGGGGTCAAGGCGCGCAATATTAACATTAACAGTGTAGTTGCCATAATATGGCTCGCCATCTAGCCCGAGTAATGCTCCATAGTCTTCAACATCACTATCATATACCGGAATACCGCTAGTGCTATCATAGGAAGAGCGCTTAACATACTCGATTATGGTTCGGCTCAGGCTCTCGGCAACCGTTATCTCGTGGGCACTTACAATAGTCTTGGAGCTGGCATTCAGGGCGACCATAACGCTAGCGCCGACCATCCCGAAGATAGCCAGCGCAATTACCACCTCGGTCAGGCTGAAGCCCCTCTGGTTGACCATCATCTTTCTTATTATCTTCACTGCCGGTAACCCCGCCTTCTAAGTTATCAGCCACCCATGAGCCCACCTACCGAGTAGATAGAGGAGAACAGGGTTACGGCAACAAAGCCGACTACCAAGCCGACAACTATGATCATTCCCGGGCCAAGCATACCAGTGAGACGCGATATAGATCGCTCCGATTCTGCCTCATAGAAACCGGATAGTTTTTCCAGGTTATACTCCAGCTTTCCCGTTTCTTCCCCGATGCCAATCATCTGAGACATAAGCACCGGGAATATGGGGTAATTGCTCATTGCCTGGGATAGAGATGAGCCAGAATATACGGCCTCATTACACCTGTTAAGCCTGTCTTTCACCACCGCATTGCCGGCAGTGTCTGCGCAGAGTGACAGAGCCTCAGTCAGAGGCACACCGGATCTAACCATCATTGCCATACTTCGCGCAGTCCGTGCCAGAGCGCTTTTGAGGCTGGCCTCGCCAACAACCGGGAGCTTTAACACAAAAGCATCTTTTGCCTTCTGACCATTGGGGGTTCGAAAATATAGTCCGAGAGTGACGAACAATATTACTAGAACCAATATGATATACAAAATGTAGCCAGCAACGAAGTCACCGAGCCCTATGGCTATTCTTGTCATTAACGGTAGCTCCGCGCCAAACTCAGAAAACAGGCCGGTTATCGCCGGCATAACGAAGGCGATCATAACGAATACGGCGCCGAATGCCAGCAAGAGGACAAACATAGGATAAGCCAGGCTACCCTTAACCTTGCTTGCAGTTTCCTCCTCCCTCGCTAGATGAGACGATACCTGCTCCAGAACTGCAGACAGGCTGCCGACCTCCTCGCCTACCCGGATAAGCCGGATAAACAAAGCGGGAAACACCGCCGCGTGCTTGGAACAAGCCTCAGAGAAGGTGCTCCCCTTCTCCAGGTCCTGTATTATCGTCCGAAGCATTTGTTTCATAGCTGGTTTCTTTGCCTGACGGTATAGGATATCCAGGGAGCGGAGCATGGGAAGCCCGGCGTTAAGCATGGTGGACAGGTCGCGGCTGAAGTTGATGACATCGCGCCGCTTCACGCCAAACAGGGTAGGTAGCGCCTCAGCTAGTGAGGGTATCCGCAACTGCTTTTTAAGGCTGACGATGGCGAGGTTAGACCGCCACAGGAGCTCCTCCGCCCGTTCCAGCGAATCGGCTTCCAGAACCCCATCAACTATCTCCCCGGCCACGGTTTGAGCTGAATACTTGAATTCCATTGACCCCTCCCTGTTGGCAAAGCAAGGCCCGGGTAGCTATCAAAGCCACCGGCACTGCCCAGTCTCTCTCTATTCACACCCTGTATAAATCAAGCATAGCACACCGAATTTACGCCAGAAATCACCCGAACGGGTGATTTCTCAACTAAGCCAAGTTGCCCTTTCCCAAATCTTTACAATATGGTGAATGCGCTACGAATCACCTCGCTGACAGTGGTTCCCCCGTCCCTTGCCTTCAGCATCCCATCACGACGCATCAGAATCATACCTTCACCCACCGCCGCCGCCTTTAGTTCAGTCGCCGATACACCCTTCATCACCAGCTTTCTTATCAAGTCACTCATGGTAATAAGTTCAAACATCCCAACTCGCCCGAGAAAACCGGTGTGGGAGCAAAAGTTACAGCCCCGGCCGTAAAGGAACTCAGTCTTGGACTCGCCCATCTCCTGTTGATACGCCAGCACCTCAGCCGAGGATGCCTGCCTTGTGGTACTGCAATAGGGACAGACCTTCCTCACCAGCCGCTGGGAAAGGCTGCCAATAACCGCCGAGGTGACCAGGAAGGGCTCGGTACCCATATCTATGAGGCGAACTATGGCACTGGCAGCATCGTTGGCATGGATGGAGGTCAGTACCAGATGCCCGGTAAGGGCTGCCTGGACCGCAGTATTGGCTGTTTCCGCATCTCTTATTTCGCCGACCAGGATGATATCCGGGTCAAGGCGCATACAGGCCCGCAGACCAGTGGCAAATTCAATGCCCGCCTGCCGATTCACCTGGATCTGGTTTATGTCCGCAAAGCGGTATTCGATAGGGTCTTCAACGGTCATTATGTTACACTGCTTGGCATCAAGCTGGCTGAGGGCAGAATAAAGGGTGGTGGTCTTGCCCGAGCCCGTAGGACCACTCACCATAATCATGCCAAACGCTGAGTGCAGTAATCTCTGGAATGGCTCAAGGATAGCCGGGGATACCCCCAAATCCTCAAGCTTTATGAGCAGCATCGACTTGTCCAGTACCCGGAGAACCGCCATTTCACCATGGTCTGCCTCAATACAGGCAACCCTGAAATCTACCTGCCGGTCGCCAATGGTGGCACTGAACTGACCGTCTTGGGGACGTCGGCGCTCGGCAATGTTCAGGTTGGCAAGAACCTTGATTCGGGTCATAAGAGCGGTATGAACGCCCAGCGGGAGTCTCAGCGTATCATGCAGCACGCCATCGATCCGGTACCGTACTCTAAGGTAATCTTGCTGGGGTTCAAGATGAATGTCCGATGCCCTGTCTTTAACCGCCTGGCTAAGGAGCATGTCTATCGCCTGGACTATCGGGGCTGTTCTAACCGCATCGGTGGTGGCCAGTGCTGGTTCCGATAATCCCCTGGCCTCGACTTCGCTCACCACCTGGCTAATCTGCTGCTCAATCTGGGAAGTGAGCCGGTAGTGACCGGCGATGGCATCACTAATGCTCATTCCCAGAGGAATGACCGGCTTAACCCGCTTTTTGGTTTTCGCGGCCAGTTGATCAAGGGCCCACAGGTTTTCGGGGTCTTCCATAGCTACGGTAAGGGTATCACCGTTAACACTCAAGGGTAATACCTGGTGTTCCCTGGCCATCTTTTCCGGCACCAGGGCTACCGCTGACGGTTGAACCTGAGTATACCGAAGATCGACTGCCGGAACATTATATTGCAAGCTGAGAATAGTGGCCAGTGCGTCAGGACTGATAAGCTCCTCATCAAGCAGTACCTCGGTCAACCTTCTATTGGAGCGGCTGGCGACTTGCCTGACATGTTCCATGTCCTCAGGTTTGATAAAGGCACTTTCTACCAGTAGCTCACCCAAATCTTTCTTTGCCGATGAACTTTCTTCTACCATTTTCCGCTATCCTGTTATTCGATCCTTATCGACCGCCCCTTCTCCGGTCACTCTCTCAGTTTTTACCAGACCAAGCGCCGGCGCCAATTAATTCGCCCCTTTGACCGCCCTTGTCAAGACGCCTTAGCCGGTCAAGAGTCCACATTCGGATCAGGGTAGTAACCCCTATACCCTTTTCCCGGGCGATTTGACGCAGTAAGCTGGCTGTATTCCAGTCAAACCGAGTAGCAATGGTAACACTAAGCCGTTTTCTACTTTCTCTGTCCACTGTCTGATTCTCGTTTATCTCTTTGTATTGCATTGCAATACTAGCTTGAGACAATTCGATACCAAAGTCAATACCAAACTATAGGAAATTAGTAATAGCTGGTTGTACTGGCCCAGACCTCATTTCAAGCCATGTCAACGGAGAGGGGCAGGTAATTGTTGGATAGCCCATCAGCCTGACCGCAACAGGCCCAGGCATGTTGTTTTAGATGGAGAAGAAGGGGGGGCACCTCACCAGCATTAACACCACCTGCGTTGACACCGGCGTGGCTCACTATCTCTTGACGACGGTAAGCTCGCCAGAGTACAGGTCCTTTACCCCGAAGACATACCTCGGATTGTCCTCAGCGCCCGGCTGCCACTTGGCTTTCCACTCGCCACGGCCCCGGCCGTTAACCATCTTTATCTCTACCGTCTCTTCGTAGCTATACTCGCCGCTCTCCTCAACCCTCCGGATACCTGCGGTAAAGGTCACCCCAGTATATCCGGGAGCTTCGACGTAAAGGGTTACCAGGGTCCCATCTAATGTTCTTTCTTTTCGGGTTGAGCCATCGGAGTTCCGCCACTCCACCAGCGCAATCTGGCGAGTGGAGACTACCCTCAGCTCTCCCGACCAGGAATCAAGCCTGGTATCCCGGAAGTAGAGGTCATAGCTTACGCTTTCTATGCCAGGGCTGTGGCTGACAACGCCGTACTCCACCCAGGCATAACCCTCAGCCGGAACTTCAATAGTATCATCGTAGAAATTGCCCGCCACCAGCGATGTGCGTCTCAGGGTGACGGGGACCGGGTGCGGCTCCTCATTCTTTACCCTAATGATATCAGTCCGGGTCTGGTCAGTTTTCACCGCGGATACCATGTTCACATTGTCCAGGGTAACATCGGGTAAGAGTACCGGTTGGGGGGGAGGCTCGGGTTGCGCCG
>SDBU01005680.1_pt1 | contig 14854 bp, 16 predicted proteins | sample 2277071 | NCBI WGS metagenome assembly SDBU01 (sample SAMN10397929, study PRJNA504765) | marine sediment metagenome | isolation source: marine sediment core GS08_GC12, 126 cmbsf | place: Arctic Ocean: Gakkel Ridge, Loki's castle | collected 2008
AGGTCGTTTAACAATTGTAGGGAACGAACTCCGTGTCGTTCCCAGCCTTGGGTGGACAGAGACGTCCACCCCTACGGATGTTTATTATTCAACAATCTCCCTTCCACGGTCTTGATTAAAATTCAAAAGCCTTTTGGTAACGAGGCTTTTCATTACATCAATCTCAAAAGGACACCCCCTACCCTCCCACTCCCCATCGTGCTAGAATTAATAAGGTATGCCCAGGACGAGTGAAATGAAGGACTATTACCAAATCCTTGGCGTGAGGGAGAACGCAACTCAGGAGGAGATCAAGAGAGCCTTTAGAAAGCTGGCTTTCCAGCACCACCCTGATAAGAATCCAGGAAATGAAAAGCAAGCTGAACAGAGATTTAAGGAGATAAATGAGGCTTATGGGGTGCTAGGGGATGAGGCAAGAAGACAGGATTACGACGCATTCAGGAAGGGGCAATTTGTAGGTGTTGGCTATGGTAGACCTTACGGTGGTTTTCAATTCAGCCAGGAGGAAATATTTAGACATATATTTTCAAGTGGAGATATCTTCGATGAGCTAAGCAGGATGTTTGGACAAGCTGGACTGAGGTTCGACGAGGATTTCCTGAATAGCGTCTTCTTTAGTGGTAAGGGCACTGTATTTGAGTGGAGGGTCGGTCCAGGCGGGGTGAGGCGTAGTTACTACAGATTTGGCGAACCCGCTCCTTATGAGCCAGAGCCTTATTTCCAGACTCAACAGAAAAGACCAAACCTTATTGAAAGGCTTGTAGGCAGGGCAGCCAGAAAGATGGGGAGATATGCCGTTAAGAAGATGTTAGGTTTTGAAACCAAATCTTTGAAGAGCCTGGATCTGCATCAGGATTTAGCCCTCTCCCCGGAGGAGGCTGAAGTCGGTTGCGAAAAACAATTCTCATACAAAAGGGGCAAGGAAAGTAAAAGGCTTAAGGTTAAAATACCACCAGGGGTAACTACAGGAACCAGGATTAGACTGAAGGGCATGGGCTTGGGAGATAGACAACCTGGTGACCTTTATCTTTGTATCAGGGTCAAAAAGTGATACGATAGGTTATGAATATAAATGCTAAGGGTTTCGCCGCCTGATGATTTAATCTAACTCCGAAGATATATGAGGAACCTCCAGATATAGGGGAGAAAATCGTCAAGGAAGTAGAAGAGTTCCTTAAGAAGAGAAGGAACCAAAAGCAAGAGTAAGATTTGTCAACCGACACACTGACATTCCTTGGAACCGCTGGCGCCAGGGTGATGGTATCTAAACAAATCCTCGCCTCGGGAGGCTTATGGCTCAATTTAGGCGACACGGAAATACTCCTTGACCCTGGTCCTGGCTGCCTGGTCCAGTGCACTAAGCGCAAGCTCGATCCACTCAAACTCAAAGCTATCATCCTATCTCACCGCCACCTGGACCACTGTGCAGACATCAATACTATGATTGAGGCGATGACCGAAGGGGGATTGCGGCGGCGTGGGGTTGTATTTGCCCCTGCCGATGCCCTCGATGAGGACCCAGTCATCTTGAGATACCTACGAGGATACCTTGAGCACATTGAGATTCTCACTGAGGGTGGAACCTATACTATCGGGGATATATCCTTTGAGACCCCAATTAGACACCAGCATCCAGTCGAAACCTACGGTATAATATTCAAGACACCGAGGCATACCTTCTCCTGCATTGTAGATACCCGTTATTTCGACAAACTCTGTAGCTACTATAGAGGCGACCTCCTGATACTCAATGTGATGACATTGGAGTCGGGCAGACCATTTGACCATCTGTCTGTGCCAGAGGCGAAGCAAATCATCGAGGAAATTAAACCAAAAGTGGCAATCCTAACTCATTTCGGTATGACTATGTGGCGAGCCAAGCCCTGGGAGGTAGCTAAGAAGCTCTCGGAAGAGACTGGTGTGCGTGTGATTTCTGCCCGTGATGGTATGAAATTTGACCTGGCGCAGTTGGATGTATCCTGAGGGTAGAGCCCTTTTTAGGGATTAGTTTTACCCCTATCTACATCCCCCGCCATGCAGGTTGTTGATAAACACAAACCTGGTGGATTCAATAGCAGTATATTTACTTTAATCCGGGGGTGCAAATTCTCTTTCATGAGATTGTTTAACAATTGTAGGGAACGAACTCCGTGTCGTTCCCAGCCTTGGGTGGACAGAGACGTCCACCCCTACTATAAACCGATTTGACTACGGGTAGACGCCTGGCTGGTAGCCTGTCTCACCCACATCATACTCTCCGTCCTCATCAGTATCATGCCATGAGTCAACCCAACCATCCGGGGTGATGAACCACCCATAGCTCCCGCTGGGGGTATTGGTAGCCGTGGTATTCTTGCTTGTATCGGCTGAGCTTACCGCACCTGCTCCCTTTATATAGTCTTCGGTAGCCAGCGCCCCTATATCAATATATCCATAGTATATGGCACCTTCTTTGACGATCCCCTCAAGCCCCTCAGGCAGAGGCTCAGTCATAATCACAGGATAAGCACTCAAGTGGGCGTAATAGGCATCCACAGCCGTCTCAAGAGCGTCATGGTCTTCCTCCCAACCCGCCATCCTCCCCTTCCCCATATAGCCGGTAACATTGGGGATTACTATAGCTGCCAGGATAGCCAATATCGCCATGACTACCACAACCTCAACCAGGGTAAATCCCCTTTGATTGCTCTTGAATCCCAGCTTCTTTTTCATTTCCCTTGTTCCGAAAATAGACTCATTCCGTTCACCCTGAGCCTGTCCGTTCACCCTGAGCCTGTCCGTTCACCCTGAGCCTGTCGAAGGGCGTTCATGGTTCGACAAGCCTGTCCTGAGCAGAGCCGAAGGGCTCACCACGAACGGTATCTGTCACCTCACTTTTTATAATTCACTGGTGGGCAATCGCCCATAAGTGTTTATTTTTACGTGCTCCGCTTTGCGGAGAACCCCCCTACATTACTTGTAGGGACAGAGTTTAAAACCTGTCCCTACATTGGGGTGGAAGGGAAGCCCCGGAGTAAGGGTCTTCCCTGTAAAGTCAACTAAGCATTATGGGTAGATGCCATCGACAAAGTCGGTGTCGGTCGCTCCCGGTCCACAGGACTTAACCTTCTTATCGGTGTCCACATACCAGGTGTAGCTACCTGTTCCACCATTTGTCGAGCTAGCCGATGCAGGCGTTTCATCAAGATAACCTTCGGCGCCGATTAGCTCCGCCATATCGATAGCCCCTTTGTCCGCATCAAATGCTGTTACATTCCATGTTGGCTTTCCCAGTACTGTTGGTTCAAAGACAGGATAGTAGTTTTCCTCTGCCTGGTAAGCCTTCGCTGACACCTCGATAATCTTCTGGTCAGCATCCCATGACCGCTCCTTGCCTCTACCTATGTAGCCCATGATATTTGGCACGGCTATAGCTGCCAGGATGGCAATCACGGCTAGCACGATGATAATCTCAATCAGGGTGAAGCCCTTCTGCCCCCTCCTGAATCCTATTTTCATCTCTTCTCACCCCCTTTCCCTTTCAATTCCTTTTAAGCCTCAGGTTACTTAGTTTTTTCGTAGGTGTCAAGTCTGGGACCTGACACCCACTGTTTATTTAGTTTTCTTGTAGGGGAGGGGCTTGTCCCCTCCCCTGTCTCAAATCCTACCTATTAGTAGGCATCCTCAGCCCACAGACAGAGCACCGTTCCGTTGGGGTCGATACTCCAGGCATTGGGCACCGTAGAGGTCTCAAAGCTGTAGAGCTCCAAGCCCCAGCTTATGGTAATGGTAGCCGCATTCAGCTTCACCACAGTTTTACCGCTCTCATGACCTATTTTGGTCGCATAATCTAGGGTCAGCGAGCTAGCTGTTACTGCAGTGAGCTTGCGAACCTCTACCAGAGGGCTACTATCAGCCTCGATGTAAATGTAGTCACCTATAATAAAGGTGCCAGTTATGGTACCCACTGGGAGCACTTTGACGCCAGCATCAGTACTGTCACTCAAGGCAGTGCTGGCAGCGTTAGCAGTGTCATCCAAGGTCTGAATTATGGTGCCATCCGCATTCTCGGTGGCATGCGCTGGCAGGTTGCGGGCGTAGTCCGGGCTCATGAACTTGACCACACCTGTGCGGGGGTCGGTGAAGGATGCATCCCAGTCTATATCCTTCAGCTTCTTGGCGTTTACATAGTATAAATCGGCTGGGATTGCTGCCAGCGTCCCATCAGTGGTGGAAGACTCACCGGAGTCGGCATTATACCTGTCCGAGGCTGCCTGAACCGTGGGTATATCTTCGGCTCGACCAGTGTTACGACCGGTGGTTACTGTGCCGGTGACCGAAGGGAAGACTACTGCCACCAAAATGGCTAGAATACCCATCACCACCATCATCTCCACCAGGGTAAAGCCCTTCTGCCCTCTCTTAAATCCTAGCTTTATCTTCATCTTTCTTTCTCACCTCCTTTCCTTTTTGATTGCGCTATTGGCTCTCCACTTTGCGGAGAGCTTACATTGAGGTGGTCAACCTCCCTATCCCTTAAATCCATTAAACCCATCCTTGACCTTCGACCTCCTTTCACTTGATATTGGCATCGTAAGCCAGATTTCGGTCGTTGACAATCGCTCGAATGGGTGATTTAGGGGTGATAAGAAAAGGTAATCCTTTTGGGTGAGGGGTGCTAAATCAGCGACCGACTTCAGCTTCTTCCTGTCATTGTTACGAAAATACGGAAAAGGATCGACACCCTCACCCCAACCCTCTCCCATCGAGGGAGAGGGTAATACATGTCCTCCCTCCCCTAGCGGGAGGGAGTTAGAGGGAGGGGGACAGAGAGTAATGTGCCTAAGCTTGCCTATTTTCATCCTTCGTGGTGCCGATGGCAACCGGCATGATTGATTGCGAGGCACAAAGTGGCGAAGCAATCTCAATTGAATATCCTTGAAACCTAGTATTGGGTTATGCTATCCTTTGCTTTATTAGAGATATCCAGCCGAGATGAGGATAGGGGTTCTGGCTTTACAAGGGGCATTTGTAGAGCATATCGATATTTTGCGCCGCCTGAAGGTTGAAGCCTTGCTGGTGCGTCTGCCCCAAGAACTGGAAGGCTTGGATGGGCTTATTATCCCTGGCGGGGAGAGCACTACTATCAGCAGGCTAATGCAGGATTTTGGCTTGATGCAGCCGTTGAGACGGCTTGCGCGGGCAGGTTTCCCCCTAATGGGCACCTGCGCTGGTATGATCCTTTTAGCCAAGGAGGTCTCCAACCTTGATATTGAAACCTTGGGGCTAATGGATATAAGGGTTAGGCGCAATGCCTTTGGAAGACAAGCAGATAGCTTTGAGACTGACCTGGCTATGCCCGCTTTAGGTGAAGAACCCTTTCACGCCATTTTCATTCGTGCCCCAATTATCGAGCAGGCAAACTCGAAGGTAGAAACCCTGGCAAAGCTGCGGGATGACACCATTGTTGCCGCTAGGCAAGGAGGAATGGTTGTCTCTGCTTTTCATCCCGAGCTGACCTGTGATACTCGGTTTCACAGCTACTTTTTGAGTATTTGTAGCAGATAATATAAAGGGGAAATCAAAGTCATGAACACGGTTGAGGTTTCTCAGATAAGCAAGTCCTTTGACGGGAAAGAGGTGGTAAAGAAACTTTCCTTCAGCATTGGGCAAGGAGAGATATTCGGCATGGTCGGTCCCAACGGTGCGGGCAAGACAACTACTATAAGGATGCTGATGGACATCATAAAACCCGACTCAGGCGAGATAAAAGTCCTGGGTGAGAGCCTTAATGAGGACACCAAGAACCGAATAGGCTATCTGCCAGAGGAGAGGGGACTCTATCGCAAGATCACCGTCTTCGAATCTCTAACCTACCTGGCGGCGCTTAAGAACATGGGGGCAGGTTTGGCAAGAGATAGAGCAGCAGAACTCTTAAAGCGGGTAGATATGTTCCAGCACAGGGGCAAGAAGATAGAGGAGCTAAGCCGGGGGATGGGGCAGATAATACAATTTATCGTTACCATCCTGCACGACCCTGAGCTTGTAGTCCTCGATGAGCCTTTTGCCGGCTTGGACCCAATAAACACTAACTTACTTAAAGAGTTGATATTGGAGCTGAAAAACCGGGGCAAGTCAGTTATCTTGAGCACCCACATGATGAACGAGGTGGAGGAGCTCTGCGATAGAATCCTGATGATAAACAAGGGTCGTGCCGTGCTCTATGGGAGCTTGGTTGAGATAAAGTCCAGATACCGGAATAACTCTATATTCCTGGAATGCGACCACTTGCCAGACGGACTCCCAGGCGTAATCGGAAGTAAGAGCCATGGGAAGTATACGGAGCTCTTTCTGGATGGAAGCACCTCGCCTCAGGATATACTAAGCATCTTGATAAACAAGGGTGTCAGGGTTGATAGGTTCGAGGTGTCAACCCCATCGCTCGCTGAGATATTCATTCAGGTGGCGAAGGAGGAGCGATGAAAAAGACCTTAATCATCCTAAAGCACGAGCTTCGGCAGACCCTGAAGAGGAAATCCTTTATCTTGATTACTATAGCTTTTCCCCTGCTGGCAATGCTGGGATTTGGAATATATGAAGGGCTGCAGCACTGGTACCAGCCCAGTGCGCCAGAAGAGGTGAAGGTCGGCTATGTGGATGAAACGGGGCAATTTGACAAATACACCAGCCAGGATGGCACTACTTTCGTTCTTTATTCCAGCGAGGAGGAAGCCAAAGAGGACCTCCTCGCCGAAGAAGTCGAGGAGTATTTCATCATCCCCGCCGACTACCTCTCCAGCGGACTCATCACCAGATACACTAAGCAGAGAGAGCTAGAGGTTCCTGACAAAACCTGGCGGAGCATAGAGGACTTCCTGCTCTCTAACCTGCTTGCCGAGGAGACTACCCCCCAGATACTGGAGCGGGCTAAGATGCCAATGCTGGTGAGCACCTTGAGACTGGATGAGACAGGTGAGATAGTTGCAGGTCAGAATGTGCTCATCCAGGTCCTCGTGCCTATCATCTTCGCCATGCTATTCATACTCTCCATCTTGTTCTCCTCAGGGTTTCTGCTCCAGAGTGTCACTGAGGAGAAGGAGAACAGGGTCATCGAAATATTGCTCTCCTCCGTCTCCTCAAGGCAACTTCTTGTAGGTAAGGTGCTGGGGCTTGGCGCTGCCGGACTCCTCCAGATAGGGATATGGCTTGTCACCCTCAAGATTTTCACCGAGATAGCCTTGGTAAATATCCCCTTCCTGAGCGAGCTTTCCATCCCCATCAGCATGCTGGTTTTAGGCATAGTGTATTTTATTCTCGGCTATCTCTTGTTCGCCGCTCTATGTGCTGGCGTCGGCTCCATTGGCTCCACTGCCAGGGAAGGGCAAAGCTGGTCGATGATCTTCACCATGCCCGCGATCATGCCTTTGTGGTTCAGCGCGCTGATAATCCAAAACCCCGAGGGTGTTTTCGCAAGGGTACTCACCTTCTTCCCACTCACTGCCCCGGTAACCGCCATGATGAGACTCCCCATCGGAGCCATTCCTGCGTGGGAGATTGCCCTGAGCCTTGCTATTCTGGCAGGGTCAGTTGTCCTAGCGATGTGGGCTGCGGCTAAGGTATTCCGAACCTGCCTCCTGATGTATGGTAAGAGACCAGCCTTAAAGGAGATCGTAAGGTATATCAGGGAAGCATAAGGTCTCAACGAGTCATACTAAAGTATGACCGCCCCATCGGTAGAAAGGTTGACCCCCAGGGTCAACCTTTCTACTTTGGAAAAACCAGCCATCCTCCTGATTTACAAACCGAAGATGAAGATAAGGATGTAACCTTGAAGGTGAAAGGAGGTGAAGGAAATGAAAAAGGCAGGAATTGCAGCGGGGATAGTTTTAGCTGCAACGATTTTGGAATCGAGCATCCGCCGCTGGCGGAGGCAGCACACATATGCCAAGGAGGAAACCAATAAACTAGAAGGGGGTAGAAATGAACGATACTGAAATCAGTGGGATAATTCCCCTGTTAATACCCTTGGTGCTGGTCCAGCTTGCCCTGATGGGAATCGCTCTCTTCGATCTAGTTAAGAGAAAACAGGTCAAGGGCGGGAACAAATTTGTGTGGGGAGCAGTGATAGTCCTATTCCAGTATATCGGACCCATCCTCTACCTTGTTATTGGGCGAGAGGAGGACTAAATGGAAGCGATAAGATGTGAAGGTCTAACCAAACACTACGGTACCATCGCTGCTTTGAATGGGCTTAACCTGAGTGTTGAGGAAGGGTCTGTCTTTGGCTTCTTGGGCCCCAATGGCTCCGGCAAGACAACCACTATGAAGCTGCTGACAGGACTGAGCAGCCCATCAGGAGGCAAAGCATGGGTAGCGGGTGAGGAGGTAACGCCCAATGCTATTTCCCTGCGCAGCAAGATTGGGTACCTACCTGAAGAGCCGGCTTTCTACAACTGGATGACGGGGCGTGAGTTCTTAGGCTTCGTCGGGCAACTGCACCATCTTCCATCCCGGGAGATCAAGTTGCGCTGCGACGAGTTCCTTGAGCTCGTTGAATTGCAGCAAGCCGCCGGACGCAAGATCGGTGGCTACTCGCGCGGCATGCGGCAGCGGCTAGGGATCGCCCAGGCCCTGATGAATCACCCCCAGGTGCTATTCCTTGATGAGCCGTGTTCAGCCCTTGACCCTATGGGTCGGCGCGAGATACTGCGTGTCATCCTGCGGTTGCGGGCGGAAACAACCGTGTTCATGTCGACCCATATCTTGTCTGATGTAGAGAGAGTCTGCGATGTAGTCGGCATTATTGACCGCGGGAGGCTGGTCACTGAATCGCGCACAGAGGAACTTCGAGAGCGATATACTCACCCCGTTTTTGAGCTCCAGTTTGAGGAGGATGCCGGCGCCATGATTTCCCGGCTTCAGTCGCTGCCTTGGGTAGTAAAGCTAGAGACAGTAGCACTTAACGGCGAGACCGTCCTGCGACTTCAGGCCAGGGACATGAACAAAGCAAAGTCGGAACTGCCCAAGATAGTTGCGGCAAGCGGCTTGACTTTGCTTCGCTACGAGCTGACTCTGCCCAGCCTCGAGGACATCTTTGTTGAACTGGTAGGCAATGGAGGTGACAGATAAGAGGACTTGGCATCTTGATAAAGAAGGAACTCAAAGAGCAGGTCAAAACCTACAAGTTCCTGATAGTAGCTGGTGTGTTTATGCTGTTTGGTTTGAGCACACCCTTGCTATTCCATTATCTCCCTGAGCTGCTTAAGCTGTCTGGGGAAGACATCGATATCGAGCTTCCTACTTTCACTGCGGCGCAGGTGGTAGGAGAATATACCAGCACCCTTACCCAGATAGGCATTCTGGTAGTCATTCTGATTGGGATGGGCGCTATCGCCAGGGAAAGGGAGCGTGGCACTGCGGCGATGACACTCTGCAAGCCGGTGGGGCGAGGGACTTTCATTTTTGGGAAGCTCGTAGGGCTGAGCGTAACCTTCCTTGTCAGCCTTGCGCTTGCTGGCATAGCTTGCTATGGCTACACGACCTTCCTTTTTGGGGAGGTGAATGGCTCCGCATTCCTCGCTTTGAATTTGTTGCTGGGGCTCTTTTTCGTGGTGTGTCTCTCAATAACTCTATTTTGTAGCAGCCTATTCAAGAATCAGCTTGCGGCAGGGGGTGTGGCGTTGGTTGTTCTAATTGGGCAGGCACTTATGTCTGGAATTCCCTGGATTGGGTCCTATACCCCTGGCAAGTTAGTAAGCTGGGGAACGGAGCTTGTTTCAGGGACTGCCTCTAGCGCCTGGCCTGCAGTAGCAGCAAGCCTCGGGATAGTCGTTGTATGCCTCTTTTTCTCATGGTTTGTGTTGCAGCGCAAGGAGCTATAGAAGTTTACTTGAAGCGATCAGGGAACTAGTTGCATATTGAAAGGATGTGATGCTAACTGGCAAAGCGCAATTGAATAGGGAGGGAAAAACTAATGAAAGGAGGGAGAATGAATGAGCAAAAGAGCAGACCAATGCCAAATATGGGGTTTAAGATGATGTCATTCCTTCTCGGGTTGCATCACAGGTTTGCAGACCTTGGGAAGGAACTGGAAAAATCTGGTGTTAAGGAAGGGCAAACCGTATTGGACTTTGGCTGCGGCCATGGCAATTACACCATTCCCGTTGCCAAGTTAGTCGGGGAACAGGCTCTGGTCTATGCTCTCGATGAAGATAAAGCAGCCTTAGACCGATTAATAAGTGAGATTAAATCAATGGGCTTGAACAACGTAAGGAAGTTAGACCCATTAGGCAAGTCACGAATCGGGCTCAATGATGAGTCTGTTGACGTAGTTCTTCTCTACGATGTCCTGCACTATTATTACTTTTCGAAAGAAGAAGATAGAAGACAGCTATTACGTGAGGTTTATCGAGTGTTGAAACCCAACGGCATTCTATCAGTCTACCCTACCCATCTTGAGTCTCATATGGAGCCAAAACTGGATGATGTTAAGAGAGAAATAGAGGAATCAAATTTCCAGGAAGAAGGTGAATACATCGGTATGGCTATGGTTCACGATGATAATGTTGAAGAGGGTACCGTCTTGAATTTCAGGAAGAGAAAGGTTACTACTTGACATGGCCGCATTTATTACCTTGCGTAGTGTATCATAACTCCCCTTTTCATTGAAGAGACGTTTTCTTTAGGGTAAACTAGAGGAGCAAATATCTCCGGAAGGAGGGATACCATGCTACGAATAGGTGTGATGACCAGCGGAGGTGACGCCCCCGGTATGAATGCCGCCATCCGGGCGGTGGTACGTACCGGATTGAATAAAGGATGGGAAGTATATGGGGTCCAGCATGGGTATGCAGGTCTCCGCGATGACAATATTATTTCCTTGGGAGCACGCGACGTAGGTAATATTCTCCAGCAAGGTGGCACGATGCTTGGCAGTGCCCGCTGCCCTGAGTTCATGTTAGAAGAAGGGCAAAGGAAAGGGATACGTACGCTTCATGAGCATTCTATAGAGGCATTGATTGTTATCGGCGGTAACGGCTCACAGAGTGGCAGCTACGCATTGTCCAGGATGGGTTACCCGGTGGTCGGCATTGCCTCAACCATAGATAATGATCTCTATGGCTCTGAAATCACCATAGGTGTTGATACCGCTCTTAATGTCGCCCTGGAGTCGATAGACCGATTGAAAGTTACCGCCTCCTCACACCATCGAGCTTTTATTGTTGAGGTTATGGGTCGTGACAGTGGCTATTTAGCCTTGATGACTGGCATCGCTGGTGGAGCTGAATGTATTATCATACCCGAAGTAGAAACAGACCCGGAAGCAGTAGCCTCGGAAATTCGTAGTGCTTATGAGCGAGGTAAAGCTCATGCCCTAATCGTTGTCGCCGAAGGCGCTAAATATAATGCGCCGGAATTGGCTCGTTACTTTGCCGAGAACCGGGAGAGCTTGGGCTTCGAGTTGAGGATAACCACACTCGGGCACGTTCAGCGAGGAGGTGCCCCCGGGGCCTTCGACCGGCTGCTGGCAACACGCCTGGGGGCAGCCGCCACGGATTACTTAGCTCAAGGTAAGCATGGGATACTGGTTGGCCTGCTCCGTGACAAAGTTAAGGCAACTCCGTTAGCTGAGGTAGTCGCCAATAAAAAGACGCTGGACCTCAATCTACTAAAGCTAGCCAAAGTGCTGGCCAAATAGAACGGCCTTCTGCGAAACCAGAAACCTGGAGCCACCTGACTGAAAAATAAGACCAAAATCACGATTACGGACCAGATTTTGGTAGCTAATATCTACCTCTGGGTGACCTCACAGTAAAGCTCTGGGGTTCCGGTATATCCTGCTTCCCACTCCATCGGCTCGCGGGAGACAAGCTCATATGTGCCACCGGTAACGGAGAGGGTATAGCTGCCGCCGCTGATACCCACCAGGTTAAAAGTAGCCACGCCATCCTTTAGGGTCATTAGCCGGTAGTTGGGCGTTTTTCCTGCTTCCACCGAGCTTTCCAGGTAGAGTTCAATGTTGAGGAATTTGTAAGCCTTTTGTAGGGAATCGGTATTGGTCAGGTAGACCCTCACCTGCAGGTTGCCGCTGTAGCTGGCGTCTGGGGTAACTTCAAACAGGTCACCGGTTGGCGTATTGCCCGTCAGCGGTGGGGCATCGAAACTGACCTCGGTATAGACCTGGGTGCATAGTGAATCTAGGGCCACCCCCGCCTCTCTCATGCCCAAACCTGTCTGCAAATTATCGATTTGACTCCAGGTCCAGGTACTATTTGTACTTGGGTTGAGGCTCCATTGATATGAGTAGGTAACGTAGCTGGGGGTCAGGTTTTCCGAGGTACCGTTGTATGAAACGCCGTTGGTCTTGATGAGGGTGTAAGCACTGAGTTTCGTTGCGTTAGCTGTTGTTCTGGATACCATGAAAACTTCGACATAATTTATGTCACCGCTCGCCGTCTGTGTGGAGTGGTCGGGAATGTTATATAAATCCTCTTCCCAGCCCTTCGATGGGGTATAGACGTAGGTGCTGTCTCCATCAGATACATTGTCAGCCACTTTGTCCCAATGGTCCCCGGAAGCCGGATACTGGTCTTTAATATCGGTTAAATCGCCAACGGCATTTGGTCGGTAGATTATATCATCCGTCACCGGCGTCAGCACCGTATTCCAGTTGGGCTGGCTGGCGGTGGCATTGACGGTAGCTATGTCCCCGGTTGGTGCCGTAATGCCAATCGTCCATATCGCCGTGGTGTAGGTATAAACATATATCCCACCACTGATTATCAGGACGAGCCCTAAAGCGGCCAGTAGATAGAACTTCTTTGTCATGCTTCCTTACCACCACGATGTCTTGCCTTAGCTTTCCGTTTGGTTATCCCATCACCTCTGGGTAACGTCACAGTAGAACTCTGGAGTCGTTGTCCACCCCGCCGCCCACTCCGAGATATTATCGGAAATTAAGCAGTAACCGCCGCCGATAACTTCCACGGTAAAAGCCGTCAGAGCGACGGTATAGGTGATGGTGATATCGCTCAATTTTGGCGTGTCGGTGCCGGGACCGGTGAAGTATGCCTTGTACTGAATCCAGCGGTCGCCGTCATGGACGGAGTTTATCGCCGTGCCGCTGGTGGTGTAGTAGTCACCTGTCCCGGTAGGCCCGTACCAGGCGGCCAGGTTTAACCCTCCTTCTGTTGACGCTGACCTTAGCTGGAACTGGATATCCGTCGCTGATGGCTCATTTATCGTAAAGTAGATAGTTTCCCAGTCCCAGTTACCGTAGTCCCCGCCATCATGGGCTGACGAGGTCAGGTCGCCTGACGTATAGTATGTTGAAAAGTAAACTCTTATCTCGTCCAGCACCGGGGTATCGGTTCCGTCCGAGGTAAATTCCGTATGGTAATAAAAGTTGGCCCCGGACCAGCTCAGTCCGGAAAGGCTGATGTTAGCCGTTCCCTGAGAGAAAGTATCCCAGCCACCGGGTGTACCTGCCGAATTGTACCAGGTGGTGTTATCGGTGGAAAATTGGACTTTTAAGCCGGTTCCGGAAGGAATCGCCGAGGCATCGTAGTAAAAATCATCGATGCTGGCCACCGTCTCACCGGATAGCAGATTAACGGAAGTAACGGTTCCCCGCGAATAGTAAGTCACTGAAGTATAGTTAACTTCAACGTAAACCTGGGTGCAAGCGGCGAAATCCCTCCGACTTTCTGCCTTAAGTTCGACGCCTATTTGCAGGGCATCAATTTCACTCCAGGTCCAGGTAGTGTTGGTGCTCGGATTGGTGGTCCACTGGTAGGATTTGACGGTGAAATTACTGCTGGTTATGGTCTCTTCAGTGCCGTTGTAAACCGTGCCGCCGGTCTTTATCGCTGCCCGGGCGGTGATATTGCCTGTGGGGTGGGGGACAAGTAAAATATCCGGAGTCAAACTGGTATCAGTATCAAATTCAAGGGTGTCGATTACCGTATCCGTAATCTGGCCGCTGCTGGCGATTTCAACTGTCTTCAGGAAGCCGTCACCGGCATCACCCTCGTAGGCAATGGCGAAGATACCATCCACATCGTTGATTTGGATTAGTCTCGGAGTGTGGCCGTCCAGAGTATCGAATTCAAGGGTGTCGATTACCGTATCCGTAATCTGGCCGTTGCTGGCGATTTCAACTGTCTTCAGGAAGCCATCACCTACTACACCGTCATAGGCTACAGCATAGATATCCCCGGAAACAGCAATTATATCCGGGTTGCCTGCGTCCACCAGGAACATGCCTTCGTAAGTTTTGCTGTTGCTCATATTCAGGTTCCGTTCTCGCTATCTTGCTTGGTTGGGTCTTGTTGGTCTGGACCGCGGGCCTCTGGCCCGGCGTTCCGGTTGTAAGTATCCATTGCGTGGGCCAGTCCGTTGAAGACCCAATCTTCAACGGCGTCGGCGGCCTGTTGAACGGCCGTTTCAATTATCTTCCTTTCGTCCGCCCCAAACGGGCGTAGGACAAAGTTCGTCGAATCCATGTCTGGCGGAGCTTGGCCGATGCCGATTCTCAAACGCGGCATCTGCGTGCGACCCAGGGCCTCAAGCACGTCGGCCAAGCCGTTGTGCCCGCCGGCCGAGCCACCCGCTCTTGCCCGAAGACGGCCCGTCGGCAACGCCAAGTCGTCCAGTACCACCAATATCTGGTCCGGATCGGCCTTGTAAAAGGCGGACATTTCTCGGACGGCCCGTCCGGACTCGTTCATATACGTCAGGGGCTTGAGCAGCATTGCCAGCCGCTGCTTTGGGCCCCTTTGCAGGCGGGCATGGTAAAACTGTCCGCCAAAGGCCTTTTTGCCTTGTCCTGCCTGCCAGCGGTCCACCAGGACATCGGCAACGGCGAATCCCAGAT
>SDBU01005681.1_pt1 | contig 14853 bp, 23 predicted proteins | sample 2277071 | NCBI WGS metagenome assembly SDBU01 (sample SAMN10397929, study PRJNA504765) | marine sediment metagenome | isolation source: marine sediment core GS08_GC12, 126 cmbsf | place: Arctic Ocean: Gakkel Ridge, Loki's castle | collected 2008
TACAGCGTAGTCGCTTAAACCGTAGGCCTGGGCGTCTACAAGTTTAACCTCATAGCCCTTCGATTCAAGAAAGGCGCCGAGGTAGCCGAGCTGTATCGGATACCACTGGGTCCCGGACCAGGATACGAAGTCACACCGGGCGTTTTTCATATAGTTCTTTTTATAGAAAGGCGACAGCAAAAGTATTCTTCGCTTCATCCCCCTACCCTTTCCTTTTGGTTAGTCTCTTCCAAATGGTGTAAAGACAAGGTATATTTTCTTCCGTCATCCCACCCTGCGTAGTCCCCATAAGGTCTTTTCCAGTTTATAATTTTATAGAAAGCTTTGTATCCGTTTTTTATTTGAATAGGAACTATATCTCCTGTTTGATATTCTACGTATCTTCCAGTTTTTTCGCTAAAGTATTCAGGAAGTTGTTCCCTGCCCTTATCTTTCTCACAAGCTTGATAAGCAAACCATTCGTCATATATAATTTTAGGAAATTTTCTCTTTGCGAAAAAAGCCTTAATTCTTTTTATCATTTCTTCTATCCTTTCACCCTTTCCTTTGGGTTAGCTTTTTCCTTTTGCTTGGTTTCCTTCAAAAGTATACTCCCAAATTCTTTTTAGCGAAATATGCGTAACTGTCAATCCTTCAAATTTCCAGCCTTCAGAGAGTAGTGAGGCTATTGCCATAGATACAGCGTGTGGGTCTTGTCCTATTGGAAATTGAATTACTGATACAACCCCTTCTTTACCATCTTTTGTTATCATATTACTTTCCTTTCTTTATTTTCACAAGCGACGCTCCCTCACTCGCTCAACTTGATGAATTTTGTTTTGATCTGGTCTTTCTCCGAATGCGCATAGCTTACAATGGTCCTCTCTACCTTAATCTCCTTTTTTCCAGTTGCTATAAACAGCTCGACTAACTCCGCCTTTGTTTTAGCCAGCGCGGCTTTTATGCCTTTGATTTCCTCGACTTTGTTAAGATACTCGATTGTCTTTTTGCCGAGCTTACTTCTCTCTGACATTCCGGGGAATTCCTTTTGTCCTTTTACCATCATGTCCTCCTTTTTTTTGCATGCTTTATGGTCCAGTTTTTATACGTTCCCGGAAACCCGTCTCCACCAGATAGTTAACGGCCACGGTGAATGCCAATGCCTTTTTCATTAAACCGTATGCGTCCCCTCTACTGCCCTGGCTTCCCGGTCCGCCGTCCGTTTGCCGAGCCAGAGAAGCGCCTCTTCAAGCTTCGTTATCGCGATCGCATTCTCGCGACATTTGAACTTGCTGTCCTGGTACCATTGGATCCTCTGTCGTGCGATGTCGATCACAGTCTCGACAAATGCGCCGTTCGGGTCCTTCCTGGCCATGCCTGTTCCGAGCGGACCTTTCTGCCATTCAATAAGGATGCCTATTCCTTCGGCTGTCCCTCCGTGCGGGTTTCCGTCCGGGTCCTTATCGTTTTTTGCTTTATACTTTCCTAACATTCAAATCACCTCCCCCCAATTTTTTATCATCTATCTCCCTTCACCTTTTTACAAATCCTTCGCTATGTTTATGATCTGATTCTTCTGCGGTCCAGTCAGCATGGGGAATCTTATCCCCTTCAACGACTTAAGTGCAAGCGTCTGATTGTCTGTAAGTTTGTCGTTTTTTTCAGCTATCGTAATTTTCAGCCGGGCCTTTACGATCTGCTTTTTGGTAATGCCAGAGTCGTCTTCTATAGGCTCACGGAGAGGTTCATCGGATCCCAGCCTCTTCTTATAGTGCCGTTTCTTATAATGCCTTTTTGCTGGTTTTTCTTTCTTGGCGTCTTGTGCCTCAAGAATAAATTTACAAGTCTCAACAACAGCGCAGGGTCCGTCCGGGTCGTCGCCCAACACGATAAGATGCTTACAAACATCTTTCTTAACGCAATTCTTCATGGGACACCTCCTATTTTTGCTTACTCTCCCTCTGTTCTTTCCTGATTTGTCGGCATGTCTTACAGCGTTTCGGATCCGTAAAACCCTTGTCCTTATAAAAGGCCTGATCTCTGGCGGTAAATGGAAAAGGTCTATTACACTCGACACACTCAATTTTTCTTTCTTGGAACTCCATGTTTTCCCTCCTTTTTTCTACCTTAAATGCGCATTCGCATGATCGAATATGTTCTTGTTCTTCCAATCAATATGGCCCTGTAATCTCAACGCCTTATAAAAAGCATAGCGAACTTCCTCTCTTTCTTCATAGGTAAACTTCGGGTGGTGATCCATCGTGAAAGCCATTGGCCGGCAGCAAATATGGCAGTTAATCACAAATATTTTCCGGCCCGCAAAAAGTATGAAATTAAAGTCTTTTTTGGCTTCGCATAAGGCACACATTTTTACTGCTGACACTTAAAACCTCCATAATTAAAAAGGTAGTACAGCGCCTCTTCGCTCAAGTTCACATTATGTTTCTCTTCAAATTCCTTTACGGGCATGGTGCCTATCAATATATGCTTTGGCCGACAGAGAGGTACGGCCATATAATCGTTGTTCTTCGCGTGCCATAAATGATGAGGATCGCTGCGCATACTCTTTCCATGACACTCGCAACCAGGAATGCAGCACTCCTGGTCCCGGATATAATTCAGGTAGTCCTCGTCTTTGCAGTTAAATAGCTTGGGGTGTCTCATTTCTTCACCGCAAAAATTCTCATCAGAGGGGCTTTGCCCTGGTTGCACTCCTTGTTGATAGGTAAAAAGCCCTGCCAATGATAACTGATAGAAACCTTGAACCCCATTGAAGTCAGGGCGACCTCCACATTGTCCGCAGCAAGGCCCTGCGACCAGTGTTCGGTACTATTGTAAAGCTCCCCGGCCCTCGGGTGGATCCTCGCAAACTTCTTCTTTTGGTTGCGTATCATCCGGTAGGCCTTAATCAAAAAGGGGTGCCTTTCTACATAATGTCTTTCCAGGTCGTGATCACTATAATAGACCCCTCCTGGCTTAAGGACCCTGTGGATCTCTCTAAACACCGGGACAAGGTTCTCTATGTGATGAAGGACGGCAAACGTGCACACGACATCAAAGTACCCGTCCGAATAGTTTATGTCTTCGCCTGGGCCCACTATCGTTGTTATGTTATTTCTGTGTGAAATATAGTCCAGCATTCTTGGCGACACATCATAAGCCACAACTTCATCAAAAAATTTTGCCGCAAGACACGTAACGTGTCCTTTCCCTGCGCCCAAATCAAGGAATCTTCCTCTTTGTGAATAAGAAAGTGCGCATATAATTTTATTTAACCAAGGGGCGTTTTTTCGCCGGCCGTCTGCCTTCTCGTAATCCCGTGCCACAAGGTCATAAAATTCCCTGTTGGCTTTTCCCACGACTGTTTTGGTTTCCATCCCAACTCCCTTCTCGCTTTTGAATTATCATAATATTTATAATTAAACGCATTCTCTATTAGAAACGCCTGGTCCCAGCAGAGACGTTTGCACAGGTTCTTACTCCACCGGGGAAGCGGTAGTGCGTAGGGATAAAGCTCCCGGAACGTTATATTCCTATCTGTTAAAAGATACCTCTCTCTTGGCCGGCCGTGATCCAGGGCCGCTATGATGCCGTCTGCTACGTCTCTCACGTCAACTATATTTGTTCCTCCGGGGGGAGCGGCCATTGAAGAAATGGGGCCTGCTGTGGAAGGGTTAACAATAACCACCGGTAACCCCGAGCGAATACAGGTAAGTTCTCCGATAAGTTTGGAATGGAGATAAGGGTTATTTATTGATTCAACAGCAAAGAAGCTTTCATCCATAACTATCCCGGGGTCTTTCTGTGTCCCCATTGTTATGGCCGAGGAAACAAAAACTATTTTCTTCAATGGAAATTGTGTGGCATTCATAAGAAGGCATTCTGTTCCGTCTATATTTGTCGCAAAAGTTTTGTCGCGGGTTTTAAGTGAAAAGTCTACCCGGGCCGCAAGGTGTATGATCCTATCGCAGAATTGCAGGGCATCGTGTATCTGCCGACCGTTCAAGATGTTCTGGCCCGTCGATCTGGAGAACCCTATCACGGATTCCCCCCGAACCAGGAGCTTCTCAACAACGACCCTTCCTATGAACCCAGTTGCTCCGGTGACGAGAATTTTCCCCATAGACCATTGCCTTCGCCTGCTATGCAGGTTTTTTGATATTTCTGGAACATCGGCAAACATAGCATCTTCTCCCTTATTTTCTTTACCGCCTTAAACCTTACATTCCCGAATGATATCGGCAGAAAAGGACACGCAAACATATCCCCGTAAGGGTTAATGTAAAGGATCTCCTTTGCGGCCCCACAGCCTTCGTGTATATAGTTCGCCTGGAAGTCGGTCCGGATGTAAGGATTCTTTTTACATAAGTTCCTTACGTAACTTACGTCACTTGGTGTAAGCATGATATCGGACCGGCCTTGCCACTGGCCCATTGGGACCGCGAAGATCAGCATGAGAATAATTTTATTCTTAGAAGCATACTGAATTAAATCAGCCAATAACGTCTTTCCAGTCACGTTTATGTAGTCAAAATCCTCATGCGTAACAACTGTGGCGAGTGTAACTTTTAAGCCTGCCCCGAGGGCTATGTTAATAGCTCGCCATTGCGGTTCTCGAAAGGGATCCATGCTGAGGGTTAAAATATCCACTCCCCAACTTTTCAATTCCTTTGCCTTTTTATATGTCAGCAACGTCCCATTCGTTGTGACCGAGATCAGGTTTCTGTGGGGTTGTGCCGCCTTTATATAATCCTTTAAGTCCGGATACAAAAGCGGCTCTCCCCCTTGGAAGCTAAAATTGACGGCCCCGAGCGACATGCATTCCCTCGTCACCCCTACAAAATGAGAGGGGGGCATCCTTCCGCGCCCGGGGTCCGCCCTGTGTTTGGCAAAACAATGCTCACAATTCATGTTGCATCGATACCCTATAGCAAAGTCAACATATCTCAAAAGCTGCTTCTTAAAAAGTAGTATCCGGATATAGTTCCAAACAAGTCGCAGGGTAAGCAGCGGCTTGTTTGGCCGGAAAGCATACTTAAGGTTTATTAGGAACTTGTTTAGCATTTTTTTCTATCACCCTTATATCCGCCTGTACATCCCGAATGTCCTGGGCCTGTTTCTGGGTAGCTTGTTGCATTCCGCGTACCGCTTGTCTTACCTGCTGAAGTGACCGGGCATCCATAAACACCGGCCTCACGATCGCATATAGCAAGACAAGAAGAACGACAACAATAAGCAGCATTATCAGACCTATCTTGTCCATTGTTGGTTTGAATTCATCCACTTAGATCACCCCCTCCAATTTTTTTAAATGAATCGCTTTGCTTAAAAAATGGGTAGCTCCACCCCGCAACAATAATCAGAAACAGAAACCAAAACATAAAAAGGGCTTTCCATCCCGGCTGGGCATATGCCATGCGATAGGAAAACCTTGTAAATTCCCGTAAAAGGGCGTTTGCTTTGCGGTGCTTGTGCACAAAGAACTCCCCCCAACTCTTCGGGTTCCGAATTTCCCTCACTACCGTGACCCCCGTATAAAGTGCCTTATGGCCCTCAAAGTTGGCCCACAGTGCAATGTAACAGTCATCAGCCACTACGTCTTCCGGGAACTGCTCGAGCAAGCTCCTTCTAAAAGCATAACAGGTTCCTATCACCCAGGGCGCCGTGATCCGGTTAGCCTGGCCCATACGCAGATAATTGCTTATCCTCCAGCATAGGGGATCCAGGAACCGTGCTTTGTCCGGAACTGAACAGGCCCCCACTACTGCCACTTTCGGGTCCTCAAATTCCTTCATCATTTTACTTATGCAGCCGTGTTCCATAAGAGCATCGACATCTGTTATAAAAACAATATCTCTTTTTACCATATCAAGGCCCCTGTTTATTTGGTGGGTTTTTCCTTTTCGTGCTGTTATATGAATCTTAAGCCCAGGGGGGTCAGTATATCGTATAGCTTTCTTAAAAGTCTCGTCGGTAGAATTTCCGTCTACTATTATTATTTCTGCTTCGCCCTTATAATCCTGGGCTACAAGGTTAATTATCTTACCAACTATCAGGCTCTCTTCGTTATACACCGGCACTATTACTGATACGCTTGGCAGTTTTTTTTGGCTGGCGACGAGATTTTCTTCCTTCCGGTTTTTTTCCCATTGACGACAAAACATCGCATTAAATTTTTGTACTACAGTATTCATCTTCTCTTTCCCATTTCCAGCTTAATAAAGTCAGCTATATCTCTAAGGCAACTGGCAGCATAAACAGTACCACCAAGAGGAAAAAAACAATATTTGCGCCAAGGTGAATACCACCTGATATGACCTAACGGAATATCCTTTTTTGTTGTAACTTCCCATGTCTTTGTAACGCCGGTATCATTTACGATTTCAAACACTATCCACTTACTCATTTTCTCTTAAAAAACTCCCACCAGTGTTTTATTTCCCCTGACTCGTACTTTTTAATAAACAACGCCATATCATCAAAGTGCTTTCTCTGCGCTGGGAGCATTTTATCTAAGCTGTCTTTGACTCTTTTGTAAACGTCCTTATAGCTCACGTACATGCTCTGGGTAGTCTTGTCTATTTCGGGGGGTTTTTTTAGGGGGATGATTTTACCTTCTTTTGGGTCGTCTGGATTGTATGTCATTTCTTCCTTAGCTTTCCGATGAGCTGGGGTATTACGCTCTTGAATACCCCTATGCTTAACTTGTCCGCCCACCATTCGCTTGGGTTACGCGCGCTCTCAAAAAACTCTTTCATCAGGGTTCTTATGCTATCCTCGTTGTATACTTCCATGAGGTCGTAAATTATAACCTTGTCCTTGGCATAGTTTAGCGGGTATCCCATTCCTGTTTCAGTTTTGTATAGATCTGAAAAATACATGCATATTCTTCTATTCTTTTCTTTATCTATTCTATTCTTATCTGGGCGTGCCTGCGGGCTATCCGAGGGCATGCCTTTGGCGTACCTAATAGGATTATGTATCCCCTTGAATTTCTTGAACTTAAGGTATCCGTCTCGTAGAACTATTTTAGGAAAGACTCTTAAAATAACTTTCAAATTTTCGCTTATTTTTTCGGGTTTGGCGTGCAGATTCAGCACTCTTTTGATGTTGTTTGAGTCGGCTTTGATGTTGTTGGTGGTAGCACCGGCAAGCACTAAGAGCATTAAGTACAGCCCTTTTTGATCATCGTCAAGTTGTTCGATCCACCTGTTGTCACCATGCAGCAATTCCTTCCATAGCAACTTGACAAAAACTATGTTTTTATAGGGCATTAAAACAGGGTCCCTTATATTTCTGGATCGCAGCTTGCATTTCTACTTCCTCTTATAAAAGGTATGCCGGCCGATTTTAGTCGTAATAGTCATGCTCTTGGCCCAATACGGAACGCCGAATGCTTCAATATTTTCAAAATGTGTTGCACCCCTTGTTGTATCAGGTCCATAAAATTCAAAGACACGTTCCTCGATTTTCCGAGCTTGGGATATAGCACGCCTGCCTTGTCGATCGCAAAATACAGATAGGTCTTTTCTTTTTGCACCACAGAATCCATGTAAATCACCTCCTCTATTTCTTATCACACATGCGACTGCGTACATGCCCTCATACCCTTCGCTTACCGCCTCGGCCATGATAACTTTCCAGATAGGCGTTTCTGCGTAGGATAGAACGGTAAGAGATAATAAAAAAAGGGGGACAAGACCTACCTTCTTAAAAAAAGAAGGCAACGGCCGGCGGTAGTGACTCCGCACGGGTCTTGCCCCTAAAATAAAAAATTCACTCTTTTTTTTGACCGCCGTTTGTTTCATAGGTTCTTTTGATTTCGTTTACAATAAAAAAACCCACACTTTTGTTGTGTGGGTTAATTGAATTTTCTCGTCGGTAAAATTAGATTTTACAGGAGAAATTCTATTGCGTAACTATATCTTATGTTAACTCCACACACAGCGAATATACCCTATAAAAGGTCCTTTGTCAAGTGCCGAAGGCCTTTTTTTCTGTTTTATAATCCTTGCTCCGGAGCAGGGCCGAACTGGACGCATAAGCGTAGGGAACGCGCCCCTGGAACTTATCCTCATTCCATAAGGGGTGATTCGGATCCACAGCCTCTCCCCTATCGATTATTTCAAAAGGGGACCACCAGCTACCATTGATATTGCCAAGTTGGTATGCGAGCCTCGTAATAACCGTATGCGTCACATTAACTTTGCCCTTTTTCATCATTGATACATACTGCCTGGTTAATCCTAAGGCTTTGGCCATTTCGCTGTCTGTATGCCATCCTTTGACCTTTTTGATGTCCGTTATAGCCCCTTTCTTAAACACCAGCTTTAGCTCCGGGTTAGGGTTTGGTGATATAGATTTGCCTCGTTTTGTTGCTAATTGTAAAATATACTTTAACACTTCTTTCCACTCTCCCTTCTACCAAGCTGTTCACAGGGCGTCTATTTAGTACGCTTTTTAGTATCATACCTTTTCGCCCATTCCCAGAATTTGTCGCATGTTTCCTTAACCGAAAAGCAATGTCCTACAACCCAGTTCAAAATTTCCTTTTTAGGTATTATCTTATGAAGCTTCTGCCTTACCTTGTGCTTTGTGCTTTCCAATGCCATATCCGCTTCCCTGCTCAATCTGACATTCTTGTTTCCCATAAAGCCCCCCTTCTTTAACAACCCGGTTACAAAAAACACTTGTGTATTTTAACACTTGTGGTTTATCTTGTCAAATCTTTTTTTAAAAAAACCCTGGCCTTGCTGGGATTAGGGCAAAGCCAGAGTCGGGATTTTACGGCAGGCTATGTAGGTAAGTTAATCTTTATAGATCGTAAAGAGGTTTGAGGGCCAAAGTTCGACAGCACATTTGCGCTTAATTATGGTTCCATCTTTGCAGATAATTTCTGTATCCTGGATACCGGTAGATTCGACTTTTGTCACTTGACCTTTGTTGTCATAAGTAATACCTAAACTCGCACAACCGGAAACACAAAGCAAACCCAACAATGCTACCGCCACACCAGTATTGACTTTATGTTTTTTCCATGGGATCCATCCGGCCCAGCGAACTGCCTGATACATAATTCTTCGCTTCCACCACGAAACGCCTAACACTTTCATCGCCTCAAGGAATATCTGGTCTGATTTCTTCCGGGTATATTTTTTTGTATGATAAAGATAATCATGAACAACCGCTGCGTACCCATACTTGCCCCACGGTCCCCCAATGATACTCCAGAATATCTTTGGGATTGAAGCCCCATCGGTTATAAAGCCCTTGGGGATCCTGATTACCTCATTACTGTCTTCTGATCCTACACGATACTCAAAGGGTTCTCGTACTTCCCAGTTTATGCCATCCAGAAGCGCTTTAAGGTCCGGGTGTTTTGTGAAGCTACTCATGTCTGTCTCCTTTTATCCGACTTCCTCTTTGGATTCATATAATCAAGCACTATTCTATCCGCATCATCACATACCGCTTTCAGGTCATGGACCAACTTCTGCAATGGTTTGCTCAGCTTCCGTTGATATTCCTTTTTGGCCATTTTCGCTTTACATCCTACACGACATATGGTATATTACTATATCTAAAAAAGTGAGGTGTTGTATGAAAAAGCTGCTTTTACTCATTATTCCTTTTCTTTTGTTAACCACTTTTGCTTTTGGCGAAACCTATCGTGTGCGCCATTTAGGTGGCAACCGTTACAAGGTTGACAACGAATCATATACCGTCTTGCCCGCACCCGAAGGAACCCATAGCTATCAGCAAAGTGCTTCGGAACAATTGTCCGGGGTTTCTGCGGCCGCTGCAACTGTCTTTTCCAACATGCTTGCTCAGAACAATGCCAACAAAAACCAAAAGAACAATAAAAAATAGATATCTCCGGTTCCTGCTTACATCAATCAAGTATATCTTTTTCTCTTTTATGGGCCTTATCTTCTTCCTCCTATTATATGGTTCTGTCTCTTATCTATGCAGTTGGTATACGAATAATGTTTGCGATCTCTATGTTCAAGAGGGACGTGAATAAAAGAATGGTATATATACTTACAGACTTCGGCAAATAATCTACTCACACAAAAAATAACCCCATACACCACTGCGGCAATAATCATGCCAACAGAAGAACGCCACAGAAAGTTGAATGCAAAAACTAAAAAGTCTATCATCTTTTTAATATGTGGTTTAATCTCTCCTTAAAATTCTCTATCCGCCGTCTTCGTATATGTACGTTCTTGGGGGGATCCATAAAGATGAATTTCCTGAATTCATTGTACAGGGCCCCGGCCCGGTATTGCTGTCTTACAGCTTCCGGCTTCCTTAAGTAGGTCAGTTTCGATGGCGACAGGACTTCAAATAGTGGGTACATTTGCTTCAAGTCATGCCTTAAGGCATCGTAGGCTTGCTTCTGCTTATCTAAATCCGCATCCGGGTCAGGCAGTCTATCTAAAACAGATACAATCTCTCTTAGGTTGAACTTAAAAAAGTCTTCTATCAAATCGATTTTGTCATCGAAAGGATTATATATGGGTTCACCATCAGCCCTGCGATTCTGCAGATTCATAATACTCACTCTCCAGAGAGGATGCAGGTCCCATTTTGCCCTGGCAATGAAGCCTTCTAACTTCTCCGGATCCTCGGGGAACGCCTTCCACCTATGGTAATAGCGAAGCCATGTGTTTCCTGCTGTCGGCATATAAACTACAAGCTCTCTCTTACCCTGGGGCGTGTCGACCTCTTTTACATACCTCAACCCGAAGTCTTGTTCCTTAAATCCAAAATGTTTCATCATCTTTCTGCGAGCGTACTCCAATGCCAATAAAGCCAAAAGGCCGGCTGCAAGCATCTGATCTCTCTTCGAGGACTTCTTCAATCTTGCCGCATTCCATATTACCTTGCCTGCCGACTTCATCATCGAAAGTTGCAGCTTTGACATGATAATTTTGAATGTGGGGGTGAAAAATATCTTATTTAGCACCTTCCGGGTCCCTGGCGGGACTGAAGCATAGTCGCCATGAAAGTATGTCCCCAGTTGCGCGGCGCCGCGGGAAGACATCCCCTTCGCTAAAAAATAATGATAAGTGGCCATCCTGGGATATCTGTCGGAGAAGTTCCATGCGATGTTCCAAAGAGGCTTATAAATAGCATCGAAAGGCATTGGATAAAGCGCTTGTTTCATCCACCTGAAGGCTCTCTTGGTAAGCGAGGTTTCCTTGAGGAGATCTATCTCTTTCTGGAAATCTTCAAACGGCGGTATATAAGGCTTTGAAAAAAGACCATCTTCGAAGGCATTCCAGTAATGATCGTCTTTCTTCCAGATTGATTTGATTGCTTTTGCAATGTGAACAGGCGCCTTTATGGTCCTGAAACTCCCGGCCCAAAATCCCTGCTCAATATTATACCCGAGCAAGAAGAAGGGATTATCAAAAGCCATTATCTTAATATAACCTAAAACCCGGCTTATCCTATACGCCGGGGAGACTGTATTCAAGAATTTCTCCAAGTAAGTCATGAAGGCTGGGTGTACCCGGGTTCCCCGGAATTCCGGGACCAGGCGTGACGGGGGCGATACCCAGTCCGTGGGAGCATCCTCTAACGATTTCACCAGTCCTTCTTTCATGGCGCTCTGGAAGATTTCGCTTAAGGCGTAGGTCCTCCCCACCTTGTTTGAATATGAGGCGATTATATTTCGGATGTCTACGTCCTCTGGCTTTATAATGCCCTCATCGATGAGGGTCTCCGCCAGGGCCTTTAGATCCACTGTCTTTCGCGCTTTGAAGAAACGGCTCAAGATCTTCGGGGCCTTGTCCGGGGATTCCCGGAAGAGGTCCTCAAGCCATACCCTTAGGGGTAGGTGAACATATTGGATGTCATGTCGCTTAAGAAAATCTGCCATAAAATTATTGGCATCGATTTTCTCTTGCATTGCGGGTTTGTTCTTTGCGGTCTTGATGGCCTCTTCATAATGGAGGTTTTCGCTCTGTAGTCTCTTTATAAGGCTTTTCGGCCAGGGATCCGCTATAACCTTCAGCTCTTGGAGCCTTTTAATGTGGCTGTCAAAATATTCTCTTGCCATCTGAGACGCGGGCCCGATCCTTGCCAGGTCCTCCGGTGCGTAGTGCTTAAGCAGATCCGGTTGCGCGGCGGCGTAAGTAGCGTCTGTATAATCTTTGGGAGCGAGCTTCAGGTTGCTCAATTTAGATATAACTATCTTTCCCTTCTCTCGCTCTACGGTCCTGCGTGTATAGAAGTTTTTGACGGCGAAGCCGGTCTCCTTGGCCCCTATGTCTACAAAGGGTTTTTCTATGTCAACTATCGATGTCAGCCTGGCTATACCTTTTATAAATTCTTCTCCGGAAGGGATTGCAACAAAGCCTGCTTCGTCAGTGGGTTTTTTGGGGGGTACTTTTGGAGGGGGTTTTTCTTTTTCCGCTACCCAGTCAGGTACTTTCTCATCAAGGTCGCCCTGTGCCTGCGCCTCGCCAGCTCTTGTAGCCTTCTCAATCGCTTCTCTCTCGATACCTTCTTGTTCGGCAAGTTCACGTTCAGTTCGTTCTTGGGACTCATAAAATGCCTCCTCTTTTTCCTGCGCCCTTTCCGCGCCTTCGCGTAAATCATTATATATGGTTTCTTGCTTTTCGGTTAAGGGTTTACCCTCCAATACCTTATTCATTATATCAAGAGTTTGCTTTTTAGTGTAGCCTTTATTTTTAAAGTATTCAGGGAAGGTTGAAGGAACGCCCATCCATTCATCTGTTGTTTCACCATACTCGTCTACCTTTGGCGCCCTGTATCCAGCCTCTCCTTCAGTTATTTCGCCACGCATCCTTCGTGTGATTTGCTCGCCTTCAGGAGTACGCTCAATGATTTTCTTTATACGTTTGGCTTTTTCTACTTCGGGGGCTTTTGTAGGTTTAAATTTTATAATTTGGTTATGGTCGAAAAATGCCGCAATCGTGCTTACTTCTTTTGTTTCGTCAAGTTTTATAACCACGCCGTCATATCCTTGACTTTTAATATATCTTACAAGTTTTCCTTTATCTGCTTTTACTGCCGCTATATTAGTAGTATCCCAAAACTTAGGATATTTAAGTCCTGCTTTTTGCGTAAGAGCAACCCATTCATCATCGGTTGTAATCTGCAAAGGATTTTCCAATGTTACTTTATGCTTTTTTATATCTTCACCATATATTATGGCATCATCTTTTTTGAAAGCGTAATAATCAGCTTTACCAAGCGTTGGGCCCAACTCTACAAATTGCTCCTCATATATATCTTCTTTCCTTGCACCTCTGCCTTGCCAAACAGTATAAGTTGCAGGCTTAACTTCAGGTGCTTTTGTAGGTAATTCAATTTTTGCTTTTGCATTTTCTACCGATCTGCGGACAGCATCAAGTTCGCCAGCAGACATTTTTCTGCCGGTGGTAGTTTTTCCTGATTTAAGAATCATCTCACCTTCGGCGATGCTATTCTTAATTTCTTGAATTTGGGCTGCATCAGTTACAGGTGCTTTGGGAGGTTCTGTAGGGGCCGGAGTTCTCATCCGCACTATAAACTTTTCTTCTAATTCCCCTTGTTGAGTAGACAAAGTAGATATTTGCGTATCGATTTTCTCTCTTTCTTTTTTTCCAACAGTCTTTTTAATTTTTTCTAACGCCGTAACTTTTTCCGCAAGCTCAAGATATTTTATACCTTCATTTTCCCCCCATTCCATTTCTGCCGTTTCAGAAGGGATTTCAGCAGGGGGTATCTCTTCTGGAGAGATATCTCTTGGCGGCTTAATCTTCTTGAGAGCTTCTGCTATGGTTTTACTGACGTGTTCCGGGGCTGTTGGAACGGCGCGGACCCTTCGGGCCCCGGGCATTTCCTCGACATGGGGTTTTCTAAGGGGGGTTGTTTTGAGCATCTTTATTTGCGTGCCCACCTTCTTGATGTAGGTATCCATTATTTTCTCGGCGGTTGGGGCATCTACTCGCTCTACCTGTTTTATAAGGTCTTTCCCGTATCTTCCCCGGGTAATCACATCCGCCAGCTTTTCTGCTCTTGCCTGACTCACCCCCGTAGTGTTTTTGATTTTGTTCACCATTTTTGCGCGTTGGAATTTATACTGCCCTTTAGGAGATACGGCTTTATAAGTATACCAGGGGCGCTTTGCCTCGACCTTAGCGACTCCTTTCCCGATCCCTTTTGCAAGTGCGGCAAACGCAAGCATTTCAGTTATAAAACCTACCGTCTCCGCGGCCGGCTCTCTGTACTTCTCCGGTATAAAGGGGGCTTTTTTAATGCCAGCCCTGACCGGTGTCGTTAACCACCTTAAGCCCTTCCCCACCTGTCTCATGGGCCACTCAGTTATCTCCTTGCCTGTTTCCATGGCTACGTGGGCCGGGTGAGCCTTCATTTTGGCTTTCTCTGCTTCAACACTTAACCTGTGCAATTTTTGCCTGGGGGTTTCTTCCCGGGGGGGCATCCAGGGCGCGGTTAGAGGAAATTCTCGGAGGGTTTCTTCAAGACCGAATTTAAAGGGGGACTTGAGTACCGGCTTCTCCGGTTCTCTTTTCGGTGCAGTTTTTACTTGCTGAAATTTGTTTAAGTCAAAGACAGGCCTGTCTTGTGTTGCTGTGCCCGATTTTATACTCTGGAATTTAGAAAAGTCAAACGGCATATTAGTATCCTTCTGCGATCAGCTTTTGATATGCCTCATCCTCCCCTGATCCCTGGCCCACAAGCTCGTTAAACCTTTCCGCAACGGGTTTCTTTCCACCTTTGCCCTCGATGCCTTCGCCTTTTAGGAACTGTTGTGCAGCCGGTATGTATTTCTGTATTTCTTCATTAGCTACGCTTTCAAAGGTTGTCACACCTTTGGCCCCCCGAGCCATCTTT
>SDBU01005682.1_pt1 | contig 14853 bp, 14 predicted proteins | sample 2277071 | NCBI WGS metagenome assembly SDBU01 (sample SAMN10397929, study PRJNA504765) | marine sediment metagenome | isolation source: marine sediment core GS08_GC12, 126 cmbsf | place: Arctic Ocean: Gakkel Ridge, Loki's castle | collected 2008
GAAAGAGATGCTATTCAGATGTAAAAGAGCTACTTATGTTAAAAAAAAGCCCCAAGTGCACTTAGCAGAGATCTGTCTACTATTCTCCGATACACTCTAGAGTAATATCTAGAGCCTCTTAGCTCTTCTACTTGCTGGATTGTTCCGTTGCGTGCAAGAATGATAAAGGGAGGGCTCTTCTCAAACGCTGGTCCACATGCATAGGCACGCACATCGTCAGGAGAGACATCATCAATGTCGGCAACTATGGCTCGCGGATAGCCTTCCCAATATACCAGATACAAACAAGGCTTGGCTCTATCAGGTTTTTTGCGGACAACATCATCTGGAAGCCCCAGAGGCGAGCGAGGGACGGTCCACACATCGCGGCGTTGCTCGCTTGGAAAGCCAAATTTCTCCAATTCATCCTGACAACAGTAGGTCTTAATCACTGCAATTCTCCTCCATCGCACTCCGCGCCTCGTCCGCTTGCGGCTTCGGGGGCAGCAGGTCCCCTGTCGCTTCGCATCCGGGCCGCTCCGCTTGGGCTAACAGTGGCATCTGGATAGCGTGCTCTTTTTGTTCCATAGCTGTCTTACCCAAATTCTAACTTTTTGAGGGTTGACGCTATCTTTGTATTTATGGCTCATTACTGGCTTCTTCTGCCCAGGATGAAAGTGAGGTGGTTACTTTATTGCTTATCTCCGTTGTAATCGTTGTTGTTGTCTCTGTATAGCTCCTCGTCGCTAAAGGTAGACCTTTTTCCTCAAGATACTTTCTTACCAACTTCCAGAGATCGTCGCTGGTTCTGTATGGCTGAGGTTCATAACCAGATTGTCCAAGCCGAGTTGTTAGCATAACCGAAACACGCGGCGTCATTCTGGGTTCCATCACTGAATACACAAAGAGAGGACTAATTCCATAATCGAATGCTCTTTCAATCTCCATTAAATGCCCATTCCCTTGAGAGATGTCGAAAATTGCTAACTTGCAACTATGAAGCAGCATAAGCGTATGGTGGTAAATGAGATCTTCTGGCATCTCAAAATCGGCTGCTAGTATAGGATCATACCCTGGCTGTGCTACCGCCTCCTTAATTGTTTCCAAGGGTAGCAATTGATTGTAGTTGCCTCCAATGAAGACTCTATATTCCCAAGGACTGCGCGGCTCGTCTAGGGATCTTTTAGGCCCGATCTCTGGAATTGCTCCGCATAATTCTGTAATCTGTTGCTCATCTGCTCCCACTTGCGCCAATGCCTTAGCAAGGATAGCAGTCGGGTTTTGTACAATTTGCTTCGCCTCTTTGGCGCCGCGCGCAAGTTTCTTAATGACTTCTAAAAGGTTGGGACGGATCTCGAAATGGAGTTTAAGGACAAGACCTGCTGGTTTCTCATCAGCGCGGTCTTCCTCACCCGGGCTTTTGGAGAGTACGTCTTCTGTATATGCGAGAAGAAAATTCTTGATGGCCGATGAAGTCTCTCGGACGTAAATCCTTAGCGTCTCACCTTCTTTGATCACAATGTAGCTCGAATTGTTATCAGAATCGTCTATCTGCCATTGGTCGTCCTTCACTTTGGTCACAATCGAGCCATTCGCAGAAAGGATGATCTTATGCTTCTCAAATTCTCGCCGCAACTTAGGTGAAGTGGCCCTCTGCTCCAAGTCACTCTGGAAATCCAATCCTACGCTAAACATGAACTCTTGGACATAGAGCAAAGCGATGCCTAAGAGATGCAGAGATGCGCCTTTATGAAAACGGTTGCCCTGGGGTTGATTGTCGATCAAAATTTCATAGATAGTTTTATAAGTTTCAACGGCCGCTGACCATCGCCAGGTTCTTTGGTGTATATAAGCCTGGTGGTAAAGTTTATCTAACTCGGCTCTAAGGTTCTCAGGAGGAAGTACATACATGGGATTCTCCTTTGCTTTTACTTGATGCCTTTAGGCCAATCAGGAGTAGGTATTTAGGATTACAAGCGGCACGACTCTATAATCCCTTCTTATATTTTGCTACCAGGCATACTATACCACACTTCAGGCCGTTTGGCAACACCAAAAAAGCCACCTGTGCGGTTGACGCAGATGGCTTCTTGTTTATCGCTGCCGCCTTTGCCTCTTTGCAAAGCTAATCGCCAAATTGACAATATTCCCCCCAGGTGTACAATATAACCCTGGAGGCAATCGTCGTGAAACATCTCGGACGCGCACTGAGTTATCTCAAACATTACTGGCTGCTGGCTGCGGGGGCCTTCCTCGGCCTGCTCATTTCCACCGCCACCCGCCTGATCATCCCGCGCCTGACCCAGACGATCATTGACGACGGCATCGTTGCCGGGCAGATGCGGGTGGTCTTGCGGGCTGCGGTAGGAACGGTGGGCCTGGCCATCGCTGGATCGGTCTTCACCTTCCTGCAAGGTGTGCTCTCCGCCCGCACCGCCCAGGGCGTGGCCTACGACCTGCGCAATCAACTCTACGCCAAGACCCAATCCCTCTCCTTCAGTTACCACGACCGCGCCCAGACCGGGCAACTCCTCACCCGCGCCACGTCCGACGTCGAGATGGTGCACATGTTCGTCGGCATGGGCTTCATCCAACTCCTCAGCGCCATCCTGATGATGGTCGGCAGCATTGTGCTGCTGGTCGCCACCGACTGGCAACTGGCGCTGATCATGCTGGTGCTGGTGCCGCTGACCTTCGGGATCGTTGGCTTCTCAGCAAGACCAACATCCTGCTCACCGCTCATCTGAAACTTGACTTTAATGCCAATTGATAGTATAATTCAAACAGGTAGCGGTATTGTAAGTCCTGGATCGGCTGGGTGTTCGTAGAACACCCCACTCCGCCCATTAGTTGGCGGTGGTTATCGGCCCCCAGGCAGAGCCGCTATTTTTGTTCCCCGCACCCTTTCCTCCACGATGACCTTCTCGGCAATGATCTGCGCTGCCCAGCGCTCGCCCAACCCGTGCTTCTGTTCAAAAGACCAGGCCACGAAATCCACCGCTTGCAACCCAGGCACTGCCCACGAATCCGATTGTTCGATCAACACGATTTGCATAGGCACGTGAGCAATGGCCCTGCGTATGGCTTGCTCGAGTTGTACTCGTTGGGTGCGGTTAGTGTATCGCTTGTCCAGGCACAAGTTTACTTGAGGGTGGCGTTCGACGCAATGGCGGACGACTCGCGCCACCGCTGCACGGTATACAGCTTCGCTTTGTTGCGGGGTAATGCCTTGCTTATCCACTACCGTGACGTAGATCTCGCACTCGACAGCGGCCAACTTGGTCAGGAAACGACGAATAACTCGTGGGTGCGAACGAGCAGCCTTCAACTCGCTGGTTCGAGCGCGTCTGCGCAGCGATCGGCGTGTCCGACGGACGAGCGTTTCTATGCGGCGCGGATTTTGCACAACAAGCAGCGCCACGGTGAAGAATCGTTCTCTACTTGCTGGGTGCGGCGTCCCCGATTCGTCGCCAAATCCGACAAACATGCTACGTCCCCAGGTCGCTAAGTTCAGGTATCTTGCGCAGCCGCACGAAGCGACCATAGTATATCATTCGCAACTCGCTCGTGCCCATCATCGTGCCTCTCCAGGAAGGACGTCGTCGGTGGGATTCAAAGGCTCCTCAATGACCCGCAGCACCTCACCGGCCCGGTAGACACGGTTGCGGGCCTTCGGCACAAAAGCCCAATACCCCCTTTGACGGAGCGCACAACCCGCCCTGCCGGGCTTTCGCGAAATGCTTTAGGATCCATCAGTCGCCTTCCATCTGAAGGTAAAGGAAACGGTTATTAACACAGATGTAAGTAAGAGTTTGGTTATTAACATTTTTGGGAGAAGGTGTAAATAAGATTCCCACCAGTGGCTCTAGATCTCCAGGCCTAGAGAGACCAGCAGCACTTTCAGTTCCGCGTTTGTCCCCGGCTAGATTTCAGGCTTTTGGTTCCCAGCCATAGTATTAGCAGATTTCGCCTCGTTTGGCAACACCAAAAAAGCCGCCTGCGCGATTGACGCAGATGGCTTCTTGCTTACCGCTGCCGCCTTTGCCCCTTTGCAAAGCTAACCGCTAAATTGACAATATTCCCCCCACGTGTACAATATGACTCTGGAGGCAATCACCGTGAAACATCTCGGACGCGCACTGGGTTATCTCAAACATTACTGGCTGCTGGCTGCAGGGGCCTTCCTCGGCCTGCTCATTTCCTCCGCCACCCGCCTGGTCATTCCGCGCCTGACTCAGACGATCATTGACGACGGCATCGTCGCCGGGCAGATGCAGGTCGTCTTGCGGGCTGCGGTAGGAATGGTGGGCCTGGCCATCGCTGGATCGGTCTTCACCTTCCTGCAAGGCGTGCTCTCCGCCCGCACCGCTCAAGGCATAGCCTACGACCTGCGCAATGAACTCTACGCCAGGATCCAATCCCTCTCCTTCAGTTACCACGACCGCGCCCAGACCGGGCAGCTCCTCACCCGCGCCACGTCCGACGTCGAGATGGTGCACATGTTCATTGGCATGGGCTTCATCCAACTCATCAGTGCCATCCTGATGATGGTCGGCAGCATCGCGCTGCTGGTCGCCACCGACTGGCAACTGGCGCTCATCATGCTGGTGCTGGTGCCGCTCACTTTTGGGGTCTTCGGCCTCTTCGCCAGCAAGGCCCGACCGCTGTTCATGCGGATTCAGCAGCGGATAGCCGATCTCAACACCGTGCTGCAGGAAAACCTGGCCGGCGTGCGGGTGGTCAAGGCTTTCGCTCGCGAGTCCTACGAGGCCCAGCGTTACACCCAGGCCAACCAGAACCTGTTCGACCTAAACCTGGTCGTGGGACGGCTGTTTGCGACGGCCATGCCGCTCATTTTTCTGATCGCCAATCTCTCGCTCTTGTCTGTCTACTGGATCGGCGGCCGCCAGGCTATCGCCGGTCACCTCAGCGTGGGGCGGCTGGTGGCCTTCGCCAACTACATGATGATGGCCTTTTTCCCCATGCTGATGCTGGGTATGATCATGGCCATGATCTCGCAGGCAGGGGCTTCGGCTGAGCGCGTCTTCGAGATCCTCGACGCCCAGTCGGAAGTGGTCGAGAAGCCGGGCGCCATCGTCCTCCCTACCATCGAGGGCCGGGTGGCCTTCGAGAACGTCAGTTTCCGCTACTTCGGCGGGGGCGAGCTGGTTCTCAAGGACGTCAGTTTCACCGCCGAGCCAGGTCAGACGGTGGCCCTGCTCGGAGCGACCGGCTCCGGCAAATCCACCATCATCAACCTCATCCCCCGTTTCTACGACGTGACCGAGGGGCGGGTGACGGTTGACGACCACGACGTGAGTGACGTGACGCTGGACTCCCTGCGCCAGCAGGTCGGCATCGTGCTCCAGGAGACGACGCTTTTCTCAGGCACGATCCGCGAGAACATCGCTTTCGGCCGACCCGAGGCCGAGCTCGAACAGATCATCGCCGCTGCCAAAGCCGCCGAGGCCCACGACTTCATCATGGGTTTCCCAGAGGGGTATGAATCGCCAGTGGGGGAGCGGGGGGTCACGCTCTCAGGTGGAGAGAAGCAGCGCATCGCCATCGCTCGCGCGCTGCTCCTGGACCCGCGTATCCTCATCCTGGACGACGCGACCTCCAGCGTGGACTACGAGACGGAGTTCCGCATCCAGCAAGCGCTGGAGCGGCTGATGGAGGGGCGCACCAGCTTCGTCATCGCCCAGCGCATCGCCACTGCGCTCAACGCGGATCAGATTCTGGTGCTGGAGCGGGGCGAGATCGTGGCCCGGGGCACGCACGAGGAATTGTTGGACGAGAGCCCCATTTATGCGGAGATTTACTACTCGCAGTTGGAGGGGGGATCACGGCTATGATGTTCGGCGGTAGACACATGCGCGGTCTCGCCCAGGAGACTGCCAAACCCACGGAGACAGGCAAGACGCTGCGCCGTCTGTTGAGGTATTTTCGCCCGTTTCGTATCCTGTTGCTGGCGGTGGCTGCGCTGATCCTCATCAGCACGGCGCTGCGGCTGGCTGCCCCCTACCTGATCGGCGTCGCAGTGGACCGGTTCATCGCGCCCAGCGACCAGCCCGGCCCCGCCTGGCTGGCGCGGCTTGTGCGGCAGGATGCCAGCAGATCTGCTGGCCTGACCGTGACCATGCTCTTGCTGCTCGGCTCTTACCTGCTGAACTGGATCGCCACGGCCGCCCAGTTCTACCTGATGACGGTAGCCGGACAGCGAGTGCTGCTCCACATGCGCACCCAGATCTTCGAACTCATTCAGACCCTCTCGCTCAAGTTCTTCGATCAGCACGAGGCGGGCGACCTGATGTCGCGCCTGGTCAACGACACCCAGGTCATCAACCAGGTCTTCAGCGGCGGGGTCGTGCGACTGGCGAGTATGAGCCTCTCCATCGTCGGCATCATCTTCTCCATGCTCGGCCTCAACTGGCGGCTGGCGTTGGTCAGTTTCACCGTCCTGCCGGTGATGTTCCTGACCACAACCGTCTTCTCCCGGCGCGCGAGAGCCGCCTTCCGCCGCACCCGCCAGACCATCGGCCAGGTGAGCGCAGAGCTGCAGGAAAACATCGCCGCTGTGCGCGAGGTGCAGGCTTTTGCTCGCGAGGACGCCAACGTGGCCGAGTTCGAGACCATCAACGCCGCCAACCGCGACGCCAACGTCCAGGCCCAGTCCATCCTCTCTGCCTTCTCCCCCGCCCTCGATGTGCTCAGCACCATCGCGCTGGCCATCGTGGCCGGCTACGGCGGCTACCTGGCGCTGAACTTCGATCCGCCGCTGGTCAGCGTGGGCGTCATCGTCGCCTTCCTGATTTACGTGCGCCGCTTCTATGAGCCCATCCGCGGCCTCGCTAACCTGTACGCCCAACTCCAGTCGGCGGTGGCCGGTGCCGAGCGCATCTTCGAGCTGCTCGACACCCAGCCCGAGATCACCGACGCTCCCGACGCTGTGCCCTTGCCACTCGTTCAAGGCCGCGTCGAGTTCGACCACGTCAACTTCGCCTACCAGGAGGAGCCAGTGTTGCAAGACATCTGCATGACGGCAGAGCCGGGGCAGACGGTGGCCCTGGTGGGCCCCACCGGCGTGGGCAAGACAACGCTGGTCAGCCTGCTGACCCGCTTCTACGATGTGGGCGAGGGGGCGATACGGATAGATGGCCACGACCTGCGGCAGGTGACCCGCGAGAGCCTGCGGCAGCAGATGGGGATTGTCTTGCAGGACACCTTCCTCTTCTCCGGCACGGCGATGGAGAACATCCGCTACGGGCGGTTGGAGGCGGACGATGAGGAGGTCGTGGCGGCGGCGCGGCTGGCCAACGCCGACCAGTTCATCACGCGGCTGCCAGAGGGCTACCAGACCCAACTGGGCGAGCGCGGGCACAATCTGAGCCAGGGGCAGCGGCAGCTCATCGCCATCGCCCGCGCGGTGCTGGCCGATCCACGCATCCTGATCCTCGACGAGGCCACCTCCAGCGTGGACACGCGCACCGAGCGGCTGATTCAGCGCGCCCTGGACGAGCTGCTCAAGGGGCGCACTTCATTCGTCATCGCCCATCGGCTGAGCACCATACGCAACGCCGATCAGGTGATCGTGCTAGAGAAAGGCCGCATCGTCGAGCAAGGCACCCACGAGACACTGCTGGCCGCGCGGGGCCTTTACCACGAACTCTACAACAGTCAGTTCCGGCGACAGGTGTAGCCCTCCCCGCTAACCGGCGGCCCTTCGACCTCGCTCAGGGCAGGGCTTAGGACAGGCATGGAAGCCGTTCGTCCCCCAGCCAATATCAAATACCCAATATCAAAGAGAGGCCCTCCTCAACGGCAGGGCCTCTCTTCATTTCTTCCAACCTCCAACCTCCAACCTCCAATCTCCAATCTCTATTTCCCACTTCCCCGCTTTTTCTCGATCTTGGCCCAGGTATCACGCAGCGCCACCGTCCGATTGAATACCAGCTTTTCAGCGGACGAATCGGAATCAACGCAGAAGTAGCCCTGTCTCATGAACTGGCATATGCTCCCCGGTGCTGCACCCGCCAGACTGGGCTCAACGCGGCACGAGGTCAACGTCTCCAGCGAGTTCGGATTCAGATTAGCCGTGAAATCTTCACCCTCCTCCACATCGAGAGGATTGGCTGTCAAGAAGAGACGATCGTACAGGCGCACCTCGGCTTCCAGCGAGTGGTCAGCCGAAACCCAGTGCAGCGTTCCCTTGACCCTGCGTCCGTCCGGAGCCGATCCGCCGCGTGTCTCTGGATCGTAGGTGCAATGCAGCTCGACCACCTCGCCGCTTTGCTCGTCTTTAACCACCCCCACGCATTTGATGAAATACGCGTGCATCAGCCGCACCTCGCGCCCGGGGGCCAGACGCCAGAACTTCTTCGGCGGCTCTTCGCGAAAATCATCCCGTTCGATGTACAGCACACGGGAAAAAGGCACCTGCCGCGTCCCCATGCTGTCATCCTCCGGATTGTTGATACATTCCATCTCTTCCACCAGGTCTTCCGGATAGTTGACGAGGACCACCTTGAGGGGACGCAGCACGCCGAACACCCTCGGTGCGCGCTTGTTCAAATCCTCGCGGATGCAGTGCTCCAGCAGGGCGACATCAGCGATACTACCAGTCTTAGCTACACCGATGCGGTCACAGAAGTCGCGGATGGCCTCTGGGGTGTAGCCGCGTCTCCGCAAGCCCGCCAGGGTGGGCATCCGTGGATCGTCCCAGCCGTTGACGTGCCCTTCTTCGACCAATCGCATAAGGTATCGCTTGCTCATCGCGGTGTAGCTGAGGTAGAGGCGGGCGAACTCGATCTGCCGCGGATGGTAGATCCCCAACTGGTCGAGGAACCAATCGTACAAAGGGCGATGGTCTTCGTATTCCAGCGAGCAAAGAGAATGGGTGATCCCTTCGAGAGAATCCGATTGACCATGGGCCCAGTCGTACATCGGATAGATGCACCACTCGTCACCCGTCCGGTGATGGGTGGCGTGGAGGATGCGGTACATGACCGGGTCGCGCAGGTTCATGTTGCCAGAGGTCATGTCAATTTTGGCCCGCAGCACGTGCGCGCCGTCCTCGAACTCGCCGGCCCGCATGCGCTCGAACAGGTCGAGGTTCTCCTCGACGGAACGGTCTCGATACGGGCTGTTCTTGCCTGGCTTACCAAAGGCGCCACGGTACTCCTTGATCTCCTCTGGGCTCAAACTGTCCACGTACGCCTTGCCATCTTTGATCAACTGCACGGCCCACTGATAGAGCTGCTCAAAGTAGTCCGAGGCGTAGAACAGTCGATCCTCCCAATCGAAGCCCAGCCATCGGATGTCCTCCATGATCGCGTCCACGTATTCCTCTTCTTCTTTGACGGGATTGGTGTCATCGAAGCGGAGATTGTAAAGCCCCCCGAATTCCTCGGCGATACCGAAGGTAATGCAGATGGCCTTGGCGTGTCCGATATGCAGATAGCCGTTCGGCTCCGGTGGAAACCGAGTATGCACTCGCCCGCCGTACTTGTTTGTCCTCAAGTCCTCCTTGATGGCATCTCGGATAAAGTCAGAGGAGCGATCGGAATCGGTTGTGGTCATGTTCATAGCTCCTTTCTCGGGTTTTCTTTCAGGTGTTGTGTTCTTCCCTCACACTTCTGCCAACAGGCCACTCATCTCTAGCACACGCTGGCTCCACTGCTGGGCCTCGGCGATCATCTGAGCACGCCATGCTTGGTCAAGGAACCTCTGGGGCAGCCGCATCCGCCAATGGGCCAGGTGGCGTTGCAGTTCCAACAGCGTCATCTGGCTTTCTAGTTCAGACTCCGGAGCGCACCACTCGATGAAGTGCGCGGCCTCTCGTATCAGATCTGCTACAGGCACGAGGTTGGCCGGATTCTGTGAGAATGAGGCGATGCGGGCCATGTCGGCGGCCAGTCCACCCAGACGCACCGGCAGTGGATCACGCACATAACGGGCCTGAATGGTTGAGAGGTCTTTCATTCTGGCATCACTCCTTCCAGCAGTCGGCGCACAATGGTTTCTACCCACTCGCGAATTGCAGGATCCTGAATGGTCATACTGAAATTGTTTTGGCGGGGACGGATGTTGATCAGCGCCTCGAATTGTACCTCTTGACTGAAGGGCAGCCAATCGGCACCCCAGATGTCTTCCTGGCGGCTGCCATCCTCTAGTAATACCTGCTCACAATCGGCATGTAGCTCTCCGCCGCCTGCCAACACTTCGCGTCGCACGTCAACAGCCAACTTGACGTAGGAGCCCAATGATTGCAACATCTGGCTCATCATCGTCGGAGTTGCACGATGATGGACGATGTGAATAACGGTGTCTGACATCCCCACTCCTTCACGTATTGCTTCTCGCCTCCAAAAGCAACCTTGTGGTTGGCGCCATCGCGGTAGGACTGCCAGTTATTCAACAGCCTTCGCACGGATCCCGGCGTGCGGCTTCACGCCCGGTTCTGAATTGGTGGTGGGATGGGCGACCGCTCCGCCGATCATAACTTAGGCGACCGCCGATTCCATCTCCTCTACGTCAAGAAATACGTGAAGAACGTATTCGGAAAGCCTGTGCTGCTTCCGGATTCCGAGAAACGACTCCAAGAGTTTGATCGCAGCCTCCCATTCCGATTGGGTACTAGGGCCATTCATCTCCTTGTCGTTGATGAAGTAGAGGAAAAGCAGGTATGCCGGAAGGCCATTAAGCTCACGGAGCAAGTAAAGGTGAGCAAGCCGGTTTGTGTACTGATAGAAACAGGTGGCCCAATCAGCGTCCGAATGTGAGCCAAGAAACCGCTTGGTTGCATCTAGACTCTCACGAATCTTGGTAAGCGCTGGCTCGCTTGCTCCCGTGGGATCAGTAACCATCTCTGGAATGTGTGCCTTTGCCTCTACAAGTATGACATCCCCTCGATCTGTCTTCGCAAGCGCGTCCCAGACCGGGCCAAACCTGGGCCAGAACGATGCCAGTGGCATCCTTTTCAACGTAATGCCAAGTCTGGTTATGAATTGCTGATCCCTGTACTCGGCGTAGTCATCATCCCTCAGGGGTGACAACCAGTGTACACGTTCTTCCTGAGCAAGTCCGAGTGTGGTAACAAGAACTCGATCTATCAACTCGGGATGCTCATTCACCAATACCTGAAGCCATTTCTGACCGCCCCGCAATGCACGGTTTTGCTCCCTCCGCGACATGACTCAATACTCCTTTCTTTCCAGTTGTTGCCCCTATTATACTACGCCATCCCAGTTTCGTCAACACTGAAAACAAAAACTCCCCACCGGAACCTGACAAGGCCGGCGGGGAGACGCGCACCAGAGCAAAGGAGGCATGCCGATGGGCAACAACTCTGAATCGGCAGCGGGGCGGGCGACCGTCTCACCGACCATAACGTGGGCGGCGGCCTTGCATTCGGAATATAGCCTTAAGCTGCCCGCGCATATTCATACGGCTGTATCAAAACTTCTGCCGGGATGCCAAGCCCTGCATGGAGTCGCCGTATCATCCCTATCGAAAGAGGGCGTCTTCGGTTCAATATTTCAGAAACACGACTCCGTCTACCAACGTAAGGCTCCAGGTCACGACGCGACAAGCCACGACTTTCCATGTAATACCTGATGGCTTCGATAGGGTCTGGCAGGGGGATGGCGTAATGCTTATCCTCGTAAGCTTCAACCAGGGTGGTCAATACTTCCAAGCAATCACCTTCGGGCGTATCGGGCGCGGCGTCAAAAAGGCGTTCTATTTCTTCCAGAGCGGCTTGATAGTCCGCCTCGGTTTTGATGGGCCTGATGTCCATAGCAAAAACCTCCTCTCAAATCGTGGCAGGGTCTATCCTGTCATATTCCTGATGGGTACCAACAAATCGGATGTAAACAATGCCGTGTTCGTAATTGATAGCCACCACTAAACGGTAACGATTGCCCTTGACATTGAACACAACACGGTTGTTAGCGATAATGCTGGCGTTACGGTAAACATCCTTGATGTCCGCCGGCGTTTTCCAGGTGGCCTGCTTTGTGTCTGCATACCAGGCCTGCAACGCCTGCTGTGCGTCTGGATGTCGTTCCCAAAACTCTCTTAGTGCTTTGCGAGAGATGATGCGCATGTCCATATTATACAACGATCCCGCTACGGGAGCAAATCTCATTTTGGGCCTCGTTTTGTGCCGGGCCGCCATCAATGAGAATCGCTACTCGCCCGCCAAGCTCAAGGGAAAGGTATGCACGTTGTCGTACTTCTGGCCCATGGTCACATTGACATCGCCGGTGCTCATCCCGTAAACGACCGACCATTGAGTGCTCCCCTGGGCCACTTCGGCCAGGAGGTACATGGCGTCCTGCGCGGTAAGCTGACCCTCAGCTTCTGTGAGTCGGTGGCTGATCTTATCGTACCGCCAGCATTCCCCCTCCGCGGATTCGCCAGCCGAGGCGCGCAGGAAATTGGTCGCCAGATGCCAGGGCGTCTCGTTGGGGATGACCACCATCTCACCCTGATAAAACTCTACCAGCACTGACCGCCCCGACGAGTCAGCGATCAGGTAATGGATGGGAGGACCCCCCTCAAAGTCAACGTTATAGCTTTGCATGATGGCAACGGCTTCGTCCACGTTGCTGGCGCGATCGAGCATCTTGCGGATCACCATCAACGAGCCGATGGTCTCTTTGTTGGGGTCGGGAGGCATGTGCCCTGGCGGCACGGCGGCCATGCCAACAGCCAGGCCGCGCTCGTTCAGGCCGTCGAAGGGCCAGAACGGGGTGTCCAAAAGCGCTCGGCGCTCGCTGAGAGGCAAGTCGGTCACTGTGCTCGCCTTTGTTCCCTCGAACCCGAAGTAGGCAATATCCACCATTGAGACCGAAGCGTGCCCGTCCGGCGGGTCGGTGAACAGGAGCACGGCCGGGCTGTACTCCCAGTCGAAGTTGCGGCCATAGAGCTTGTGGTCCGCATCGCCCAGAGCGGCGAAGAGCGAACAGGCCCATGCAGGCAGCGACGCCGTCTCAGCGGAGGACGCCCGCTGCTCGTATGCGCCGTAGTAGCGCATGGTGTAGAGTGGGTAGTCGTCCACCTGCTCCAGGCTGCTGAGCGTCGCCACCTCTTCATCCGACAGGCCCATTGGCGAGGCTCTCAGTTGTGGGCACGGCCGTTGGGGCTGAGGTTGGTGGGACGGGCGTAGGTGCGACCGCAGGGGCACTGCACCCAACCAAAAGCCCCAGGATCAATGCTATGTTGATGATCTTTGGCAGAAATTTCGGGATGCTCATCTTCTTCATCTGCGAACAATAAGTGCGTTGCGCCTGGTTATCTCAGGTCGGGCTGGAAAGCCAGGTATTTCTCCGTAGCTGCGTTCAGATCAGAGTAAACGCCCCTGTAGGCCGGGGGGAGCAGCGCTGCCATCTGATACATGATCTCGTCGAGGATCTGTCGGCGCACTTGCCTGGTCACTCTGTCCCCACCGGCATCAATGTAGAAGGGCTTGCCGACGACGATGTGGAAATCGGTGCGTCGCAATCGGCGCAGGTTGTCACGGTAGTGCTCGGAGCCGTAGTAGACAACGGGCAACAGGGGCGCGCCGCTGCGTAGCGCCAAGAGCACGACACCTGGATGAGCCTTCTGCAAACGTCCATGCCCGCTGCGGGTTCCCTCAGGGGCAACAGCAAAAATGTGGCCCGCTTTCAGCATCTCCAACGCCTGGCGCAGGGCGGCGATATCGGCTTCACCTCTGCGCAAGGGAATGGCCCCACACACGTTCAATAGCCATCGTGTCCAAAGCTTTTCCCACCGATAGGCTGCGGCGAAACCCGTCAGCGGGCGCGGCTGCAGTCGGGTATACAGGATGGGCATTTCAAGAATGTTGACGTGGTTGGCGACGAGGATCAGCGGCCCTTGATTAGGTACCCGCGCCAATTGCGCGTCGTCTATGCGGCAAAGGAGGCCGGTCAGACCCTTGAGAGTCGCGACCACGACACGATGAGTGAGCACTGACATTTGAGCTCCCAGACACACCAGTTCCAACTAACCACAGCCTAGCCGTTCAATCAACTGGGGTAATTGGCCCAGGTGTTCTAATTCATAATATCCGTCATGCTCGACACGTTGACTATCTACAGTCTCATGGGCCCAGGTGGTATGATATGGGATGTACACCGCATACCCACCAACGGCAAGCACAGGCAAGACGTCTGATTTCAACGAATTGCCCACCATGAGGAATCGCTGCGGCTCAATCCCATACTTGGCCAGCAGCGCCGCGTAAGTACTCTGGGTCTTCTGGCTGACAACTTCAACGTGTCGAAAGTAGTCGCCGATGCCTGACCGCGAGAGTTTGGACTGCTGATCGAGGAGGTCGCCTTTGGTGATAATCATCAGCTCGTGTGATCTGGCTAATCCGCAAACAGTTTCCTCCGCGTGCTCAAGCAGTTGCACCTGGGAAGTCAGCATTTCTTTCGCAAAGCCAACGATCTGCAGAACCTCGGCTCCCTGTATCCTCCCTTTTGTCAACTCGACTGCGGTTTCAATCATGGAAAGGGTGAAACTCTTGATGCCATATCCGTAGTGTTTGAGATTGCTCATCTCTTTATCATAAAGCCACTGATCAACCGTCTCCCCATCGGCATAACTCGACAGCAATTCCTTGAGCTTGTCCTGAGCTTCTGTATACAAGGGCTCGTTATGCCACAAGGTATCGTCGGCATCAAAGGCGATCAGATCAAACTTCAAAGTTGGCCACCTCTTCCGCGTGGCCTGGGGCTGAACCCCCAGGCTGAAAGGACGAAGGGCGCTAGCAGTCTGTCGGAGAAATAGGTGTAAATGCAGGCAAAGCTGCCAATAGAAGAGAGAATTGTCAATCTGGCAAGGTTTTCGAGTTCTCATCTCGTG
>SDBU01005683.1_pt1 | contig 14853 bp, 10 predicted proteins | sample 2277071 | NCBI WGS metagenome assembly SDBU01 (sample SAMN10397929, study PRJNA504765) | marine sediment metagenome | isolation source: marine sediment core GS08_GC12, 126 cmbsf | place: Arctic Ocean: Gakkel Ridge, Loki's castle | collected 2008
TCCCAGGACCATTTATCGGCAAAGGAGAACCGTAAATCGCTTCCCAGCGAGAAGATCAGGGAGTCGTCCCAGGACTCCTGGCCAGTGGTGTAGCGCGTGATGATCGATCTTGGGGTCACCGTTACGTTCCGCCATGGATGTATCCTGTAGCTGGCGAAGAGGCCGAAGCCGTACGAGAACTCCTTCTGGACAACGACGTCGTAGTCCGAATACACGTAGTCGAACTCTGCGAAACCTCCCAAGCGCAGCTGATCGGTGATGTTGTAGAAGCCGTAAGGGGCAAAACCCTCGTAGAGGATGCTGTCGCCATAATCGGGGTCCCAGAACATCTCGGGCACAAAAAACCCCCAGCCCCAGTTCCCCATGGGCCGCTGGTACCCGCCTGCCGCGGTCCAGAGGTTGTCGTCGAGGTAGCCGAACTCGTAGTCATTATACACGAGCCGGCCCATCCAACGGTAACCATTCCAGTCGCTCGTAGCGTAATCCCTCACCGTCCGGGTCACGGTGTGCGGGAACGACAGGGGCGTCCGCGAGATCACGTCTGTGTACAGCCTAACCCTCGGAAGGCTCTGGAATGAGTTGGCATCCAACTGATCTGCCACCGATGCCTGGCTTGGGACCGCGAGCAACGCTCCCACGACCACAATGCCGACGAGATAAATCAAGACTCTCATGTTCATTTCTCCTTCCTCCGTTTGTTGCCTTGGCGGGACGAGAACCTGACGAGGAGAATTCCGCCCCTCCAAGAAGTTCCAATGGCTGTTAGAACACTTCGTTGACGCTTAGTGTTCCCGGCATTTTGATACACTTATCATTGCACAAGCCAACCGGTTAGTCAATCAGAAAAGCCCGATGACGTCTTTCACGAAAGGCAGATGTTAGGAGTCTGTCGGACAACCCACTTGAGAATCCACCTAAACACAAGCTCACGTAGAAAGTTCTCTTCGAACTGTGCTGTACTGTGTTCATGAAAACTTCAAGACGCTTTCGATCCTGCCTGCCGGATCAAATTTCCCTTCTCCCGCCCGATATGAGGCAGTGATTCGATAAGGATGATCTGGTGTACTTCGTCATGGACCTTGTCAAAAACCTTGATCTCCATCCCATCTACCGGGGTCCCGACTGAACGAAAGGAGGCCAGCTGCCGCTGATGCTATGGGTTGGTGGCGTTTCTCGTCCCATCTTATGCCGGAGTGCTATCCCGCGGCCCACTGGTACGGCCGCAATCAAGAGAGCAGAGACGACGATTCTGATAGTCTTCATGGAACGACGCGCTTCATCTTCGTCTCACTCGCCGGAGGTGAGCCGTAAGTGTGCAAGTGCTTGTGGGGATTTCCCTGTCGTTTCCGCTTTCAATTCCACACCCCTCTGAGCCTCCATATCAGGAGGCTGAGAGGTGTCGTGACGAATAAAAACAGAAGGGCAAAACCCCAGCGGATCAGGAACAAATCCACTCTGCTCGGGTTGTCCGGTCGTCGGATCATCATCAGGATCGACCCGACCCAGTATGCCGCCATGGTGAAAAACCATATTTGCTCGATCAAAGGTGTTATGCTCGCTCAGTATGCTGTAGACTCTGCCCGAAACCACAACTCTCGCGAGTCGTGGGATGAGAAAAAGCTACGGCATCATCGCCCATAAGCCAAGCGAATTAAGTATTATGTCCCCCCGATTACCCCGATTAAGGCATGTTCTTCAGCACTTGGCCAGCACTTCCTGAGCAAATCTTCTGGCTTTCTGAAGGTCTTCTGCGTTGGGGTGGTTTCGTACTTCTTCTGCGTACTCTTTCCACTCGTCTTCGTTTGTGATTATGGTTTTGTGTATGAATTCCTCGATCGGAGCGGAAGGAGCGCCTTGACAGCTAAAGTATCCCAGGAAGTTAAGTTGCTTCCCCTCGCTTGCCTTATCGAAGGAGGTGCTGCATTGTGATGCCCACTTCTCATATAGTTCTTGCCGTCTCGTGCTCCCTTCGGGCCTGTAGGTCGCGTGGGTAGCAAATCCTGCCAGCTTGAACCTGGATTCCGGGTCAATTTCTTCTAAGATCTGCTTGACAGGCTTTGCCAAATCCGATGAGTGACAGGTAGATCCGAGAAAGACGAGATCGTAATCATTCAGACTGCCTGACGTAATCTCCCCAACCGTCTTGAGACGACAATCGTGCCCTCTGGCAACCACCTCTTCATAGATGGCTTGTGCAACCTTCTCCGTATTTCCAGTTTCCGTGAAATATGACACCAAGACCTTCAACATTCCGCCTCCTTAATTTCTAGTCTTCCTGTCAGAATAACCGTAGCCTGTCACACGGCGGGCTAACAATGATTATATGGTTTCCAGACAAACCCGCTTTCGGGTCTTGCTTCCAGATATCACGCCGCAACCATTTTGCCATAAGCCCTGTATGTTCAAAGGCTCGGAGCTTCTATCACTGGAACTCGGCCTCTTATACGGTTTCCTCATAACACGCATCGCTGGCTGACTGTATTTCCATACGCTCAAAGTGTGTTCCTCTCGTCGGCAATTGTCAAACACACATTCCTTGTTTCGACGGAACTTCCAATCAGTCCGCAGGTGACGGGAAAGCGGCAAATGACCAACTGGAACGGCGCGTGCAACACGTCCAGCTGACTGTCGGCGCCCTTTATTCGGCTCTCTTCCTGCTTCGAGTCTGTGCTGAATAGGAGTGGGGAGAAGCATCATTCAGTCTAAGGCGGAGCAACATGGGCATGAAAGGACCGGATTCGGATGCTGTCCAGCGAAGAATGCTAAGGATCTCAGAAGGCCGATGTGACTTCTCGACAGAACAAGGAGACTATCTTCGTATCCAGCCCTTCATCATCTTGCGGCCGTCCCAGTACTGAACATAAAGCCAATGCTGTGTAGTTCTCAGGATTGTCGCGCGTACACCGGCATAAAGGAAGCCGACCTTCTTATTACCGTGGTACACCTCGACGGTGTAGTAAGAGGTGATGTACAGGTCCTTCGTCAGGTTCTCTGATTCTTTTGCGTATGAGATATTGGCGGCTGCCAAGATACATATAAAAGCGATTGCTGAGACAACTCTTTTCATTTTTTCTCCCTCACATCCTCAATATCTGCCAGCAGAGACGGCGAATTCTTATCACCACTTCTTATTAAAGATAACACACTTGCTCTTCATGTCAAGGGGAATATGTGGCTTTGCTACTGCACAGTTTCCGTCATTCGCGCCGAACTCAGCCCAGCGTAGCATAACAGCTGTTATAGACCTATCGGCAGTTCTCATAGGCTCATTAATCATTATCGGTCTGTCTTCGCTGGAACGGAAACGAATTCTTTGCTTTTTGGCACGACTAATGTATAAAAGATTCCCGATTTGAGCTGTAGACAGGAACTGCTGAATGAGAAAAGAATGGCGTGAAAACGGGTTTTTGCATGATTCGGTCGCCCTCGCATATGTGCTGATTTGTGTGGGATTTCTCCTTCTGCAGATGTCCTGCGGTGATGTTCACGAAGAGTCCGGTAGGGGAGTGCCGGTTGAGAGTACCCAGGGGTCTCATGATTCGGGAGCAGCTGAATCCTTGTCAGGGATTATGGATTCGACAGACTCAGATTTGCCCAAAGGCATCGACTCTGAGATGGGATCTCACGAAGATGAACCTTCCGTCATCACGGACGCCGATGGTCTGGTCGAAGGGTCATCGGGCAGCGTTGATGAACTGCACTCGGTCTCGGGTGGGAAGGTCGGGTTTGAGCCTCTTCCGGACGCTCGAGTAGTGAAGATATACCTTTCGTTCGACGACGGTCCGCATTCGGCTTCGCTCGGTGCGGGCAGGAATTACACTGAGAACATAATCCGTGCCCTGTCGTCGAACAGCGTCCAGGACGGCATCAAGGCCTTGTTCAACGTGCAGACGCATGTGAAGATACGGGGAGCAGACTCCGTCGGGCAAGAACTGATTAAGATGATGCATGATGAAGGGCACATAGTCGGCATACATACCGGAAGTACGAGGGATCATGTGAACCACAAGGTCAGGGCGGTTTATGCGCCTTATGACGCGAACAACGACGGTATCGTAGATGTGAGAGACGGGGAGAACGCCCTCGAGAGCGACATGATACGCGCTATCGACCGGATAGAGGAGATTACCGGAGCAGTCCCGAGATATTTGAGGCCGACGTACGGTGCGCACAACAGTGCGACGAGGGCTGCGTATTCTCGTCACGGCCTCAAGATGCTGATGTGGGACCTCGACAGCGGCGACTCGCTCCATCACTATTCCGCCGGTGCCGGGCTCGCCGCTTCGCTTCGCAACGGCATACGAGAGCGTGTCGCAAGGGGCGAAACGGAGATACTCGTACTCTTTCACGACATCAAGGCCGGTACGCAGCTCTACCTCGACGACTATCTCATCGCGATGTATGAGGGCGCCGAAGCTGCGGGCAAGTTTGCAGTTTTCCCGACGACGACTCAAGAGCTGGATGACTTCCTTGTCGAGTATTGATTACCTTCCTCGTCAATTTCTTATGGCGGCGGAGAACTGTCTGTACCTGTGAATCAAGAGCCGGACTAACATCATGGAAAAGAAAAGCGTGACGACGATATTCCTCATCAGGCATGGCGAAAGCGAGATAAACAAGATGAAGCCGAGACGGCTGGGCGGGATGAAAAGCAACTCGCCACTCAGCGAGCTGGGGGTTGAGCAGGCGGAGCTCACATCGAAATTCATGCGCGACTTCACGATCCACGCTTTTTATTCGAGCCCGCTGGACCGCGCGTACGTGACGGCAGAGATAATCGCCCGGCCGCACGGTAAACCCGTCGAGAAGATTCAGGGCTTTATCGAGAACGACTGCGGCAGATGGGAAGGGAAGACCTACGAAGAGATAATGCTGAACGAGCGGGAGTACTATGACAAGTGGATGGCGCATCCGGAGGCAGTTCCGCTGCCCGAAGGCGAAGACTACCGGCAGGTGCAGCAACGCGCTGTGGCGGCGCTGAATGCGGTAGTTGCGCGTCGTCCCGGCGAGGCTGTCGTCATCGTTTCTCACAACACAGTGCTCAAGGTTCTGATCGCGCACGTGCTTGGGCTTGATCTCTCCAAGAGCAGGAACGTAAAGACGAGCAACCTGGGAATCACCATCCTGGAGAGCAAGAATGAGACGCTCTCGGTCAGGAGCTTCAACCTCGTTTTCCATCTGAAAAAGTATTAGGCCGTTTTTTTCAGCAAATATTTTGACAGGCCATGTGCCATATGGTAAACGCTGACTAAACGCTGAGGTGGAAGTTTTTTTGCCGAAGAACCGTAAGCATGTTTTCATCTGAGTTGAAATCCGCGTTGAGGACCATATTCGAGGCTTTGCCCGTCGATGAAGTGAACTGGGCTCTGACAGGCCATGCCTCGCTTGCACTCCAGGGGATAGACGTTGAAGCTTGTGACCTGAACATCCTGACCTGCGAGAAACGTGCGTACGAGGTTGAGAGAAGACTGAGACCGTTTGCCGTGAAACGTGTCGAGTACGCCGAGGACAACAACACATGCTCTCATTTCGGGATGCTCTCGATTCACGGCGTCGACTCGGAGATTATCGGTGCGCCGCAGATACGGTCGGAGGAAGGAGAATGGGGACCTCCGGTCGACGTGCTCGAAAATCGCTGTTTCGCCGAATACGAGGGAATGAGATTGCCCGTCACGACGCTGGAGTACGAGGCGAAAGCGCTGAGGGCCATGGGTGACACGGAAACGGCCGATCTGGTCGAGAGCTTCCTGAGGGAAGAGGTAAGTACTTAGCTGCGCATTTCAATTCCTCTCTTCACACACCAGACACGATCCGCTACACACCGATCAGCTCCCGGGTACAGAGATTGACTGGCCGCATTTGCCGCACCGGGAATCCTTGAGGTTTCTGATGCGAGTGTTGTAGCCGGTGCGCTCGACGAGGATTGCCCCGCAGCCCGGGCAGAACGTATCGTTGCCTTCATCCAAGACCACATTGCCCAGGTAGACGAAATCGAGCCGTTCGGAGGCGATTTTCATGGCCTTTTTCATCAATTCCAGAGTCGTAGGCGGCAGATCGAAGTGGTAATTCGGGAAATACCGCGACAGATGGAAAGGCACTCCCTTGCCGAGTTTCTCGGCGACCCAGTCGCACATATTCGCGATGTCGCTGAGCAGCTCCTCCTCGGGTTTGAACGGCACGATCAGATGCGTCACCTCGATATGCCAGTCTTTCACGACACGTTCGCAGGTTTTCAGGACCGGCTCCAGTTGCCCCTTCGATATCTTTTTGTAGAAATCCGGGTCGAAGGACTTCACGTCGATATTCGCGGCGTCGACGAGAGGGACGAGCTCTTCGAGCGGCTCGGGATTGATGAATCCGTTGGTGACCAGCACGTTCTTCAGGCCGTGCTCCTGCGCGAGTTTCGCCGTGTCCATCACGTACTCTATCCATATGAGCGGCTCGGTATAGGTATACGAGATTCCAAAAGAGCCGTCGCGGACGGCGGTTTCGACCGCATCCTCCGGCGACATGTATCTCGAGGGGCCCTCGGGCTGCTGCGAGATGTGCCAGTTCTGACAGAACGGGCATTTGAGATTGCACCCTTTCGTGCCGAGGCTCAGAATCTGTTCCGAGGGATGGTAATGGTAGAGCGGTTTTTTCTCGATCGGGTCGAGGCCATAGCCGGTGACCTCACCGTAGATTTGCGTGAAGAGGGTGCCCTGTTCGTTGAGTCTGACCTCGCAGATTCCGGTTTTACCGTCCGAGATGGTGCAGTTGTGAGGGCAGAGAAAGCATTTCACCCTGGAACCCTCGATCGGGTCCCAAAACCGTGCCCTCTTTTTCATATCTCCTTCTTGATTATCTTGTTCACTTCGTTCAGGAACTGGTTTACGTCCTTGAACTGACGGTAAACGGAAGCGAAACGGACGTAAGCGACCTCGTCGAGGGTGTGGAGGTTTTCCATTACGAGCTCGCCGATCTCCCGCGAGCTTATCTCCTGCTTGTAGCACTCCTCGAGGGTTCCTTCGATCGAGTCCACAAGCTCCTCGATTTTTGTCATGCTGATCGGCCGCTTCTCACAGGCTACGACAATGCCCTTGAGCAGCTTTTCACGGTCGTAGTCCTCGCGACGGCCGTCCTTCTTGATTACCTTCCACGGCACACGGTCCACCCGCTCGTATGTCGTGAACCGTGAGCGGCACTTCTCACACTCGCGGCGCCTGCGGATGACGAATCCATCGGCTGACGCTCTCGAATCGATCACCTTGCTGTTGGGACTCTTGCAGATAGGGCATTTCATATTTGTTACCTCGAAGGATTATGCCAGGTCGATCATTACCGCCAACTCGTCACAGTCCGGGAACTTGGGGCACTTTATGCAATCCGACCAGATTTTTCTGGGCAGTTCATCCTTGCTGATCTCGTGGAACCCAAACTTCTCGAAGTACTTCGGGATGTATGTCAGCGCGAAGATCTTCGTGACGCCGAGCTCTCTGGCGTCGTCGATACATGATTTCACGAGATGTTTGCCGATTCCCCGGCCGTGGCGTCCCTCTTCCACCGCCAGGGACCGTATCTCGGCGAGGTCTTCCCAGTCGACGTGAATGGCGCAGCAGGCGAGGATCCTGGAATCCTCCTCGTAGACATGGAAATCGCGTATGGTCTCGTAGATATCGTTGATTGCACGCGGCAGCATCTCGTCCTTCTTCGCGTAGTAGTTTATGAGTTTCTGGATTCCGCCGGCTTCGGATACCCTCGGCTTGCGGAAAGTCCCGCTGAGCTTTCCCGTCTTAGCGCCTGGCTCAGTTCCCATCTCATCAATCCTCAATACACCACAAAATAATGGGTAGATGTGAAAACACTATACATCATCTTATATCGTCTGACTTGCCAATACAACCGAAAATGCCTGCTTTGTGACGGTTCCGAAGAACCGATGTCTTCCGTTGACCGATTTCCGCTTGGCACTTCGTTGATTTATTGAGATTAGTCATAGGATTCGGCTCCGATTTCATATGTGGATTTTCTGCAAATTTGCAGAAATTTACAGAATTTGCAGAAAGGCGTGTTCTGTGTATCGCCTTTGGGTTTAGCGAGTTATGGAGAAATCGGGAAGCAGATTTTCTGTAAAAACAGGTTTTTTGTATATATAAGAGCATAAACCGTGCCATGTTGCCCATTTTTCTTACGTTCCCGTAATATTTTTCCATTGGTGCTATTCCATTGTGGCAACACTAATATCATAGCGTTCCATAAAAGTCAAGGTAAATGTGAGTTTTTTTTTGCGCAAATACGCAAGGAAAAGAGAGCTGAGTACTCAGGCTGGGCATGGCTAAATTGGTCTCGTGGAATTAGGTATTGTGTCCCCCGATTACCGATTATCCCCAAACAAACCCCTGGAACCAGGAGAAGCAAGATGGGAGAATCATGGTCGGCAGGGATGTTTGAAGCCGTCCTCTCAAGACTGCCGCTTTCGGTGAAGACACGCATTATTAAGAACCAAGAAGCTTCGCACTCCCAACGAGAGGAACAGCATTTCTCACACTCAGAAGCATAGAAATCGTGATTTATTATAGAAAACCTGCAATTTTCTTCTAGGATATTCGTTTGTCGAGTATGAGGGACGTGATTCCTTCAAAGAAGGGCCAGAAGAATCGATGGCGGTGATTGAGACAGAACCCAGGGATAAGGAACTGGTCAAGTCTGCCCAGACTGGGAACATGCGGGCCTTCGAGAAGCTCGTCGAACGCTATTTCGGCATTATATACGCTGTCGCATACAGCCGGCTGGGGAATCGGGAGCCAGCAGAAGACCTGACACAGGAAGTCTTCCTCCGGATGTATCTTTGCTTGGACAATCTCCAAGAACCATACCAATTCAGTGGTTGGCTAGTTCGAATCACCCATAACCTTGCGACCGACTGGGAGCGGCGGAACCAGCGCACATCGAAGCTGTGCCCAATGGTCTCCACAGCCGAAATGGGCGAACTCATCCCGGATAAGAGGGGAAAGAATGCGAGAGAGAAAATGAACCTGCAAGAACAGAACAAAGCACTCCATGACGCCATTTTTCAGCTGCCAGCAGACCAACGCGAAATTGTGCTGCTGCACTTCACGGAGGGGTTGAGCAAAAAGGAGATAGCGTCCTGCCTTGGAGTTCATCCCTCAACTGTGGGGCGGCAGCTTAAGAAGGCACTATCCAGAATGAAGGGCTCACTTGAGCCGATCCTGCGCGAGTCGGCGCCCTCATTGCGGGCAACGAAAAAAGCTGTCAATCGTGCGATTGTTCTCATTGGCGCATTGGCCGGAATGTCGGCAGGGGGTAAGGCAGCGATTGCCGCGGCTGCAGGGGGGACGGCCTGGTTCTCATCCGCATTGGCCCCGGCTGGCAGTAGCGTGGCTGCAAGCAAAGTAATTCCTTTTGTACAGAGAACCATTCAGGCAATAGCCAACAAGGGGATTAAACTCATGATAGCAAAGAAAGCGATAGTAACGACGTTAATAGTATCCGGCTTAATAACCGGCGGCGCCATTCTTCACGTCAGGAATATTCAACGAGCGGAGAGGTCCGCCAAGCAGGAGGATTCAGTTCCAACTGCGATCAAGGTCAAGGACGAAAGGCCCAGCCATCCGACCAGAAATGACGACAAGGATACTACCAAGCCGGAAGAAGGCGACTGGCTCCTCCAGCGAACCGGCTACTCGATATCCGGGCAGGTCGTGGACGAGGCCGGCCGGGGCATCGCAAAGGCGGAGGTGCTCATCTGCCTCGACGCGTGGTTTTACGAGATGACAAGGAATCCGGAGGCGAGGCGTCTCAAGACGGATGCCGATGGGCGCTTCCAGGCCCGGAACCTCCCGAAGGAGCGGCTGCTGATCACGGCGACGACCAAAGACCTCTGCTATTACATGCCAGGGGTTCAACTGTACGACCGGGCGCCATGCTGGTATCCGGTCACCTACCAGCCCGGAAGGGACTCGGTCACGGACGTGCGCCTCGTGTTGAGGCTGGGGGCCGTGATCGCGGGCACAGTGGTGGATGCCGAAGGCGAGCCGGTGACGAACGCAATCGTGACGATCCGCTATGTGCGCAACGCTCAGTTCGAGGTCGCCGCCGATGCCGCGGGGCGGTTCCGGGCTGAAAACCTGCAGCCCGGTTGGTATTCTGTTCTTGCAAGGGCGGAAGGCTTTGCCTCGCTGTGGCTTGACTACGGGGTCAAGGCGGGCACGGAGGATCTCGTCGTGTGCTTGCCGCGCGCGTGGATCGTCGAGGGCACGGTTCTCTTTGCAGACACAGGGGAGCCCGTGGCCGGGGCCAAGGTGATACCACGGATTGTCCAATCAGGCTCATCGCGTTTCGAGCTCGGTGGTTTGGTCCAGGGGAAGACCGCAGAGACGGACCCGGATGGTTTGTTCAAGGTTTCGGTCCCTCCCGGGGTGGAGGCGCAATTGTCCGCCTCGTGGAAGGAGTACTACTCGAAAGCGAAACCAACCGTTCGCGTCGACGCAGAAGGGGCGGCGCAGCCCGTGACGATTGAACTGGTCAAGGGCGCCATCGTGTCGGGGACTGTGGTTGATGACGAAACTGATGCGCCTGTGCCGGGCGTGCGTGTAGGAGCGTATTCAAGCACTTCTCCCCGGCGCGTCCAGACGGAAAGCGACGAGGAGGGCCGTTTCACGCTTGCCGGGCTTGCCGAGGGCAAGAACTGGATTCGCGCCTACTCGGCAGAATACGCTTTCGCCAATCCTAACCTTGGAGAAGGACACGTCATTGTTGAAGTTGTCGAGGGAAAGGATCAGTCCGGGATCGAGCTTCGGCTCGCCAAGAATCCGGCCATCGCCGGTACGGTAGTCGCCGGTACGGTCGTTGATGAAGAGGGCGAGCCGATCTTCGGCGCCTTGGTCATGCTCAAGGAGAGACGGGATCATTCGCGCGGGCCCGCGCGCCTTGGAGGCCGGGGCATCTCGGAGGCAGACGGCACGTTCGTCGTGCGCCGCCTCCACGGCCCGGGCTCGACGATCATGGAGCTGCTGGTCAGACATCCGCTCTATGTCAACACGTCCGTCAGCTTCGAGCCGGACGGCGTCACCAACGAGACCAAGGACGTCGTCGTAGTCCTGAAGAAGGAGGGCGCGAGCATCGAGGGGACCGTTCGCGACGAGAACGGAGGGCCGTTGGCCCAGGCGGTCGTGCACCTTATGGACACGCCCGGGTCTTGGTCGAGAGGGAAGCTGAACTCTACTGCCACGGACGAGGAGGGCTATTACATCTTTTCCGCTGTTGCTGACGGCACGTACTGGGTCAAGGCGAGTCTGGGTGAGCGGAAAGTCGTTTCGGGCGAGGTGTCCATAGTTGAAGGCAAGACGGTAACCGGCGTCAACTTGGTGTTTCCCGCTCTGGGCCGTATTGCCGGCCGGGTGACCGACGACCAGGACCGGCCGCTCGCCGGATTCCAGATGAGCGTCCACCCGCGTGGGGGAGGCTCGATAAGCACCATAGCCACGGACTCGGACGGGCGTTATCGGTTCGACCATCTCCTCGAGGGAGTAGAGTACCAGCTGTCGGTTCAGGGCAAGCCCGGGTTCGTCCGCGTGGGTTCGCATCGGCGGACAGTCACGTGCAGTGCCGACGACGCCGATTTCACCTTCAAGGCGATCGGTGTCGGCACAGTCAGCGGTTTCGTGTATCAGGAGTCGGATGGCAGCCCGGTCACGGGGTTCTACCTTCTTATTAGGGGGAAGGAAGATGAGCCCTCATCCAGGAGACCCAGGAGAAGCTTCAATTCTGAAGATGGTTCGTTCTCGCTGCCAGAGGTTGCTGTTGGCCTATCATTCATCGTGATGTACGTAGGCGACGTGCGTAAGCATACGACCGAGCCGTTCGAGGTGGTGGCCGACGAAGAGGTCGTCCAAATTATCTACCTGCCGGAGGCCGGGACAGTGCGTGGGTCCGTCGTGCGGGCCTCGGATCGGAGCCCAGTCACGAAGTTCCGCTTAACCCTCTTCCGGGCCGAAGGCCGTCGCTGGCGCGTGGAGCGTCCTTATGAAGACAAGGAATACGAATCTGAGGAGGGTGTGTTCAAGTGCGAAGGCGTGAAGCCGAACCGCTACGTGATAGGGATCATGGCGGAAGGACTTCCCGCTTTCAAGTCCGAGGCGTTCGAGGTGATGGCCGGGGCTGAAGCCGTGCAGGAGATCGTGATCGGCGAGGGCGGGATTATCCGGGGCGTGGTGGTGGATGAGTCGGGCCATCCGGTACAGGACGCGGTGGTTGAAGTGAAGCAGAACGACGAGAAGGTGTGGGGCTGGAAGATGCAGTTCCACCGCACGGGCAGGACGCCCCTGGCTCCGCCCCGCGCCGCGACCAGCAAAACGGGCGCATTTGAGCTTACCGGGGTCACGCCGGGTAAGGTGGGGCTCTGGGTGACGCACGCTGACTACGCCTCGCTCGATGTGCGCGACGTGGCTGTCAGCGAGGAGGCGCCCGTCGAGGACCTCGAGCTCAAGCTTAAGCGGGGCTCCGTCGTGTTCGGCTGGGTCAAAGACTCCCAAGGGGAGTTGCAAGGCAATGTCGAGGTCAGACTTTTCAGACTTGACGGCCCGGCGTACAAGGATACCCGGACCGACCACCGTGGTGGCTACCGGTTCGAGCACGTGCCGGTCGGGACCTACCGTTTGCGGATTTACTACCTCGGCGCCTCCTTGCCCAACTTCGAGGTCAAGAGTGGCGAAGACACGGAGATCAACATCGACCTCTCAGAGGTCGGTACGATCTCGGGAACGATCCATACCCCTGCGGACGGGGATAAGGTCTGGTTCCGGATTATACTCAAAGGAAGGGACAAGGCGGCAGGCGTGTCGCGGAGAGAAGAACTGCGCGGCAAGAACGCATTCAAGTTCGAGGGCGTCTTCCCCGGCAAGTACTCGCTCCGCCTGGACGCCACCTGGAAAAACAGCGAGGGCCGGAGCAACAACCCCACAGTGACAACCGACCCGAGCAAGATCATCGTCGAGGTCAAGCCCAAGGAGCGTGTGACCCTAGACATTACGATCACCAAGGTCGAGGAACGAGAAAAATAGGAGAAGACGGTGCAGAGAATGGGCAAGACAAGAAGGCGCATTCCAGTCTTTCCGATCGCGTACGGGCTGTCCATGGGCGACCTGCATGCAGCCTGAAGGTCGATCCTATTCCCCCACTGCAGAAAGCGGTCCGCACACGCCGAGTTCACCCCTTGTGCTTTGGGCTGCCTTGTGGTCATAAAAAATTATTATTATCCCCTTGACACAGTTAGGGTGCGTCGCCTAATATTTTAGGCGAACGTGGAACTTTCGCTCCGGCCGGGGGTCAAATCCCTTGTAGAGCCGGAGCAGTTGGGTCAAACGGTAGAGGAGGACACACCTATGGACCTTCATTCGCAGCTCAGCCGGCGGGAACGGCAGATCATGGACATCGTCTATGCCCACGGGGAGGCGTCCATCTCGGACGTGCTGGCCGAGATCCCTGATCCGCCCGTTCGCGGGGCACTGGGCAGGCTCGTGGCCATTCTCGAGAACAAGGGCCACCTCAAGCATTATAAGAAGGGCCGGAAGTACATCTATCAGCCGACGGTGCCGGCGCAGAAGGCCGGGCCGTCGGCCATGCGGCGCGTGGTGGACACCTTCTTCGGTGGCTCGCTCCGCCAGGCCGTCGCAGCCCACCTGGCCCAGAAGGATACCGACATGTCGGATGAAGAACTCAAGCGGCTGGCCGGATTGATCCGCCAGGCCCGAGACAAGGAGAGGTAACCATGAACACCGGTCTGGAACCATTGCTGCGCTTGGCCTTCGACGCCTTGCCCGTCCTGCTGGACGTTGCCGTCAAAGGAATGGTGCTGCTGGCCATTGCGGGCGTGCTGGTGCTGGCCATGCGGAAGGCGTCTGCCGCCGCCCGGCAGGTGGTCTGGCTGCTGGCGCTTGCGGCGTTGCTGGCACTGCCGATCGCCTCAGTGACTTTGCCTTCATGGGGCGTTCTGCCAGGCTGGGTGAAGTTCGAGATGCCCGTCGAGTCCGCTGAATCAGCTTCCCCTTCGCCCACCGATTCGTCTCTAGCCGAATTGAGCCAAGCCGATCCGCTCCGGGGGGCGAATCAGGCCGACATGCGCGCTGCGCCACCCGTGCCACCTGAATATGCGAGTGGCTCTGGCGCACCGTCCCCCTCGGCCGTTGCACTTGAACCAGACCCGCAAACCGCACCTGACACGACGGCAGCGGGCTCGGCAGCAAAGCCCAATGCCGGCCAGTCGAGGTGGATATGGGTTGTCCCGTTGTCTGTGGCGATATGGCTTGCCGGGACGATTGTGTGCCTGCTTCCGCTTGTGCTGGGGCGCATCAGCCTGTGGCGGCTGGCGCGGCACTCGCGCAAGATCACCGGCGGCTTGTGGGCCACGCTCTCTCAGCGTGCCGCCCAGGCCGTCGGGCTGATGCGGCGGGTCTCACTGCTTCAGAGCAGCGACGAACTGATGCCGATGGTCTGGGGCACGTTTCGGCCGAAGTTGCTGCTGCCGGCCGAGGCGGAGCATTGGACCGTCGAGCGCCGCTGGGTCGTCCTGATGCACGAGCTGGCCCACGCCAAGCGCCGCGACTGTCTGGCCAAGCTCGTCGCCCACGTGGCCTGCGCATTCTACTGGTTCAACCCGCTGAGCTGGATCGCTTTTAAGCTGATGCAGCGAGAATCCGAGGCCGCCTGCGACGACCTGGTGCTCTCGAGCCAAGCGCTTACCATGTCCAGCGAGGGCGAGCCATTGGCCGTGCGCCCCAGCGATTACGCCGAGCACCTGCTCGAGATCGCCAGCGGCCTCAAGAGCGGCATGCTGGCCGCGTACAGCTCCATAGC
>SDBU01005684.1_pt1 | contig 14852 bp, 6 predicted proteins | sample 2277071 | NCBI WGS metagenome assembly SDBU01 (sample SAMN10397929, study PRJNA504765) | marine sediment metagenome | isolation source: marine sediment core GS08_GC12, 126 cmbsf | place: Arctic Ocean: Gakkel Ridge, Loki's castle | collected 2008
TTCGCTTCCGGCATACCGGTCATACCAACTAAATCACCGCCCCAGCTCTGGTGCATAAGCGATTCGGCACGCGTGGAAAATTGTGGCCCTTCTATACATACGTATGTGCCCTTCGGATGCGTCTTTGTATCGATACCTTTTGCCGCATCGATAAGTATTTCTCGAACTCGCCCGCAGCTCGGCTGGGCCATCTCGCAGTGTACCGTCCCGAAACCATAGAAAAAACTGTTTATCCGTTTGAACGTTTTATCAATAAACTGGTCAACGATTATCAGATTTCCGGGTGCGATTTCCTCTCGAAGCGACCCAACCGCTGCACTGCCTATTATTGTATAGACGCCGAGTTTTTTCAAAGCGAAAATATTAGCTGCGAACGGCACCTCGCTCGGCGAAAATTTATGCCCCTTACCGTGACGATTCAAAAACGCAACCCGTTTTTGTCCTATTTTGCCGACCATAATGGCTGTGCTCGGCCTGCCGAATGGCGTATCGACATCATGAAACTCCGAATCGGTGATATGCTCAGCCAACACCTCGCCAAGGCCCGATCCACCTATTATACCGACTAATTCTTCTGCCATAGTTTATCGTCTCCTTTATTCTGATTGCCGACTATACTAATTCCTTCCCCGCACATTTACAATTGTTTTGTAGGCTCAATCCAGTAATTACACAAAAAGCAAATTTCCTGTCGCCCGCAATCTTCACATATACTCTATTTATCACTTGAAACATATTTTGAACTGAAATCCGGAAATGCTATAATACAAGGGCCAAAATGTTAGTAGTAGGGAATAAAAAATGCGAAACCATAGATATAGTATAAAGCTGTGCTTGTTAGTATTACTACTTTTCTTACTTGGCCTTGCACTTATCTTACCAAAGGCTAATGTGTACGAGTGGGTTTTTGTTTACTATATGTCTTATGATAATGACCTTAATCCCTTCGGCAAGGTCATACTAAGTGAATTAACAAAGGGTATTGTTAACTCGAAGGTTGCGGTTGTAGTTCAGGCGGATTTTACAGACAACAAAGGTATGAAACGAATCGCTTTGTACCACGCAAATGGAAAAGCACATAGAAAAGAAATCATCCTGAAAAGCGAGGACAGTGCAGATGAGACCGAATTGAGAAAATATCTCGAATGGGTGCGAAAAAAGTGGAATGCAAAGAATTACTGTATTATCTTCCTGGACCACGGCGGAACGTTAAACAACATGTGTCTCGACCGGAAACCGTTCAGAAATCATAGCGAAAACGAACGATTTGTTTTGGGAAAATGGCTTCATGCCGCAGAGGCGGGAGAAATTGTCGCAGGCTTTAATAAAAAAGTCGATGGTAAAGTAAGACTTCTTTTCCTTCAGCAGTGTGGTCGTGCGGCAGTCCAGAATCTTTATAATTTCGTGGACACAGCCAAATATATCATTGCCTCTCCCCTAAAAGTAGATGCACCTAATACCTACTACACTAAAATGCTTGCGTCGGTTGCTCGGGACCCAAATATCACGGGTGAAATCCTTGCCAAAACTATCATGATGGAAGATGAGCATTACACTCTGTACACCTTGATTAGCAATAAGGAGCTAAAAAAACTCCCCGAAAAACTAACACCGGTTCTGAAATCTTTTGGACAAAAGTCAAGTCTGAATCGACCCGACTCCTGTCCTTGTCTATTCGAATTTGAGAGTGAAAGGTTTTATGATTTGATGCATTATTTACAGGCTCTCAACTCAGCAAACGATGATATTGCCGGCAAAGAGCTCAGCAGTTTTCTTACATGGTATCAGAATCATCTTATCGTGAGCAGGGCGTTTAAAGGGCCTGAGTCTTCTTACTCTGGACTCTCAATTTATATACCATCGAGCCAAAATGAAATTTCACGCTATAAATTACTACCGTTATATCAACAAACAAATCTTGAGCACATTATGAAGTTAATGTTTCAATAGTGTGCAAAGCACACTTGTACGAAGGCAAATACTATAAAAAAAAATCTCTAATTTACGAATCATCTTTGCTATGTTCGGGTGCATGTCATGTTTGTAGGTGGATTTTTCAGGCCGTTAGCGGTCTTTCAGCTAATAATAAACGCTACCCCACCCTGCTATTTTGGGTAGGATGGGCTTTAGCCCATGCTGTTTTTTCACGAGTATCGAGCAACCCTGTCCCGGCGCGCCGGGGTCCAGTATCCAGCATTGAGACAAGCCATCCCCAAACTGCGCCTGAGGCTGCCACCCATTAAATAACGTGGTTTCTACCTACAAAGATGACATGCACCCCTATGTTCCCTATGGTCTAAAAATATCTTGCACATACTATAGTAAACATCATAATAGCATATCATGTATAAGTTATTTTCATTATTGGAGGCTAAGTTATATGGACCTAATAATTACCGTAAAAGAGATTAAAGGCCATTGTCCAACCTATAAAATGGGGGATTCTTTCACCCTTAAGGCAGGCTATCAGCTTGTAAGTGATACACCCGTTTGCATGCACGGCCTGGCGGCTTTAATGCCTTATTATAATGCTCTGCGTGTCTCTGAACCTGCCCAATGGGGCCTCGAGGGCAAGGAAGACAAGACCAAGGCCTACATCCACTGCCCCGACCCTTGCGAATACACGCACGGCGGAACAGTAATCTTTGAAATAAACAAAACCAAATAGATCACGCACGCCTTGGGGGGGCAATCATCTTGCGACGAGGGAGTATTTTTATCGCGGTTTTCGCACCACTTTGACTTCGACATTGGACATTCAGATTCGATACCAAAGGTTCGCCCACGGCGAATTCGACATTCCTTGCCTGTCCCGATGCTGTCAGTCGGGCTTCTCCACAGTCCTAAGAACTGACACCTGTGCCTGCGTTACCGACAGGTGCAGGCAGGTGCAGGCAAGAAAGCACGGAAGTGCAGGCAGGTACAAGTGGCGCAGAATCGCTATCTTATTCCCGCCCCGCACTGTGGTGCGGGGCGGGAATCCAGTTAGCCTCGTATCAATATTGTTACGGCTGCGGCCACAGTTGCTCATCAAACCACGAATCCGCTTCGGCATAAACCACACCGTCTTCATCCATGTCAAAACGGCTTGTCAAACGGCTCAGTCCTGCCGGCAAGCCAGGCAACCTCATCAAGCGGCAGGGCATAGTTGTAGAAGCGGACATCGTCCACCATGCCCTCGTATTCGTCGCTCACGCTACTATCATCCCATTCCTGGCCTATCGACCACCGGTCCTCCCCGGCCGGATTGCCCGAGGGTGTCTCCGTGCCTCGCAGAGCTCCATCGACGTATGCGTATGCGGTGGACCCGTCCCTAACGTACACTATGAAATGCCACTGGTCGTCGTTGATAGCGGGGGGGTACAGGTTAACGCTATCAGCTTCCACCAGCAAATTGCCCTGGTCAACACCAAAAATGAAATCGTGACTGCTACCACCATGGTTAGCTCCAATCACGTTGCCATCACTGGTCTGGGTGGTTTTGATCCATGCACTGACCGTAAAAGTGTTGGTTGTAATGTCATCAGCTATACCGTCAATTGCGACATAATCACCAATCCCGTCCAAATCCAGCGCTCCGCCTTTGGTCCCGGCTACCCACTGCGGGTCGCCACCAAGTGTGCCATCATTGCCAAGGCCGGATGAATCAAGGGCGATGGTGCCTGTACCTTCGTCAAACTTCCAGTGCCCTATCAGACCAGCGTTGTTGGGCTCGACCGGCGTGATGAACTCACGGCTGTAAAGATACAGCCTGATATTGTCAAAGTACAATGTACCACTGGCACCATTGCCGTCAATCCCAATAGTCAGCGTCGTGACACTCTGCAGGCTCGCGCCTGATGATGCAAGGTCGATATTCCATGCTTGCCACCCTGTTAGCGCTAAGTTACTGGCCTGGCCATCGTACGGAACCTTGGTGCCGTTGATCTTCACATAAAACTGCCCGGTGTTGCCCGGACTGCCGTTGAAGTACAGCGCCAATGTCTGAACGCCGGCTGCAGTCCAATCCTGCGGAACAGCAAAGGTGCGTTCGCCCTCTGAATATGTTGCGGTACCGGTGTTGTCGTAGAAGAACGGCATCGCCTGCTCTCCGCCGTGAACAATCGCAGTCTCAACAAAATGCTCTCCCTGGTTCCAATCCGGATTAGGATAACCTACTGTGGCGCCGTTTTCCGGGACGCCGTATCCGTCCACCCACGTGGACCATATCTCGTTGGGCGGATAGTCGTTATAATCCTCGAAACTGTCCACAACAAAGAACTCGTGTGTCGTAAAGTTCCAGATATCGCCTTGCCACGTTGTGGTGGTCTCGGCCACATTGACCTCATCAATCTTCCAGTAGTAAGTCGTGCCTAAATCAAGGGACAAGGGACCATAGCTGGTCTCGGTCACGGTGGTAACAGGGGCATTACCATCAATCACAGCCTGCTCGTCAGTGCTCAAGTACACGTTGTGCTCAGCCGCTTCTCTTCCCCCTCTAAAGCCGAGGGTTACATCCACGTCCACATCTGTTGTGCCGGAATCCGGGCTTGGTTCTCTTGCAAAAACGGGTATGCTGAAGAATCGCACCTCGCTCAGACCATATTGTTCCAGGATGCCTCCCCAGTTGCTGTTAGCTGTGAGCCTGACGTACTTTGCTGCCGCGCTGCCAAAATCAACCGTGGTGTTGTGTGCATAGTCGGCCGTTCCAGACGCCCGGACAAACTCGGCAGTTGTACCTAATGTCGTATAGTCGGTGCCGTTGACCGAATATTCAATGGTAACATCTTTGAACCCGAAACCTATCACTGGCTCCATTGTTCCATTACGGTTCCATACCCACATCTCGTGCAGTTTGTGAACCTTGTCGAGCTCATATTCTATCCAGGCCCTGTTCGGTTCCTTTTCCTCGCCGCTGAGCCACATATCCGTTGGTTCTATTGAGTGCAGGTCATTAGCATCCAATCCTGAGCCGTTGATGGTATTTTCAGGACCCGTATCTGCCTGTTGTGTACTGGAAGCTGTGGCGGTTATGTTTTCGCCGGCAATAGGATAAGCAATTGGCTCAGTCGTAAAACTCCAGACATTGCCTTCAAAGACCGTGGAGGTGGGTGGGGCATTGACTTCATCGACCCGCCAGTAGTAAGTCGTGCCAAAATCAAGTCGTTGGGGCCGAGCATAGCTGTTGGCATCCTGGGTGATTCCGCCAATGCCGTCGTTGACGTCGTTGAAGTTCTCACTAAGATAGACTTTGTGCCCGTTCACCGGCGCTGCAAATATTCCCGGCTGCCAGCTAAGGACCACATCTCTGGGTACATCTTCTACCCCATCAACCGGGTTTGGGCCAGAGGCATTGGCCGGCAGCCCGATAACTTCATTAGAAAGTCCATAGATGTGAGCGCTCTGGTTGTTGTTATGGGTAATGAATCGAAGCGTCACATCGGTATCGTCGGCGGTAAAGGTGTAATCGAGATAATGTGCTCCGCCGGTATCAAGGCTAAGTTCAATCGTGTCGCTGAATATACCATTGCTCTCACCATCAGCTTCGAAAGTGATGACTCTGGCCGCACCTATCCCAAATGGGCCATAGTAATATCGCATCGAATATATCGTTCCCGCCGTGAGATCCGACAGTGTCAATATGCTGCCCTCACCTACAGGTCCGCCGATATGATATATGAAATCCATAAAAAGGCCGTTAGAGCCTCCATCCGCCGGCGCATCGGAAGGGCCGGCATGTAGAGGTATATCCACAGGCCTTCTCGTATCGTCGATAGTGTAGCCATATCCCCAGCTACTGGTGCCGGTGTAAACAGAACTCACGTTGGCGGTCGGCCCCTGTTCAAAAGCGACGTCATTGATGGTAACCGGCGCGTTCGAACCAAAATCAAATGTGTGGGTGTAAGTTTTGCTGATGTTGATGTCAATTGCATCGTCAGTACCAGTGGCCGGCAGATCAACAATGCTCAGCGTACCACCCTGGGCCATACTCGCGCTTAAAGCCATCACCGCCAGCAGTCCTAAAATCGTGTTCTTAGACATAATAGTCCTCCTTAAAAAAATAAATATAGATTGTTAATTGAAATGTTAAAATATCTTTACTTGCGAAGCATACAGCCTCCGTTCCAACTCTGTGCCTCACATAATACACAATAACTCCTCCTCTATTCGGAAAACTAAAAAGATTCCTCGCAATAGGTGCCGAATAATCCACAAACTTCATCCATCTTATTTATACCAGATGAGCAGTTCTCTCGTCAAGGGAAATCTTTCGAGCTATTCATACTTTTTTCAACGCCATCAAACAAAATCTGAAACAGACAGGGTTTGCCTTATTGGTTAGCCCCGCCACTTGTGGGCGGGGGCAATTTATTGCGGGGTTCTTGTTTAGCCGTCGTCGGCAAGCCTGCCCTGCCTGCCCTCCGTAGCTTTAGCGAAGGGGGGAGCGCAGCCGAAGGGACGACGTTGTCATTCCCGCCCCGCATCGTGGTGCAGGGCGGGAGTCCAATTAGCCTCGTATCAACGTTGTTACGGTTGCGGCCAAAGCTGCTCATCAAGCTGTGAATCCGTTACTTAGGCATAGACCACACCGTATTCATTCATGTCAAAACGGCTTGTCAAACGGCTCAGTCCTGCCGGCAAGCCACGCAGCTTCTTCCGGCGTCAACGCACGGTCGTAGATACGGACATCATCAATGGTGCCATCCCAATATCTGTAATCCCTGTCACTGTATTGTTTTCCGATTTGAGCATAATTTCCACTGTCGGCTAATTCCACAGCCGCTTCTCCTGCCTGTTTAACTCCGTCAACATACAAGTGATTGATGCCACCTTGACAAACTCCGACGACATGATGCCAATCGGTGTCGTTGTATGTAACATCACTGCTGACATTCTGGAGATCGCCATCATTACCTATCCACATACGAAAGACGTTCGAGGGGTGTCTTACCAACGCAAAACCATTGTATGATGGGTCAACAACTATTTTACCAGCGATGCCCATATAGACGTCCTCATTGTCTGGCTCCATTTTCACCCATGCAGAAATTGTGGCTTCTCCTGTTAGCTGCAAACTCTGATTGTTGCCACAATCAACGTAGTCACTGATTCCATCAAGTACCAAAGCGCCGTTCAGGATACCAGCAGTCCACTCATTGCCGGTCATGTTCACCAAAGTACCGTTGTTGCCTGAACCACTGCTATCGATGGCGGTCAAGCCCGAAGTCTCATCAAGCTTCCAGTGTCCTACCAGACCAGTAGTGCCGGGGTCAGCCGGCGTGATCAACGGACGATCATGAGAATACAGCCTGATATCGTCAAAGTAAACCACTCCCTGACCACCAACCGCTCCAATATGCTCAAAGCCAATGCTTAGCTCGGTGACGTTGTTCATGCTGAGCGAGGCCAGGTCAATATACCACATCTGCCACCCCATTAGCCTTAAGTTATCGGTATCACCATCGTATGTTACTTTGGAGTCATTGATCTTCACGTACATCTGCTGTACAGCATTGCTTGGATCACCAAAGAACCGTAGCGTCAAGGCCTTAATGCCATGCTTGGTCCAATCCTGGCCTACCTGTAGATTAGTGATATTCACTGTGGCCTCTGAATAGCCGGCAGTGCTGTTGTCGTAGAAAAGCGGCATCGCCTGCTTGCCGCCAGAAACAATCGTAGTCTCAACATAATGCTCTTCCTGATTCCAGTCCGGATTAGGATAACCTACCGTGGCGCCGTTTGCCTGGACGCCGTATCCGTCTATCCACGTCCTCCATATCTCGTTGGGCGGATAGTCGTTGTAGTCCTCAAAATCGTCCACGATAATATGGTCGGTTGTCGTAAAGCTCCAGATATCGCCTTGCCACATTGTGGGGGTCTCGGCCTCATTGGCCTCATTAATCTTCCAGTAGTAAGTCGTGTCTAAATCAAGGGACAAGGGACGGTAGCTGGCCTCAGCCACGGTGGTAACAGGCGCATTACCATCAATCACAGCCTGCTCATCGGCGCTCAAGTACGCATCGTGCGTGACAGCCTCTCTTCCCGCTCTGAAGCCAAGGACTACATCTATGTCCACATCTGCTGCCCCGGAATCCGGGGAGGGTTTTCTTGCATGCACAGGTATAGTTAAGAATCGCACCTCGCTCAGACCATATTGGGGCATGAAACCTCCCCAGTTGCTGTTAGCTGTGAGCCTGACGTACTTTGCTGCCGCGCTGCCAAAATCAACAGTGGTATTGTGTGCATAATCGACCGCACCAGGCGCCCGGACAAACTCATGAGTAGTTCCCAATATCGTATAGTCGGTGCCGTTGGTCGAATGCTCGATCGTAACGTCCTTGAACCCAAAACCGAGAACAGACTCCATTATTCCATTAGCGTTCCATACCCACATCTCATACAGTTTGTAAACCTTGTCGAGCTCATATTCTATCCAGACGTTCGGTTCACCGCCGCTGAGCCACATATCCGCCTCTTGTGTCGAGTGAAGGTCGTTAGCATCCAGTCCTGAGCCGTTGATGGTATTTTCAAGGTCCTGGCCCGTGCTGGAAGCCGTGGCGGTTATGTTCTCGACGGGATAAGCAAATAGCTCGGTCGTAAAACTCCAGACACGGCCTATCCACGGACTTTCGGGGTTGACGTTATTGACTTCATCGAGCCGCCAGTAGTAAGTCGTGCCGAAATCAAGGCGTTGGCCAGGAGCATAGCTGCTGGCACTCTGGGTGATACCGCCAATGCCGTCGTTGACGTCGTTGAAGTTCTCACTAAGGTAAAATTTGTGCCCATTGACTGGGGAGGCAAATTCTCCCGGAGTCCAGCTAAGGACCACATCTCGGGGCACATCTATCGCCTCATTAGCAGGGATCGGGTCAAAAGCCGTACCAGGTGGTACACCTATCATGACCTGTTCAACCTCTTCAGCGGTCAGAGGCCGGTTGTAGAATTGGACTTCGTCCACTATGCCATCGTATTCGTCGCTCGGGGTATTATCATCCCATTCCTGGCCTATTGACCACCGTGTATCCGTGGATGGACTGCCCGAGGGTGTCTCCGTGCCTACCAAAACGCCATCGGTGTATGCGTATGCGGTGGTCCCGTCCCTGACGTACGCTATGTGATGCCACTGGTTGTCGTTGATAACGGGGGGGTACGTATTAGCGTTATTAGCTTCCACGAACAAAAAACCATTAGCGACCCCCAAAATGAAATCGTGACCGGTACCACTAGAAGCGTTGGATGCAATTATGACGTCATCATCACCCACTTGGGTGGTTTTGATCCATGCACTGACCGAAAAATTGTTGTCTGTGATGTCATTAGCTACACTGTCAATTTCGACATGATCATCGGTCCCGTCCAAATCCAGCGCGCCGCCGAAGTATCCGGCTACCCACTGCGGGTCACCACCAAGTCTGCCATGATTCTCAAGGCCGGACGAATCAAAGACGAAGGTGCCTGCCATTTCGTCGAGCTTCCACCAGCCGATAAGACCAGGCGGAGCAGCATCCGCTACGCTCGTTAGACCCAAGGCCAACACCAAAACAAAAGAAATTAAATAAACCAATTTTTGAGACATAATAGTCCTCCTCCAAAAAAGTTAAAATAATTAGAAATTACGCTTTGCCCACCCGCCTCCGCGAAGCGCTTTGGCGGAGCGGGACACACCAAAATCCCGACTTGTCGGGGTTGTTTATGAGAATTGTTAATTTCCTTTTGACCGATTGCCGATTTGGCTTTGAAAAAAGAAGATCTTAAGTTGAAACTCGCAAAGCGGAAATCAAAATACTATCTCCTTCCTTATTGTAAGCCAAAATCCACAAACTTCAGCCATCTTATTTATACCAAATGAGCAGCTCTTTCGTCAAGGGAAATCTTTCGAGCTATTCATACTTTTTTAAACGCCATCAAACAAAATCTCAATACTGTTTAGCCTCCAAACCCCATGATCTTACCTGCCTATAAGGCAACGTTCGGGGGTCAATTAAAAAACAAACCCTGCCACAGACAGGGTTTTCCTTATTGGTTAGCCCCGCCACCTGTGGGCGGGGTTGTCTTTGTATTTAGCCCCGCAATTTATTGCGGGGTCATTGTTTAGCCGTCGTCGGCACGACGACGCCCCAATGTCCTGAGCCTTCAATTCGACATTGGACATTCAGATTCGATACCGAAGGTTCGCCAGTGGAGAATTCGATATTCTTTTTTTATAACTTTAGTTCACTTTAGCTCACTTTAGGCACTTTAGTTCACTTTAATTCTCTAATCTCTAATTCTCTAATTCACTGTCTTCCGTCTTTCGCCCACGCTTCACCACTCACAAATTACCCTTCATCAATTATAAATTTAAAAGGGGCCTATACCGAATCAATCGGTATAGTCCCCGAATTGACGCAAAATCGCTATGTCATTCCCGCCCCGCACCATAGTGCGGGGCGTCAATCCAATTAGCCTCGTATCAATATTGTTACGGCTGCGGCCAAAGCTGCTCATCAAGCTGTGAATCCATTAGCTCTGCATAGACCACACCGTATTCATCTATGTCAAAACGGCTCGTCAAACGGCAAAGTCCTGCCGGAAAGCCAACCAACCTCAGCATGCGAGAGAGCATAGTCGTAGATACGGGCATCATCGATGAGGCCTGCATAGGTAGAGCCGTAGGTTGTGGTGCCGTCCTGCGCGATCACGTGCGGCATGCCGGAATCTATACTCCCGGTGCTGCCCGATATATCACGTCTGCCTTGATACACACCATCAACATAGAATGTCGCAAATCCATCCCGGTCGTGCGTTACGCAAAGGTGGTGCCATTGGTTATCGTTGAGTGTCGGACCACTCGGGTCATAGTCAACGCGGCTTCCTCCTGAAACGTTCCAGTTCCACTGCCAGGTGCTGCCACCATCAGCTATAACATAGCCGGTATTACTACCGCTATTCCAATCCTTGTTCGAAATGAACGCAGGGTCACTTGATGTGCCGGCCCATTTGATCCACAGCAAGACGCTGAAATCAGTAGCATCTCCAAAATTCAGAACGCCCCCTTCGCCCAGCACTACATAATCATCACCGTCAAAATCCAGAGCTCCCGAGCCAACTGTACCAGCCACAAAAGTTGGATCGCCAAAACCAGTGCCATCGTTACCCAAACCGGAATAGTCCAGCATGTCGCCGTCAAACTTCCAGTGACCCATCAGACCAGCGTTGTTGGGTTCGACCGGTGTGATGAACTCAGGGCTATAAGAATACAACCTGAAATCGTCAAAGTACAATATACCACTGGCACCACTGCCGTCGATCCCAATAGCCAGCGTCGTGACACTCTGCAGGTCCAACGATGCAAGGTCAATATTCCATGGTTGCCACACTGCTCGCGCTAAGTTACTGGCATCACCGGGATAGACAACCTTAGAGCCGTTGACCTCCACATACATCTGCCCGGTGTTCCCCGCAGTGCCGTGGAAGTACAGCGCCAATGTCTGAACGCCGCCTTTAGTCCAATCCTGCGGAACAGCAAAGGTGCGTTTGGCATCTGAATATGTTGCGGTACCGGTGTTGTCGTAAAACAGCGGCATTGACTGACCGCCGCCGTGGACGATCGTTGTCTCCATGTAATGCTCACCCGCGGGAAAATCTAAAGGCTCCGGATAACCTGCGGTGGCGCCGTTTACCGGGTCGCCGTATCCATCTACCCACGTCCTCCATATCTCGTCGGGCTCATAGTCATTGTAGTCCTCGAAATCTTCCACAACAAAGAACTCGTGTGTCGTAAAGTTCCAGATTTCGCCTTGCCACGTTGTGGGGGTCTCGGCCATATTGACCTCATTAATCTTCCAGTAGTAAGTCGTGCCTAATTCAAGGGATAAGGGACCATGACTGACCTCGGTCACGCTAATAACAGGGACATTACCGTCTATCACAGCCTGCTCGTCGGTGCTCAAGTACACATCGTGCGTGACTGCTTCTCTTCCCGCTCTGAAGCCGAGGATCACATCCACAGAGACATCTGTTGTGCCCGAATCCGGGATGGGTTCTCTTGCAAAAACGGGTATGCTGAAGAAGCGAACCTCGCTCAGACCAAATTGGTCCGTGATGTCCCCCCAGTGACTGTTAGCCGTAAGCCGGACGTACTTTGCTGCCGCGCCGCCAAAGTCAACAGTGGTATCGTGTGCATAATCGGCCGCACCAGGCGCCCGGGCAAATTCATGAGTAGTACCTAATATCGTATAGTCGGCGCCGTTAGTCGAATACTCGATCGTAACATCCTTGAACCCGAAACCGATAATAGACTCAAGCGTTTGATTAGAATTCCATACCCACATCTCGTGCAGTTTATAAACCTTGTCGAGTTCATATTCGATCCAGGCCTTGTTCGGTTCCTTTTCCTCGTCGCTGAGCCACATATTCGTCTCTACTGTCGAGTGCATGTCATTAACATCCAGTCCCAAGCCGTTGATGGTATTTTCAGGGCCCTGATCTGCCTGGTATATACTGGAAGCTGTGGCGATTATGTTGCTACCGTCAATAGGATAAGCAATTGGCTCAGTCGTAAAACTCCAGACATTGCCTTCAAAGACCGTGGAGCTGGGTGGAGCATTGACCTCATCGACACGCCAGTAGTAAGTCGTGTTGAAATCAAGGCGTTGGGGCCGAGCATAGCTGTTGGCATCCTGGATGATTCCGCCAATGCCGTCGTTGACGTCGTTGAAGCTCTCACTAAGATAGACTTTGTGCCCGTTTGTTAGCGCTGCAAATTCTCCAGGCGTCCAGCTAAGTATCACATCCCGGGGCACATCTGTTGCCTCATTATCCGGATTTGGTTTAGAGGCATCCGAACCCAACGGCATTATAGGATCTCCGGGACCGCCAAGACCGGCAATCTCCTGAGGTGTCAGAGGCCGATCCCAGATGGCGATGTTCGAAAAGTGCATCAGGGCGTCATCCCCATTGTCGTCACCGCAGAAGACAATGTAGGGATCCGCATCATCGGCCGTATACAACGCAAAGCGACCGTCGATACCAAGGCTGCCTGTGTTGTGTTTGCCCTTGAGCACTCCATCGATGTACAGGTCGTGAAATGCCGCGCCGGAGTCGTTGTCGAGGTTAACCGTTAAAACCGCTCGATACCAGGTCGAATGGCTGCTGTACCACTCACCTAAGGTCGCGTTATCAGTATAACCCAGATCACCTACGCCCCAGCTTTCATCACTGGGATGAATAAAATACTCGGAGTCGTTGTACGTCTCGTAGCCGGTTTGGTAGAAGGCACGCCATTTACCGGCGCTTTCTTGCGGGTACATTACGTCAAACAACAACGTGAATTCATTGACATAAGAACCACCGCCATTGGCGGGAATGCCGTGGTCGGCCTGATAGGAGGTGCCGAGTTCAACAGCTACTGCCCCGTCAGTCCCGCTAACCCCGGCTACTGCGGATTGGCCTGCGCCATTCAGAATCAGGTCATTACCCAGGGATGCCTCTATCAGGTTGCCGGCATTGTTAAACTCCCACAAGCCTTTCAAGCCATCAGTTACGTCCGCCTGGGCGGCCGTTCCACTGCCCAGCAGCAGAACAAGAGCAACTAAACACATCTGTCTTTTACACATGATAATCCTCCTTCAAAAAATAAATATAGGTTGTTAATTGAGATGCAAAAACATCTTCACTGCAAAGCACAAAGCCTCCGTTCTAACTCTGTGCCTGGCACAATACATAATAATTCCTCCTCCATTCGGAAAACTAAAAAGATTCTGTGCAATAGGTGCCGAATAATTCAAAAACTCCACCAACACTTACTTTATTTATACTATATTAGCAATCTTGCCGTCAAGTAAAAAATCAATTTTTCAATGCTTTTTTTAGTCCACAGGACACCTTACGGTGGAAAAGCACACAGGCCTTTTCTTTTTTCAACGTCATCAAACAAAATGTCATTCCTGCGAAAGCAGGAATCCAGAATTTTTGAATTTTCTAAATCCCTCCTTTTTCTTTCCAACTCTCAAATTCTCTAATTCACTAATGCGCCACACACCCCTCCATTTATAGTCAACTCCCCTCACAAATCGCAACGTCCGTTAATATTTTAGCTTTCCTAATTTGCCTAAATTAACAAAATGTTAATTTGAAAAAAGTGTGAATTTTTATGAATTTTTGCCAAAAAAGCTGAATTTTTACGAATTTATTGAAATTTATGCCAATTTTTCCGCGTTTTTTGACGCATTCTTCTTACCCATATCGCCCATGCCCCGCAGGCTTACACACCAATCCCCATTTTTAGCCCAAAAACCAACATCCCCACACAAATCAACAAAAAAAACCTTAAAAAACCCCAATTTTCTTTAAAATTTCCTCCCCAAAAATACCAAGCAACTACCCATTTTTACACCGGCGTGCCGGTAGTATCTTTGTATTTTTTGCGCAGTCGTTTCAGTTCAGCCCTCAATTTTTTGACGATGCCTGCGTATGCAGGTTCGTTATAGACATTCTTCATTTCTTTCGGGTCTTTTTTAAGGTCGTACAGCTCCCACTCGTCGATGTCGTTATAGAAGTGTATCAGCTTGTAACGTTTGTTCCGTACACCATAGTGCCGTTTTACACTATGCACGGCTGGATACTCGTAGTAGTGGTAGTACATCGACGTTCGCCAATCCTTAGGTGTTTTGCCCTGGAGTATCTTGCGAATAGACCGGCCCTGCATATCAGATGGCTTTGGTACACCCGCGAAGTCCAAAAACGTCACCCCAAAATCCAGGTTCAGCACGATATCGTCGCTTATCGAGCCAGCTTTGACTTCCTTCGGATACCGCACCAGCAGCGGCATACGCAGCGATTCCTCGTACATAAAGCGCTTATCGAACCAGCCGTGGTCGCCCAGATAAAAG